>Ga0129308_1000755_pt1 | contig 42871 bp, 34 predicted proteins | sample L827metagenome_FD_94440 | JGI IMG/M metagenome (GOLD analysis project Ga0129308, IMG submission 94440) | Ring-tailed lemur group fecal microbial communities from Wisconsin, USA - L827 metagenome | ecosystem: Host-associated > Mammals > Digestive system > Large intestine > Fecal | place: USA... | reverse complement strand
TTGCCCGCCGGACACTTCGTATGGAAATTTGTCCAGCAGATCGGAAATCCCCAGTTTTTGCGCGACGGGCGTCAGCCGACGGGCCATCTCCGGATAGCTCTTTCGCGCCAGCACCAGCGGCAGCAGGATATTGTCCCGGATGGAAAAGGTATCCAGCAAATTAAAATCCTGAAACACAAACCCCAGGTTATCCCGCCGGAATGCAGCCATCTGTCCGTCTGGGATGCGGACAGTGTCCTTGCCTGCGAGCAGCACCTGCCCGCCGGTGGGCTTGTCCAGCGCCGCCAGGATATTAAGCAGCGTGGTTTTGCCAGAACCGGATTCCCCCATGATCGCCACATATTCCCCTTCCTCCACTGTAAAGTTTACGTCGGTCAGGGCCTGCACCTGATTCCCTCCAAAACGGGTGGTGTAGATTTTTTTCACGTTCTGAACCTCTAAAATCGTCATGTCAAAACCCCCTGTTTCTTTTTTGCCCTTTCAGTATAAGCAAATCGCTTTTTCCCTTCCATCGAACCGGCTTACATTTTGCCGGTTTTCCCTTACAGTTTTGTAAGAATCGGTTTTACTCCGTTTCCAGCTCCTGCCGGGCAAGTCCGATCTCTACCGTTGTGCCGCACCCCGGCTGTGACCGGATTGCAATGGTGTGCCCCAGCATCGTCAGCGCCCTTTTGCACAAATTCAACCCGATTCCGGTGGATTGGGACTGCATGTGTCCGTTGCAGCCGGTATAGCCCCATTCAAAAATCCGCGGCAAATCCTCCTGCCGGATGCCGATTCCCGTGTCGCGGATATACAGTGTCGTCCCCTCATACCAGACAAACACGCTGCCTGATGACGTATATTTCACCGCATTGGTTAAAAGCTGGCTGATGACGAATTGCAGCCATTTGGAATCGGTCAGGACCTCTTCTTGCAGGCTGCCCAGAACCAGCCTGATCTTTTTATGAATAAAAAGGATTGAAACTTCTTTCACCGCCTGCTTGACAATTTCCTCCAGCACGCACCGGCGCAGCAGCAAATCGTTGGCAGAATCGTTCAGCCGCTGGTATTGCAGCGCCATGTCTACATACTGCTGCGCCTGAAACACAGACTGCTCCAGCGCGTTTCGGTCCGGATGTTCCTCCTGCAAAAGCAGCTGGATTGCCGCCAGCGGCGTTTTAGCCTGGTGCGACCAAAGCGCGTAATACTGGGCTGCCGCCGCCTTTTCCCTCTTTTGGCGCTGCTCCATATTCTGATAATCGGATTTTATTTTTTCGATGATTTCGGCAAACAGCATTTCCTCCGGCCCATGAGAGGGATAGTCCCAGGCTCCAAACGGCGCCTTCGCCTTTTTTGCTTCCAGGTTTCGGATCCGGCCGGCAAAGCGCCAAAAATCCAACGCGATAAAAAGCAGTAAGACACTGCCCATCAAAATCAAAGCATAGAAAACCGGCCGCAGCGGCAGCCCATACAGCCAGCACACCAACGGCAGCAAAAAAGCCTGACACATAGCCAAAACCATCCATCCGCCGCGGCTGGCACAATAACCTGAAACCAAATCCCGCCGCCTCACAGCTCTGCCCTCACAAAATAGCCGACCCCTTTTCGGGTTTTGATAAAAGATGGAAGTCCCAGCTGCTCCAGCTTTTTTCGCAGCCTGGCCACATTGACCGTAAGCGTGTTGTCATCAATAAAGCTTTCGTCTTCCCAAAGGCTTTTGATGATGCTCTCTCTTGTGACGGCCCCGCCCCGGGCTTCCATCAAAATTTGCAAAATGCGGCTTTCATTCCGGGTCAATTCTATGAAAGCGTCTTCCCGCCAAACCTTCCCGTCGCAGGGATTTAAGGAGACATCTGCATACCGCACAAGGCTTTGCCGCGCGCCAAAGGAATAGGTGCGGCGCAGAAGCGCCTGAATTTTTGCAAGCACTACCTCTATGCGGAAAGGTTTCGGAATGAAATCATCCGCTCCCAACTGAATGGCCATAACCAAATTCATATCGTCTCCGGCCGAAGATAAAAATATAATCGGCGTTTGGCTGGCACGCCGGATCTGGCGGCACCAGTAGTATCCGTCAAAAAAGGGCAGGGAGATATCCAACAGCACCAAGTGAGGCTGGAATTCCTCAAACTACTCCAGGACATTCTGAAAATTTTCCGCTGCCTGCACTTGATAGCCCCATCGGGAAAGATGCCGGCCCAGCGCACTCCGAATCGCAGCGTCATCCTCAACCATCAAAATTTTATGCATTCTATCCTCTCCTTCTGCCGTTTTCACTCTCGCCAAAAGACGGGTCCTTTGGATAAAACGATCTGACAAAAGGATTTTCGACGTAGGTTCCGCCCGCCTGAAAAAATACCGGCTTCTCGCCAAAAGGAAAATGCCACATGCGTTTTTCAAATATTCCAAGATGGAGCAAACCGACTTTTCTTTTCGACAAACCGGGTCTCTCTCTGTCCGGTTTGATCCTTACGTGTCTTGTCTGCCGCTTGGCAGATACAAAAAACGGCGGCGCTGCCTTATCGGTCAGCGCCGCCAAAACCTTTTTTATCGCGAAGCCTGTATCAAAAAAACCGGATTTTGAGCCATCAGCAGGTGAAGCTGCCCGGCCGGCCGGGTTCGGCTGACTGCGATCTGCGTCACCTGTATCTGCGTCAGCCCTTCCTGCTTGCAGGCATCCAGGGTCTGCTGCAGCGTTTCCAGTGCAATCGCGCTTACCAAAAGGCGGACAGACGGATTTTTCTGGCACACCGTCCGGATAATATCCCCCATCCGGCCTTTGCTGCCCCCGATAAAAACAGCATCCGGTACCGGCAGATCCTGTTCGTCAAAGATATCCGGCGCCGTCCCCGGCACAACCGTCAAGTTATAAACCCCAAAGCGCCCCCTGTTTTGTTCGATCAGATCCAGCGCCTGCGGCGCGTTTTCAATGGCATAAACCCGAACCAGCGGAGAAAGCCGCGCCAGCTCTATGCCGACCGACCCGGTTCCCGCACCCACGTCGTAAACCGTTTCCCCCGGCCGGACTGACAGCTTTCCCAAAATCGCTGCCCGCACCTCCTGCTTGGTCATGGGCACCTCGCCGCGTAAAAACTGCTCATCAGCCAATCCAAAGCCGCCGGGTGCATCGAGCGCCGGACGGCGCACCCAGACGGCGCTGAGCGGCGCAAAGGTCTGTTCCAAAAGCGCCTGCGCCGGCTGGGTGATAATCCGTTCATCCGGATAGGACAGCGCCTCTCCCACCGTCACCTGCGCGCCGCCCAATCCGGCGGCGCACAGGCGGTGGATAATGGTCTGCGGCGTTATGTCCCCGCCGGTGAGAAAAAAAGTTTCTTCCCCGCATAAAACCTGCCCTACCACATCGCAGTCCACGCCATGGGCGCTGACCAGGCGGACATCCTGCCAGGAACGGCCCAGCTGCGCTGCCAGATACTGGACCGTGCTAACGCCGCAGTGGATTTTCACCTCATAGCCCTTTTCCTGCAAAAGAGCGGTCACTTTTTTCGCGCCGCTGTAAAACCCGGTATCGCCGCTGAAAACAACGCAGATTTTCTCCTGCGGCGCTTCTTCAATCAGCCGCAGGATTGCCTGCGGTGCAACGGCTTCTAGGCGCAGCCCGCCAAAATGCGGCGGCAGCGCCTCCAGCAGCCGCCGGGCGCCGATCATCCGCTGGGCCTGTTCCAGCGCGGACCAGGCGGCCCGGGTCAGCGTATCGGGATTCCCCATCCCCATTCCGACCAGTGTAATTTTCATCCTTTTTCCTCCCGTCTGTTTTTCCAGATTTCATCAGGCGGCTGCCTATTTCTCCCGGGCGCTTTTTTCCCCGTATCCCCGGGGCGTTACCATCCGGCCCTGGACAACTTTCGTATCCCGGTTGCCGATAAACACGGTGCAGAACATGTCCAGCTTTTCTTCCGCCAGCTGTCGCAGCGTCAAAATCTTCTGCTCCTGGCCCGGCCGCCCGATATTGCGCACCCAGCCGCAAACCGTATCCGGCGCTTTATGCCGCAGGAAAATTTCACAGGCCCGCCGCAGATGCCCGGTGCGCTTCCGGCTGGCCGGATTATACAAAGCAACGCAGAAATCCCCCAGGGCCGCCGCTTCCAGCCGCCGCTCGATCACCTGCCAATCGGTCAAAAGATCGCTGAGCGAAATGACCGCAAAATCATGGCCCAGCGGCGCTCCCAACACTGCCGCGCCGCTGATTGCCGCCGTTACGCCGCCAACGACCTCGATCTCCACCGGCGGATACTCCTGCGCCAGCTCCAGCAAAGGCGCGGCCATGCCGTACACGCCGGCATCCCCGCTGCATACCATCGCCACCGTTTCCTCGCAGGAGGCTTTTTCCAGCGCCCGGCGGCACCGCTTGATTTCTTCGGTCATCGGGGTGGTAAACACCGGCGTATCCGGACAGACCGCTGCGGCCTGTTCTACATAAATACCATAACCGCAGATCAGCTGCGCCTGTTTTAAAGCGGTTCTGCCCGCCAGCGTCATTCCGTCGGGATTGCCGGGCCCCAGCCCTATGATAAAAATTTTTTTCATCTTTCCAAACCTCCTGAAAAACGAACGGTATAAGGCGCCACGGCCATTGCCATTGTCACACCGTTTCCCGCATTTTTCTTACAATACAGCGTCCCGCCGCTGCCGAGAACGGCGCTGCGTTCGCAGACGTTGTCGGTGCCGGTGATCTTCTGCACAAAGGCGGAGGCGGAAAAATCCCCCTGGACAGCGTTGAGCGCATTGGCCGAAAAGGTGCGAAAAGGCAGTCCTTTGTTTTGGCAGAACGTTAAAAGGCCCGGCTCCTTGGCCTTGAGCGATATGCTGCAAATTTCCCGCACGGCGGCCGGATGAATGTTCCCCTTGGCCAAAAACATTTGATAGGCCTGCTCCAACACCTCATCGCTTATTCCCTTGCGGCATCCCACTCCCACCGAAGCCACCGGTGGGATCAGAATAAGAGCGGATTTTCTGCCCGCCGCTTTCATGGTAATCCTTACGTCATACTGTTTGTCCGTCACCAGCACCACACCTTGCGGCAGCGCCCCCTCCAGCGGGAAATCGCAGCGCAGCCGAATCTGACCGCCGACCAGCAGACTGCCGGAGACTTTTCGGATTGCGCCGGGGTTTTCGATTTTCATGTTCTGCTGCACCGCCCACTCGTCAAAGGCAAAAACACCGTTCCGGTCCGTCGCAGTGGTGATGACCGGCTGCGCTCCCGTCAGCCGCGCAATCCGCTGCGCCAGGCGGTTAGCGCCGCCGATATGGCCGCCTGCCAGCGGGATGCAAAAGCGCGCTGTATCATCCAGAGAAAGGACGGCGGGATCGGTGGTTTTGCTGACCAGATAGGGGGCTGCGGCCCGCACCGCAATCCCCGCCGCGCCGATGAATAAAAGAGCGTCCGATTCCGAAAAAGCCCTTTGGCACCATTGGCTCAACGGCTGTTTCTCTTTGCCAAAGCCGCAGGCAAGGCGCGCCTGTTCCCCTTCGTCATTCAAAATCCGCTCCAGCTTCTGGCCCAGCCGATACCCTTGCTGGGTAAAGGCGATCATATCAATCCGCATGCGTCCCCTCCCGGAATCCGGTGGTAAAGGCCGGGTCGTACAGCTTGGAGCGGCTGTATGACTCGCCCAGGAAATCTCCCACCACGATCAGCGCCGTTTTGGATATGCCGTTGGCCCTGGCCGTCTGCTCCAGCGTTTCCACCGTACAGCGCAGGATTTTTTCATCCGGCCAGCTGGCTTTGTAAACAATCGCGGCCGGCGTGTCCGGACGATAAGCACCGGACAGCAGTTCTTTTGTCAGCGGCGCCAGCAGTCCGGCGCTTAAAAAAATCACCATTGTGCAGCCATGCGCCGCCATAAGCGCCATCTTTTCCTTTTCAGGCACCGGGGTACGCCCTTCCATCCGTGTAATGATGACACTCTGGCTGATATCCGGCAGGGTGTATTCCGCTTTCAGCGCCGCTGCCGCCGCGCAGAAGCTCGACACCCCCGGCACCACCTCATACGAAATTCCCTCTTGCTCCAGCAGATCCATCTGCTCCCGGATGGCGCCGTATACACTGGGATCGCCGGTGTGCAGGCGGACCGTGGTCTGGCCCTGCGCCTCGGCCTGCCTGATGGAAAAAATCACCTGTTCCAATGTCATTTCCGCACTGTTTTGGCAAAGGCATTCCTTTTTTGCATAGTCCAGCAGCGCCGGGTTCACAAGGCTGCCCGCGTAAATAATCCGATCCGCACCGGCCAAAAGCCGCGCGCCCCGCACCGTAATCAAATCCGGCGCGCCGCTGCCCGCGCCTACAAAGTACACCATTTTTCGCCCATCCTCTCAGCTGAAATGTTCTATGATTTGCCGCGCCTGTTCGGTGACAAACAACTCTCCCTGCTGCTGGCTGTAAAAAACCAGCCCTGCCTGATAGGCGCCGCCCACCCGGCGGCTGACATGCCACTGGGCTTTGTCCGCCAGCGTTTCCACCACCTTCTGCCGCAAGCCGCAGCTTTCCAAAAGATCCAGGCAGGCGTCGGTCGTGGCCGCCTGCATCAGCGCCTCTATTGTTTTGCGGTCGGCGCCATGCAGCGCCGCATGGGCGCTGATCAGCTCCATCCGGCAATCCGCCCAGCGGGAATGGGTATTCATGATTCCTCCTGCCAGTTTAACGAATTTCCCGATGTGGCCGACCAGCAGCACCTGCTCAAAGCCAAATTCCGCCGCGTCGTCCAGCGAATCCCCCGCGAAATTGGCGCACTGCACCACCGGTATTTTGGCAAGTTCCAAATGGGAAGCAACAAAATCCTCGCCGTAGTGGCCCGGTGTCAAAAGCAGCTGTTTGGCTCCGTTTGCGGCCAGCTGCCGGATTTCCAACCGGATGGACTCCCGCAGCGCCTGCATGCTTTTGGGCTCCACAATGCCGCTGGTTCCCAAAATCGAAATTCCCCCTTCGATCCCCAAATGGGGATTGAAGGTTTTTTCCGCCAGTTCCCGGCCCTGGGGCACCCAAACGGTTACAGACAGCCCGCCGCCGTATCCCGCCTGCCGGCAGACCTGCCGCACTTCCGCTTCTATCATCTGCCTTGGCACCCGGTTAATGGCGGCGGCGCCCACCGGCTGTTCCAACCCTTTTCGGGTGACCCGCCCGACCCCTTCGCCGCCGTCAATGCGGATGCCGGGTTCCGAAGAATCGGATACCCGCGCACAGATCAGCGCCCCGTCCGTCACGTCGATGTCATCCCCTGCGTCCTTATAAACGCCGCAGGCGGCTGACCGCCCGTCCTGGGAAAGCGCGCAGATATCCACCTCAACCCGGATGCCGGACGGCGTTATGATCGCCTCCGTCGGGCTGTTTTCCCCCAGCAGCAGGCGACGGGCGGCGGCCTTCGCCGCCAGCGCGGCACAGGACCCTGTCGTATAGCCGCACCGCATCCGAACGCCTCCCTGATACAGGTAATGCTCAAATTTCGCCATCTTTTTCCTCCTTTGGCCCTGCCGGAAAAAACAGGTATCCCCCACTTTTCTGCAGGCCGCCTTTTTGAATCCGAACCCGGAACACCTGCTCCAAACACCCGCTTTCCAATACCTCCTGCGGCGAACCGGCGAAAACGAGCCGGCCGGACTGCATAACTGCCAGCTGGTCCGCATAGGAAAGGGCCAGCCCCAGATCGTGCAGCACCATGATCACTGTTTTGCCCGCCTGCTTAAGCTGCCGGGTCAGCTCCATGATCTCAAATTGATGGGACAAATCCAGATAGGTGGTGGGTTCATCCAAAAACAGCACCTGACTGTCCTGGACCAGACACATGGCAAAATACACCTTCTGCCGCTCTCCGCCGGACAGGCGGGACATGTCCCGCCCGGCCAGATGGGTAACGCCTGCCCATTCCATCGCCTTTTGGACCATCTGCCAGTCCTCCTTTCGGTAGCGCCGGGGATAGCCCAAATAGGGAAACCGGCCGTGCATCACCATACTTTGCACCGATATGCCGGGAACCGGGCGGGACTGGGGCAGATAGGAAATCAGCTGCCCCAATTCCCGGCGGGAAAAGCCGGACAGGGGCCTTCCTTTCAGCAGCACCTGCCCGGCGGATGGCGGCACGATTCCCGCGGCCATCCGCAGCAGCGTTGACTTTCCGCATCCGTTGGGGCCTACCAGCGCCGCAACCTCCCCGCTTGGGAGCGTAAGGCTGAAATCCTGCACTGCCATTTGTCTGCCGTAGCCGCCAGTCACGCCGATCAGTTCAACCATTGTCTGTCCGCCCCCCTTTGCGCCGGATGAGAAGATACAGAAAAAACGGGCCGCCCAAAAAAGACATGACAATCCCCACCGGCAGCTCGAACGGCGCAAACAGAATCCGGGCCAGCACATCGCAGACACAGACAAAAGCCGCGCCGGACAAAGCGGACACCGGCAGCAGCCAGCGGCTTTCCGACCCGACAAAAAAACGCGCCCCGTGGGGTACAATCAACCCTACAAATCCCAAAAGCCCCGCAAAGCTCACAGCGGCGCCCGCCAGTACCGACGCGGTCAAAAGCAGCAGAAAACGAAATTTTCCCACCCGAAGTCCCAAACTTTTTGCCGTATCGTCGCCCAAGCTCAGCAGATCCATCTCGCAGTGCAGAGAAAAGGCCAGCAGGATTCCGGCCAGGATGTATGCGCCCGGCACGGCCAGCGACTTCATCGCCGCGCCGCTGACCCCGCCGATGCGAAAGCTGGAAGCCCCGGTAAGCGTATCGGGAAGCAGGGTTACCACCGCATCAATCCCGGCGCTTAAAACGCTGCTCACCGCCACGCCGGACAGCACCAGCGCAATGCGGGAGGCGCGGGTAGCCCGGGCGATGGCGTATACCAACAGCATCGCCGCCAGCGCGCCCAAAAAGGCGGCAGTGGGCACAGCGGCCGGCCAGTGGGGCAGAAACGCCGCGCACAGAACCGCAAAAAATCCCGCCCCCGCGTTGACCCCAATGATATTCGGCCCCGCCAGCGGGTTTGCCAGCACCGATTGGATGATGACGCCCGACACGGCCAGCGCGCTGCCGGCCAGAATGCAGGCCAGCGTCCTCGGCAGGCGCACATGAAGAAAAATGCGCAGCACCGCCGCGTCCGCGCCGCCGGCGGCTTTCCACAATTCCGCCGGCGAAAAGGCGGCCGAACCCAGCAATAAACTGAGCACCGCCGCCAATAAAAACAGCGCCAGGCTCATCAGCAAAATCCAGATGTTATGCCGCTTCTTCTGCATAAAGGTAGTCGGCAAGGATCTCATAACTTTCCCCCCAGCGATGATTGGGCTTGTTGTGAAACAGTTCTTTGGGCAAAAGGATATACCGTCCCTCTTTTACCGCGGTCAGCCCGGCCCAGGCCGGATTGGACTCAATCCCTTCCGCCAGCGCCTGCATGGCCTTTTCGCTGGAGGCGCCCATGGTGGTGACAAAAATAAAATCCGGGTCCTGGCGGATGATTTCCTCCATGCTCAGCTCTTCCAGCAGGCTGCCGTTTTGATCGGCAATGTTCACACATCCCAGATCGCGCAGCATTGCGCCGGTCATGCTGTCGCTGCCCTTGGCCTTGGCGCCGGTGGAATGCGCCCGGATAAACAACACCGTCGGCGCATCCTGCCTCTGGCTTTTTGCGATGGCTCGGTCGATCCGCGCCTGCACTGCCGTACCGTTTTGTTCGTATAGATCCGCGCGCCCCGTAATGTCGGTGCAGATTTTTAACATATCCAGATAATCCTCAAAGGTTTCCACATCAAAATAGGCGGCGGGAATGCCGGATTCTTCCAGAAAATCCCGCAGCTTCACGTGTTCCGCTACATTGGCGGACAAAATGACAAAGTCCACCTCCAACGCCAGCAGCTGTTCGGTGTCCGGCGATTTCATCGCGCCCAGATTGGCGGTTGCATCCGGAAGCGCAAAGCTTTCTTCCTCCAGCGCGTCCTGGGTGGCCGCGATCAGCTGGCCGCCGGCCAGCTGCCAGGTTTGGGCAAAACTGCCCATCACGGCCGCCACCCGGCGGGGATTTTCCACCTGCACAAAACGGCCGAGGGCATCGGTAAAGCACACCGGGCCCTGCGACGGCTGCGGCAAGCTTTGATCCGGTGCAAAGCTGCTCATTTGCTCCGATTGCGTAAACAGCGCGGCGTTTTCCTGTCCGCAGCCGGGCAGCAGCAAAAACGCCAGCAGCCAAGCCAGCATCATCCATTGAAATCTCTTTTTCATCGGTTTCTCCTTTTCTTTGCCAAAAACAAAATGCCGGTCCTGCCGGGCCGTGTTTTGCATCCGGGAAGGCTTTTTTCAAAAAAACGGCCAATGCGGCAGCTTTGCCGCGTCGAGACGAAATCCCAACCGCTTTGCCGTTTTCCTGCGGGTTTTGCCGCATCGGGGCAAAACCCGCCGCCTTGCCTTTGGCTTGTGCTCCTTGATTTGGAAAGTACAAGCCTTTTTTATTCCCGGACGACCATGGTGGTAAAATATCCGGGCTGGTCGTCCGCTTCTTCCAGCGACCGGCAGATCTTCTCCTCCGGCAGGCCGCAGTTCTGCACCAATCCGGTTTTTTCATACAGCCCCGCCTGCCGCAGCGCCTGCCGGACCTTTGGCATCGCCCTTCCTGTTTTCATCAGTATCTTCGTGCCCGGCCAATCCAGCGCCTGCTGCAAATCCCCATACCCGGCGGGGATAATCTGTACCGGTCGGTCCATCACCGTCAGGCTGGTTTTCAGTTTTGCAGCCACGGCGCAAAAACTGGGTACGCCGGGAATCCACTCCGTCGGAAAGTACGCCTGCTCGACCAGTTCGGCCAGATAAGAAAAAGTGGAGTAGATCGAAATATCTCCGAGATTGAGCATGGCGACGCTTTTGCCCTGACGCAGGAAAGAGAGAACCCGGCCCGCCAGCGCCTGATGGCTTTGCCGCAGCAGCTGCGGATCCCGCGTCATCAAAAAGGGGAGCGGCAAAATTTCTTTGCCCTCCAGCGAAACCGCCTGCCGGGCAATTTGCAAAGCCGTCCTATTTTCCCCTTTTGTCTGCGGAGCAGCGATCACCGGGCAAGCCGCAATCACTCCGGCCGCCCGAAAGGTCAGCAGTTGGGGATCTCCCGGCCCAACACTGACACCGTAAAAACAAGCCTTTTCCATTTGGCCACCTCCTCAGCGAACCGGCTCTGCATCCCGAAGGTGGCGCAGATAAATTTTCCGGATATCCGCCAGCTCTCCCAGGCCCTGCAAACAGCAGGATACTTCAAATCCCTGTGAGGTAAGCACGCTTTTCCAGCTATCCGGCCCGTCGCCGGCCATATCGTTGCAGGCGTGATCGCCGGCCACCAGCATCATGGGCGCAAGCAAAACGCTGCCGCATCCAGTGCGCCGCAGGGCAGGGAGCACATCCTCCAGCGCGGGACAACCCTCCACTGTACCAACGAAAAGATCTCTCCTCCCCTGGCTGTGACACAGCTGTTCAAACGCCGCGTAAACCGAATTGGCCTCGTGCGGCGTTCCGTGTCCCATCAACAGAATCAGCCGGCCCTGCCTTTGCTCGAATCGGGTGCAAATGACGGCGGCAGCCTCTTGCCTATCCGCGGCGGAGGACAAAAGCGGCATTCCCAGCCGAAGGGACTCAAACCGGTCCTGAAAAGCCCTTACCGCTTCCCGCAAAAGGTCAAATTCTACGCCGCAGATCAAATGGGTGGGCTGCACGGTTACGTCGCTTATCCCCTGCCCGGCCATTTGCGACAACGCCTGCTCCGGAGAAAGAACCGCCTCTCCCCGGCTTTCCCAAATGCGGCGGATCACCCCGCTGGTATAAGCAGAAAGGATCTCCGCTTCCGGATACGCCCGGCGGATGGTTTCTTCCACAGCTCCAATGGTCTTTTGGCGGGTAGAGACATGGCTGGTGCCAAAGCTAACGATCAAAATGCCCTTTTTTTGCATATTTCCACTCCTTTTTCTGCTGTTTTTCACGGCTTTTTTGCCTTTCAAACCTGGAAAGGGCTCAATGGGTTCCCCTGACCACCTTCATCCCTTTTTCTTCCATTTTGGAAAGAATCTTGGTGATCTGGGAGCATTCGCTCCCATCATGCTTTCGGGTGCAAATACCGGCGTGGACAATCTCCACGTCGATTTGCTCCAAGCGCTCCAGTTTTTCCAAAAATCCCGGGTCGGTATCGTAATCGCACGCACAGCCGTTGCAGTGCAGAAAGGCCATCAGCTGCAACGGCTCGCCCTTGTAAGGCGCAAACGAACGGGTCCGCTCATTCATCGCTTTTAGGCAGCTGGCGCCGGTACAGACGGAATTGCTTTTGATACAGGTTAAAATCGCAATTTTTTTCAATGAAACCGCCTCCTGTTTTGGGCCTCATCCGGCCGATTCGTATAAAATGTGCATTTGCCCGGTTTCCGGGTCGGTGTAAAGTTTGGCTTCCACCTCATAGACCTGGCGGATAAACTCCCGGGTCAGCACCTGTTTAGGCGGGCCGAAGGCGATAATACGGCCATTTTGCAGCACAAACAACTTATTGCAGTACATCGCCGCGATGTTTAAATCGTGGATGGCCGCGACCACGGTCAGACGCAGGGAACGGACAGTGTCCATTAACTGCAGCTGATACTTGATATCCAGGTGGTTGGTCGGTTCGTCTAAAATCAGGCATTGGGTCTGCTGGGCCAGCGCGCAGGCCAGGATCACCCGCTGCTGCTCGCCGCCGGACAGGGTGGAAAAACTGCGCTGGGCAGGGCGGAAAGCGGGATCAGCTTTTTATGGTCGGTGCCGAAAAGCATCCGCACCAGATGGGGAATCACCAGACCGACAAATCCGATCATCCCGGAGGCATACACCACAAAGCCGATGACCAGCGAGGTCCAAAGCAAATATCCCTGCCGGCGGCGGTGCAGGTCGGTGCCCAGGGTAATGGACACTTCGTCGCCCAAGAGCATGAGGTTCAAAGACCGGTACTGGGTCCAGAAAAACAAAACGCTGACCAGCACGATGGGAAAAAGGAAGAAGAGGTTCTGCCACTTGGCGCCCGCCAGGCTGCCCATGAGCCAGTAGGTCAGCGTCTGCATTCCCTCCTTATCGTTGGCAAAATAGACCACAAAGCTGGAAAAGGCGGAGCAGACGGAACTGAGCGCCATGCCGGCCAGCAACAGTTTGATGGAGTTGGAGCGCCCGCCGATATTGGACAAAAGCAACACCAGCAGGGAAATACCGAATGCGCCGGCAAAGGCGCAGATCCCGATTGAGCCAGCCCCCAAAAAGGCGCCGACCCCCAGCATGATCGCCACTGTTGCCCCCAGCGATGCGCCGGAGGATACTCCCAGAATATACGGGTCCGCCAGCGGGTTTTTCACAATCGCCTGCATCACCACGCCGCAGACCGAAAAGCCCATCCCCACCGCAACGGCTAAAATTAACCGCGGCAGGCGGATCAGCCAGACGACATCGTGAATCGATCCGCTGCCCAGTCCGGAAAAACCGACTCCGAACAGCTCGTGCAGGATCACCCGATACACCTGCGAAACCGGGATTTTAACGGTGCCAAAAGTAACCGCCGAGAGCACGGAAACCGCCAGCACCACCAACAGCACGGCACAGGTCAAAAGATAAAGCGAGGTGCTTTTTATCAGCCCTGTTTCCTGTGAAAATTTTTGTTTCATCATCCGTTCCTACTTTGCCAGTTCCGGATACAGTCCGTTGGCAAAAATCTCAAGCCCGTCGGCAGTGCGCATGGCGCTGGTATACATATCTCCCAGCGGGATGGCATAGACGTCGCCGTTTTTCACCGCGGTCAAGCTGGACAGCGCCTCATTACCGGTGACATTGGCAACCGATTTTTCCGCCATGCCCTCTTCGTCCCCATCCATATACACCACAAAAATCACCTGCGGGTCCAGCTCAATCAGGTCCTCCAGGCCGATGGTCTGTTCCGGCGTATCCAGCAAATCCGCGCCGACGGTGATTGCCATATCACCGCCCAGAGTGGTTTTATCATAGGTATAGATGCTGTCCCCCAAAAATTCGATGATGAGGGCCGAGCGCTTTTCCATATCCTTGGACTGATCGACAATCTGCTGGACCTGCGCCTGGATTTCATCCACAATGGCCTGCGCCTTGTCCTCTACGTCAAAGATTTTGCCCAAATCGAGGATATAATCGTATTCATTTGCCAGGGTGCGGTACTCCACAATCGAGTTGGAGTTTTCGGCCATATAGGTCTTGACCTCACGCTCATTCCAGAAATCAGTGCCGTCCAGCCGCTTCTCTCCAAAGGTAGACCACCACCCCAGGATCATATCCGGCTCCAGCATCAGCACCGATTCCCGGGAAACGGTAAAATCCGTCAGATAATTGATTGTTTCAAAATCCGCCTGATATTCCGCTTTCACTTCATGATCCAGCCCGGCGGCCGCTACGATTTTATCGCCCAGCCCCAAAGCCAGCATGGTTTCGATGTTGTTTTGGTTCAGCACCAGAACCTTTTCGGGGCAGCGTTCAAAAGTGATGTCCACCGGTTCCTTGGCATAATTATAATTGGAAACCGTTACAGGATAATGGGCCGTCTGCGGCTGTGCGGCGGAGCTTTCTGTCTCTGTTTGGGAAGAGCCCTGCGATTCCGGCGTGGAACCCGCAGTGCCGGAACAGGCGGTCAGGGACAATAGCAGTACTGCCGCCAACAATGTGCATAACCATTTTTTCATGTTTCATTCTTCTCTTTTTTGTTTTCATGGACAGAAAAAAGGAACCCGGTTTTGGCAATCGGTTTTCCGGAAACAGCTGTCCGTTTTGTTTTCCACCCGGCGCTTACCCGCCCTGTGGACGCACAGGGCGGGTAAGCTGAAAAAGCCCGTAACACAGATTTTGTCTGCGTTACGGGCTTTTCCATGTTATTTTCCGTTAAAAGAGGAGAATCCGCCAACGATAAAACCGTTGCCAGCCTGTCATGCCGTCCCCGAACTCCCTGATAATTCAGCAGAAACAACAAATTCCGTCCTCGCAGAATTGCTACAGCGGTGCCGCCCCGTTCACACGGTCCGGCGCTCAAAAAGGCAGGTATTCTGGCTTAGGGATCGACACACGGTTTTCGTCTTCCCAGCGCACGGTACGCCAGTGACATGCTGAAAACCGCATTCCTCCAATACAGCAACGGGATTGCGCGGGATTCTCACCCGACTTCCCTTTTCATCCGCACGGCAGCCGCCGCACGAAACCTTTATGACCGACTTCAGTATAAGGGCAACCGCGAAAAATGTCAATAAAAAACGGATCAAGGGGGCAAAAGTTGCCGCTTTCTCCTTTTTCCGCCGCTTGATGGGTTGCAAAACAGATTTTGACAGGTTATCCTTTCAGAAAGCTTGCTGCCCCTTTTCCATTTTTCTGACGGGGGACATCGCCAAAAAGAAGGTGCGCTTATGAAAATGCCGAAACAAAAGGCGGGGAAACGATGGCTGGTTTTTGTAGGATTGCTGCTGGCCGGAGCAGCGGTTTTGATGGCCACTTTGAAAAGACCAAAACCGCTGGATATTCGGGTAGTGGGGCCCTCTCCAATTTCGGGCAGTTCCTACTACGACACCGAAGATCCCAATGATCTGGAAAGCGGAAATCCCTGGAAACCGGGAGCGTTTTTGACCCATCTGCCCATCTTTTACCAAAAATATCTGGAGCAGGAGCCGGCGCCGGAGCAACAGCTAGACTGTGCCCAGAAGTTTGGGGCGCTGTTTGGCGTGGGAGAAATTACACAACACGAACGCGTCAACCAATATTTTGATTTCAGCGGCGGCCAAATTGAAGTAGAAAACGAAGGACTTTTAGAAATCCAGTTTGATTCCATCCCTTTTCCGGAACCGGACTGGTTTCCGGAAAATACGGCCGATGCAGAATATGAGCAGGCCCTAAAAATGCTGGATGTCTTTCTGAATCGGTATGCAAAAATACTCGGAATTGAAAAGCCCGTTTCCTGCACTTTGTATGATTCCGCCCATCTGTACCGGCTCTACGTAGAAGCTTACGAAGGGAAAGGCACTCTGGCCGAACAATTTGTGGCTTATCACTTTAATAAAGTCTATTTTTTCTATTCGGGAAAATCGCTTTCTATCAGCCGGCAGACAAGCGACGGTTTGGAAAAGGTGGGGGATTATCCGATTATTTCTCTGCAAAAAGCCCAGCAGATGCTGGAAGAAGGGCTTTACACTTCAAATCCCTATGGGACCGAAACAGCCTTTGTCTCCACCTTGGAGCAGATTGTCAAGACGGATTTGATTTACTTTACTAATTACTATAACTTCACAGTACCTTTCTATCGTTTTTTTGTGCCGATGCCTTATTCCGTTGTGGGGGATTTTCATTTAATAAACTTTCCCTGCGACAAAACCGTTCTCCAGTGCTACTATGTCCCGGCTATTCCGCTGGAATATGTAAAAGATCCCTCGGTCTTTGGAATGCAGTTTCGAAATTGGAAAAGCAGGGGGTGATCCCGGCCTGCCGAAATGTTCAGCACAACCAACTCTCTTTTGATTTTTCTCCCGTTTATGATATAATTGTAAGAAAATAGAAACATGATAAAGGAGGATTTTGGCATGCTGTCTGTCATCATTTGTGAAGACGAGCCAATCCAGACAACCCTTTTGGTCAAGCTGGTGCAGCAATGGGCAGACCAGTGCGCCCTCCCGGTTCAGATTTTATCCTATCCCAATGCGGAAAGCTTTCTTTTTTCTTATGAGGAACAGCCTTTTGGGGATATTCTCCTGCTGGATATCCAGATGGCCCAGATGAACGGCATGGAACTGGCAAGGAAAATCCGGGAACGCAACCGGCGGATACAGATCGCCTTTCTGACCGGCCTGCCGGATTTTATCAGCGAGGGCTATGAGGTGGACGCGCTGCATTATCTGATTAAGCCCATCCAGGAGAAAAAGCTCTTTCAGGTTCTGGACCGGGCGGTCTTGAATCTTCAGCAGGCGCCCAAGGTGGTTTTGCTTCCCATCAACGGCAGGCCGGTTCGGATTCCCACCACCGATATTTTTTATGCGGAGGCCTTTTCCCACACGATTCTGCTGCATCTGGCCGGCGGGGAGGAATCCCTGCGGATGCGGATGTCCGATTTGCAGGAGCTGCTGGGAGAGGATTTTTACCGCTGCCACCGGTCCTATATCGTATCGCTGGAGCATATTCGGCATCTGTCCCGCTCGGCTGTATTTCTGGACAACGGCCAGCAGATTCCCCTGGCCCGCAGCGCGTATGACAGGATTCATCAGGCGTTTATCCATTTTCATTGAGGAGGGCTCTGGCGTGCGGATTTTTGATTTTTTCTTTCAAAAGGCGATCAGCCGCCGGATCTCCGCCTTTCAGGATGAGATGATGAACCGCCATGTGGCCGAGGTGGAAAACCTGTACCGGCAGATGCGGGGCTGGCGGCATGACTACCACAACCACATTCAAATGATGAAAGCCTACCGCGCGCTGGGGCAGGATGACCGGCTGGACGCTTATCTGGACGAGTTGGAACAGGATCTCAAGGGCTTTGACGTACTGATCCGCTCCGGCAACGTGATGATCGACGCGGTATTAAATTCCAAGCTCTCTTTGGCCAAAAGCCATGGCATCGCCATCAACGCCAAGGCGGTTGTCCCGCAGGAGCTGTCCTTTCCCGATATTGATTTATGCGTCATCCTCGGCAATCTGCTGGACAACGCCATTGAGGCCTGTCAATGGCTGGAGGAGCCCGCTTCCCGCTTTATTCGGGTTTATCTGGATTTAAAGGGAGAAAATCTGTATTTGTGCATCACCAACTCCACCGGGAAAATCCAAAAGCGAAACGGCAAATACGTCAGCCGGAAAGCCGGACGGCACGGATTCGGACTGCAGAGGGTGGACCGGCTGATCAGCCGGTACCAGGGATATCTCAAGCGTGCGGACGAGGAGGGTGTGTTCACCTGCGAGGTGCTGCTCCCCCTCGGCAGCCCTCTTTAAAACAGCGGCGCTTCGGAACATCTGGGGCGCCGCTTTTGCTGTTCACGCTCAAAATCAGACATTTGGCGCCAAAAATGCCCCACAGGATCTTTTTTCTGTTATCATAGCCTTAAAGGGGGGAGCGATATGGCAAAACAGACCTCAAAAACCGCTTATTCTTTCGGCAACAACCTGATTTATATGCTGAAAAACATGTGGGCACACAGCAGGAGATACACGTTCATGGCCTTTTTTCAGGCGCCATTTGGCGTATTGGAGGCGCTGCTGACCATCTATCTGTCTCAGGCGGTGGTGAGTGCCGTAACGCAGGCGCTGGAGCCCTTGGCGGTGCTGGCCCAAACTGCGCTGATTGGCGCTGCGCTTTTGCTCTGCGCCTGCGTGAAAAAATATATGTACGCGCATATGGAGCCGTTTATGCTGGATCACGACATCCGCTATGATCTGATGCTATTCCAGCACACCATCTCTGCCGACTATGAGGCAATGGAATCCCCCGAGGGGCTGAACCAAATGGCACAGGCATTGAAAAACACCGGCTCGGACACAAGCCCTACCCGGATAGTGGTGAAAACCATGTCCTCCTTTTTGGAGAACAGCATTGGCATTGTGGCCTATGGGGGGATTTTGGCCAGTCTCAGCCCCTGGATTCTGCTGACCGTCAGCGTTACCACCATCGGCAGCTTTCTGCTGATGCGCCAGAACTCCGACTGGGCTTACCGCAACAAGGGCCGCTGGCTGGGCGCCGACCGGCGGCTGGCATATGTGCGGGATCGATCTGCCGACTTTTCCCAGGCCAAGGACCTGCGGCTGTACGGCATGTCCGGCTGGCTTCGCAGCCTGTTCGACCAGGCTTTGACCGACCGGATGGGCTGGCACAAAAAACAGCAGCAGGTGGGCTTTTTTACTGACGGCGGACAAACGCTCATCGCCTTTGTCCGGGAAAGCATATCCTACGGCGGCCTGATCTGGGCCATTTACGCCAAGGGAATGAGCGCCGCGGATTTTGTCCTGTATTTTGGCGTAATCGAGGGGCTTTCCAACTGGCTGTTCCAGCTGGCCCGCAGCCTCGACCAATTATACCGGTCGCACCTCGGATTTTGTGAAATCCGGGAATTTCTGGACCTTACCCCCGACGACCCGGCGGGCGAGGCGCCCCTTCCCGCCGCGCCTTTCTCCATCGAATTCCGCCATGTCAGCTACCGCTACGCCGGCAACGAGGAGGACACCATCCACGACCTGAGCTTTGTGATCCCCAAAGGGGAAAAACTGGCGATTGTCGGTCTCAACGGCGCGGGAAAGACCACGCTTGTAAAACTGATCTGCGGTTTTTACACCCCTTCTGCCGGCTCCGTTTTCATCGACGGCACCGATATCCGGCAATTTGGGCGCAAAGCGTATTACAAGCTTTTTTCCGCTGTGTTCCAGGAAATTTTTCTGCTGCCCGTATCAGTGGCCTGCAACGTCTCCGCCCTGCCGGTTGAAGAGACGGACCGGGAAAAAGTGCAGCAGGTGCTGGAGCAAGCGGGGCTTTGGGAAAAAATCCAAAGCCTTCCCCAAGGGATGGACACCCGCCTGATCCGCAGTGTTCAAGATGACGCGTCAGACCTGTCCGGCGGCGAAACCCAGAAGCTGGCTTTGGCCAGGGCGCTTTACAAAAATGGGCTGGCTCTGCTTTTGGACGAGCCCACCGCCGCCCTGGACCCCATTGCCGAAAGTGAAATTTATCAGCAGTACAATCAAATGACCGCCGGGCGCACCGCTGTCTTTATCTCTCACCGGCTGGCCAGCACCCGCTTTTGCGACCGGATTTTCTTTCTGGAAAACGGGCGGATTGCCGAAAGCGGCACCCACGACCAGCTGATGGCGCAAAAAGGAAAATACGCCCAAATGTTTGAGGTGCAAAGCCATTACTATCAAAAGGAGGTGCCGGATCATGCGTTTTAAAGAAAAGCTGATACTCACCCTGCGGGGCTACCGTATGCTGCACCAATTGGTGCCCGGGGCCATGCTGTGGGCTTTTGTCCAAAACCTCGTCCGGGCGCTGACCCCCTTTCTCAACGTCTACCTGTCCGGGCGGATCATCGACTTTCTGGCCCAGGGGCGCCCACTGCGGGATCTTTTGTGGCTGGTGGGGATCACGGTCACGGTCAATGCGCTGCTGAAGCTGACAGAGCAGGCCTCCGGCCGCACGGTGGATTACCTGATTGAAAAACTAGACGCCGTATGGGAAAAGCCTCTGTACGAAAAAATTCAAACCATGGATTATGCCCGGGTGGAGGATGTCCGCACCCATGCAGCGCTCAGCGAAATTGAAATCATGCGCAGCACCAGCGGATTCGGCTTTATACGCCTGTATTTTTCTTTTTTCCACGGTATTCGCGGTTTTTTCCTGGTTCTTTTTTCTCTGACCCTGACCATCGGCGCTTTTATCGCTTTGCCTGCCAGGGAGGCTGGCGGGTTCCGCTTTCTGTTTTCCCCCTGGTTTACGGTACTGATCTCGCTTGCGACTTTGGGACACGCCGCCTTTTCCGGCCTTTGCAGCTACCGAAAGACAAAGAAAAGCAACCGCATTTACCGGAGCCTGGAACCAATCAACCGCCAATGGATGTATTGGTGGAGGCAGATCAGGCAGTATCAGATGGGAAAGGATTTGAAAGTTTATGCCCTGGACCGCCTCATCGACAGTGCCTACATTCAGACAACAATCCAGGATTTCCACGCTGTGAACGGTCAAATTCAAAAGCTTCTTGGATTTTATGAACCGCTGGAAGGGGCTTTATCCGTAGCGTTTCGCATTGTCATCTACGCCTATGTGGCGCTCAAGGCGCTGTTCGGCGCCTTTGGCATCGGCAGCATTGTCCAATATGTGGGCGGGCTTTCCCAGCTTAGCAGCGGCACGGTACTGCTGATTCAGGAAATATCCGTCCTGATCTCCAATGCCGACGCGCTGAAAGCCTATTTTGATTTTACCGACGCGCCCAATCAGAAGTACCAGGGGACGCTGTCGGTGGAAAAGCGGGCGGACAACGAGTATGAAATCGAATTTCACGACGTATCGTTCCGTTATCCCGGCACCGAAACCGACGTGCTGCGCCATGTCAGCCTCAAATTCAATGTCGGACAGAAAATGGCGGTCGTTGGGCGCAACGGCAGCGGCAAAACGACAATGATCAAGCTGTTGTGCCGCTTATATGATCCGACGGAAGGCTTCATCACCCTCAATGGCATTGATATCCGCAAATACGATTATGAGGATTATCTGGGCATTTTCTCAGTGGTTTTTCAGGATTTTAAGCTGTTTTCCTTCTCTTTAGGGCAAAATGTTGCCGCCAGTGTTTCCTACGACGCGCATCGGGTGCAGGAATGTCTGCACAAGGCCGGATTAGAGGATCGGATGGACCGGATGCCCAAGGGGCTGGACACGGTACTTTACAAGGATTTTGAGGAGGACGGAGTGGAAATTTCCGGCGGCGAGGCACAGAAAATCGCCCTTGCCCGGGCGCTTTACAAAAATGCGCCGTTCATCATTCTGGATGAGCCCACCGCCGCCCTGGACCCCCTTTCCGAGTTTGAGATCTATTCCCATTTCGATCAAATTGTCGGGGACAAAACAGCCGTTTACATTTCCCACCGCCTTTCCTCCTGCCGGTTTTGCAGCGATATCCTCGTCTTTGACGAGGGCAGGCTGATTCAGCGGGGCAGCCACGATCAGCTGGTTGCCGACCGCTTGGGCCGGTACTACGAGCTGTGGCACGCACAGGCCCAGTATTACGATACGGCGGCCGAAAGAAAGGCATAGAAAAAAACAGCAGGGAGCGCTCCCTGCTGTTTTTTCTATGACCCATGCTTATTTTCCCGGCACCAGCTGAACCGATGAAATCTCTTTTGCGCAAACGCATAGCGTATAATCGCAGCGAAACGGCACAAACCGAAGCTGCAGGCCATCGACCCGGGACAGAATCCCCTGCGGCCCGGCAACGGAAAACCGGCCAAAATTTCCGCTGATCCCTTCGCCGGAAAATTTGACAAAACTCTCCTTTGCCGCCCAGACCCGGTAAAAATCCGAAAATCCGAAAGCCTGCAAATACCGGTCCTCCTCCGGATGGAAAAAACGGCGGGACAGCGCCGCCAAGCGGCCTGGCTTGTGAATCTGCAAATCAATGCCGATCGGCTCGCTGGAAAAAGCGCCAAGCCAGTAATCCCCGCTGTGGGTGACGGAACAATGGGTTTCGGGTGAAAGCGGAAAAAAAGGCTTTCCTTTTTCGCTTTCCTGCACCGGCCAGCGCTCCTCGGCTCCCGCCAGCGGCTCCCCGGCAAACAGGGCAGCACAGCGCACCAAGCACCGGCGGGAGGCAGGGCGCTCCGGCCCATACCAGTAAATCGTGACTGCCGCCATCCGGCTATTCCTCTATTCCGCGCTGCCGTGCATATTCGATCACGTCCCGCACCTGATGCAGTTTCCAAACATCGCGGGTGGGAATGGTCGTATCAAAGTAATCTTCAAACGCGCAAACGATATTCATAACGTCAAACGAATTCAACTCCAGATCCCGCACAAAATCCGTATCAATGGTGACCTCGCTTTTTCCGGTTACCTCAAAAATGATTTTTTGAATGATTTCCAGCATATGGTTTCCTCATTTCCTCACACAGGATGATTCCCTGATTATTCCATTACATGAATCATACTACACAACCGGAAAATTTTCAAGCCCCGCCAAAAGGCAACGCCCTTACGGCCATTTTTACTCCATGCCGCAACCGGTTTTTATTCTGCCCGGCAGAAAGGCTCATACCGTGTGGCGTTTGATTTTTTTCGAAGCGGTTTTTGCAAATTCCTGATCCCGAATATGGATCATCTGGATTTGCTGAAACAACGGGAGGGTTGTGTTGAGCTGATCAATCTTTGCCTGCAAATGCTCTAAAATTTCGTAAGAGGACATGCCTTTGGACAATTCCGGGTCCGGATAGATGCTGGCTGCCACCACCACGGTGTCTGCCGAAGATCCATTGGCGGCGCCGTACACCATCACCTCCCGCACCATGGGAATTTTCCGCAGCTGCTCCTCCAACTTTTCCGGAGATACTTTTTTGCCGTTTTTAAAGACAATCAGGTTCTTTTTCCGTCCGGTAATATACAAAAAGCCGTCTTTGTCCAGATGCCCCAGATCCCCGGTTTTAAACCAGCCGTCTTCCGACATGGCCTCCTTTGTGGCCTGGGGCTGTTTATAATAGCCGCTCATCAGCGACGCGCCCTTGACCCAAATTTCATCCTCGACCGTTTTCACCTGATAATGCTCCATCACCAGCCCGACCGATCCCATTTTGCAGTACTGGTTTCCGTTGGTGGAAACCATCGGCGCGCATTCGGTAATGCCATACCCCTGCAGGATCTGGATGCCGAACAGCTCAAAATCCTCACAAATCTTTTTTTCCAGATGGGCACCGCCGCAGACAATCACATGCAGGCTGCCCACCATTTTCTGCCGGATGCCCGACAGCGTTTTATTTTCCCACGGCAGGTGCAGCTTTTTGAGTATCCGGCACACCTTGAGCAGGCTTTGCAGCTGATCTGCCTTTCCCTCTTTTTCCGCGCTGAGCCACAGCTGTTTATACAGTATCTCCACCACCAGCGGAACGGTAATCATCGAATCGGGTTCGGACAGGTACAGATCCCGCATCATCGTTTTCAGATTTCCATTGATACACAGCTGCGCACCGCGCACCAGCGTATCCAGCACCGCGCCGGTCATTCCGTAGGAATGATAAAAAGGCAACGCCGAAAACACCCGCGGGCCGGCGTTTACGTCCCGGATGGCGTCGCTGGCATTATACAAAATCGCCCGGTGGCTGAGCATCACCGGTTTGGAAAGGCTGGTGGTACCGGAGGTATAAACAATAGCCGCCGTCGCATCCGGGTCGCTGGCCAGCCCGTCAATCCGGTTGTCCTTCTGCCCGATCAGCGCCTCTCCTTCCCGGCACAGATCCTGCACGGTTTCTTCATCATCCGGCCCTTTCCCCAACAAAAACAAATCCCATCCGGCAGGCGTTCCATCCTCCTGCATGCGGCAGATGGGCAGGTAGGTTTCCGAAGCGAACACACCAACGGCGTCTGCCTGCGCGATCATCTGACGAATGTTCTCATCCGATTGCTCCACGTCGATGCAAACGGCCGCCGCTCCCGCGCTGGCGATGGCAAGATACGCTACCAGCCAATCGTAGCTGTTTTCCGCCACGATGGCCAGATGCTTTCCGGCGTATCCCCGCGCCTGCAGTGCATGGGCTGCGCAAAGCGCCTGCCGCGTCAGCTGCGCGTAGCTGGCAGTCACCGCCTCCTGTTTGCGGGTAAAATAAGTAATCGCCGGTTTTTCTCCGAATTTTCGGGAAATTCCGTCCAGATATGCGGGAAAGGTCTCATAGTAATCAGCCTTGTTCAGCGGGATTCTTTTCATATGGGTTCCTCCTGTCTCTTCCAACCATTGCGCCGGTCTTCGGCAAAGCTGCCGGACCGCCTATTCCTCTAAATCGGCCAGATCCTTTTGTAACCTTTGCTTGTCCTGCAAAACCCGCAGGAACACCTCTACCAGCGTTGCGTCGAACTGGCTGCCCTTGCCGGCGATCAGCTCGCCGACCGCCCTGTCCTGCCCCAAACTGGATCGGTAACGCCGGTTGGAGGTCATGGCGTCATAGGAATCCGCCACCGCTATCATCCGTGCTTCCAGCGGGATCTGTTCCCCGCGCAGTCCGTCGGGATACCCTTTTCCGTCCATTCTTTCATGGTGGGCACGGACAATCGGCACAATCGGCTGGAAGCGGCTGAGCGAGGACAAAATCCGCGCGCCGTTGGCCGAATGCTCCTTTATTTTGGCATATTCCTCGTCGGTCAGCCGCCCGTCTTTAAACAAAATTTCATCCGGCACACCGATTTTTCCAATGTCGTGGAACAGGCCCGCTACACGCAGTCTCTCGCAAAAATCCTCGTCCCTGCCCATCTCGCGGGCAAGGCGCACTGCATAATAGGCCACCCGGTCGGAATGGCCGCGGGTGTAAATATCCTTTGTATCCACCAGCAGGCGCATGGCGCTGATGATCTGCGTATAATTTTCCCGCAGAACGTCGTTGGCTCTGACCAGTTCCTCGTTTTTCTGAATCAGCAGCCGGCGCAGCATCCCATTCCAAACCGCCGACGACGCCTGCCGCGCAAAAATCTCCAGCAGCTGGCGCTGGTAGTACTGAGGCGCCCCTTCTGTCTGAACGCCCAGATATCCGGTGATTTCTTTTTCATTGACAATCGGCGCGATAACCCAATTTCCTTCTGTTTGAACGATATCCTGCCTGATTTGCTGTTGGAAAAGCGAATCCAGATTCTCCAGCGGCGGCGAGCCGATGGAGCGAATGAAATAGGGGCCGGTCTGCTCCGCCGGCGGCTGCTCCAGAAGGCTTTTCCACTGTAAAGCCAAATACCCGCTCCGGCCGTCCAAAAGCTCTTTTGCCGCCTGCACAAGCGCGTCGGCAACCTCTTCCCGGCCACGCAGGCTGTAAATCCGCGGCATGGTCTCGGTGATTTTGGTCAGCCCTTTTTGGTAGTTTTGAATGGTGCGCATCTGCTTGATGGATTTGATGCAGGATTCCACCAGAAGTTCCAGCTGGTCGAACCGGTCGCTTTTTTCGTAATATCCCTGGATTTCCAAATCCCGGATGGTTTTAATGGGAGGCGCCATGCTTTTATGCCCGGTGAGCAGGATAATAAACAAATCCTGGTTAAAGCTGCGGATCTGCTCCACCACCTGGTCACCGCAGATAGGCGTCATCAAAAAGTCCAGAAGCAGAATGTCATAATGTCCGGTACGCACCCGCTCTATGGCCTGATACGGATCGTTTTCCGTGTCCACATGATAGCCGGAACGCTGAAAATATGTTTGCAGCGTCAACGTCATGGTAGGGTCGTCATCCAAAGCCAGAATCGAATAGTTGCTGACGACGTCCGCTACCTTTTGATGCTTTCTCATTGCCTGCTCCCCCCTTTGTCATTGGATTGGGCCACCGAAACTGCGCACAGCGGGATCGACATGCCGAAAATCGCGCCGCCACCCGGATTGTCCTCCACCCACATGCTGCCGCCGAATTTTCCGCGGACCACGGTATTGGAAATATACAGCCCCAGCCCGGTGCCCATAGTCCCTTTGCTGGTGATCATCTCTTTAAACAGCCGCTTTTTCACCTGCGGCTTCACGCCCGGGCCGGTATCCTTTACATAGATTTTCAAGTCGTCCCCGTCCTGCTTCACGCCGATGGTAATCACCCCGCCGCCGGATTGTTTCTGCGCATATACGGCGTTGGACAGCAGGTTGTTGAGCACCTGCACCAGATTATTGATGTCCCCGTGCAGGGTAAAATCCCGGTTCTCGTCCTCGCCTTCCACCTCCAGCGTACAATTGCCGCTTTGCAGCTCATGGCGCATCAGCAGCCTGGAGCGTTCCACCAGTTCGCTGATGGTGAACGAGGTGGATTCGGAAAGATTGACCGTGGCCGCCTGCCCTTTGATCGCGGTGATGATATCCGACATATACGCCGTTGCATCCCGGATGCGCTGGAACCATTCGCCCATTTCGCCGTAGATTTCCCGGTAATCATCCGGGGTGACTTCCGCATCCCCCAGGCTGCTGGAGCATTCCTCCACCAGGTCCTCCGCGGCGGAAACACAGCCGGAAATACTCATAATCGGCGTTTTCAGGTTGTGGGCCAGGCCGCCCATCATCTGCCCCAAAAAAGCCATGCGCTCCTGTTCCATCATTCTCGTCTGACTGTCCTGCAGCTGCTGCATGCTCTTTTTCAGCTGGGTGATGTCTTTGTAAATCACCACAAACCCGGAAAGTTTTTCATGAATGATCAGCGGCGTCACATCGGTGACGTAGTAATTCTTTTTATACAAATCCCCTTCGTACACGCCTACCGCCTGTTCATAGGAAATGGCGGAACCGCTTTGGCGGCAGGAGTCGATGGCGGTCATGAGATTATAAACCGCCGTCTTTTTCGCCACGTCCTCTTCCTGCACGCTCTCGGACAGGTAATGGTTTTCCGAAATGCCGAAACGGGAGGCAAACATCTCCTCAAACGGCTTATTGTAGGTGATGACCAGCCCCTCGTCGCTGAGCACCAGATAACAGTCGGTAATCCAGTCCAGGATATGCTGGGTTGCGATGGGCTTAATGTCCAGTAGATGCAGCTGATAAATGGCGATTCCATTGCACACAATCGTCGCCACAAAGCTCAAAGGCGTTGCGGTAATCGGGATATCAGGCGGCCCGAAGGTGGCGATTGAGCTGACCACCAGAGGAACGATGCCGCCGACGGAAAAGAGGATACACTGTTTTAAATACAGGCGGCTGTCGTTTTTTATCGCAAAGCTGATCATCAAAACAATGCCGGTGACAAGGCAGAAATAGGTATAGATGCCGGAAAGATAAATATAAGGCCCGAACACGATCTCACTTTTGACCACGGAAAACACCCGGTACTGCAAATGGTGAATCGGGTTCGTCCAGACGATCAGATTGGTCAGGAAAGGCACCAGCAAAGTTGCCCAGCCCAAAGGCCGCATTCTCTCCCAGCCTTTGGTGAACACCAGCGCAATGCACAAGCTGAAAGCCGGGGAAAAGGCAACGCCGATATAGGTCAAAGAATCCCACACCCAAAGCATCGCCGTATTGGCCGGGTCGGTATATTTCATACATAACAGCGCTGCCAGCCAAACGCCAAAGGACACTGCGATCCCCAGATAAAGTTTATGGATCAGCGGCAGATGCCGCATTTTTACGCTCCATATGATAAAAAGCCCAATGGCAACAAGAATAACCGTAAATATGGTTGCCACCCAATCGGAAATCATCCTGCTCTTCCTCCTTTAGCGATCTTGAGAAAATGCCCGCAGCAAAACCGAAGGTTCCGCCGGCGCCCGGGCAATCCCCAGCGCGGCCAGCTGCCGCCGGGTCTTGACATCACTGACCTGAATGCGGACCGCCGGCCCTGTGCAGGCGCGGTTCCACAAATCCACAAGCGCGGAAAGGGCCTCCGGGCCGTTGGTTTCCAGACCCTTTGCCAATATCCCGGGAAATGCTTTCTCCGGCACAACGGCAAGCTGCGGGCAGACCGCCCGGGCCGCAGACTCCAGCGGATAAAGGCGCCCCAGCAGATGCCAGACCCTGCCGCCGCCCTCCCGCAGGGCAACGATTTCCCGGGCGCAAACGTCTACCGGCGTCAAATCCACCGGCGCCGACGCCAGGCAATCCGGCATGGCGCCCAGGACGGCGATGCTCTGCAACAGCCGGAAAAATGCGTTTTGCTCCGGATTTTTCTGGAACACACCGTCGCTGGCGCGGCCCACCAGCCTTCCCACCCGGTAAATCCGGGCGTCCAGGCCGTTCTGCACCGCCTGCCGCACCTGCTGCTCTGCCAGGAATTTGGACTTTACATATCCGTTGTCCTGCCAGTTCTGGCCAATATCCAGATCATCCTCGTCAAACTGCGCGGCAGATTCCGGCAGATCCAGCAGATATTCCCCGCTGACGCTTGCCGTAGAAATATGGTGCAGGCGGGCGCCGGCCTTTTGGGCAAACGCGATCATCTCTTTTGTGCCGCCCAAATTGACTGCCAGCAATTCCTTTTCCTCCGCCGCATAGTGGCGGACATCCGCCGCGCTGTGGTAAACCTCCTCCACCCGCGCGGCCAGCGACACGTAATCCGCCTGCGCCATGCCCAGATTGGGAAGCGTTATATCCGCGCGGAGAATTTCTATTTTCGCGGTATTTTCCTGTATCCAGTCATACCCGAAATCATCGCACAGTATCTGCAACAGCCGCGCGCCGTTTCCGTCCCGCAGCAGGCAGATCACTTTCGGCGCGCCGGCCTGCAGCAGCGCGGCCAACAAATGCGCGCCCAAAAATCCCGTCGCGCCGGTGAGCAGCACCGTTCCCAGCGGCCGGGCTGCTGCAGGCCGGGAACGCTGCGGCTTCTGCAAAGAGGCCGGGCCCGGGCTGCGGGCAAGGGTGCCGGTGAGCAGCGCCGCCTGCTCCCGCGCGGTTGGATGGGCATAAAACTGCGTCAGGGTCAGGGCATATCCTTTATTGAAGTAACGGCTAAGCACATTGAGCGCCGCCAACGAACTGCCGCCCTGCTCAAAGAAAGAACGGTCCGGCAGCAGATCGCCGCTGCCCAGCACCTGCTGCCAAATTTGCAGCAGCTCGTCCTCTCCGGCCAGATGCCGGTCCGGCTTTGTCCCGGCAGCATCCGCCGGGCCGCCTGACTGCAAAGGCCGGTCCGAAACCGGGGCCTCCTGCGCCGGGGCAAACGGCTGCTCCTGCGGGAAAGGCGGCTGTGCCGGGCTTTCTTCCGCTTTGGGGCCTGGTTTGGATTCTTTCCTGTCTTCTCCCGGCAGATCCTGCTGCTGTGCCAACTGCCGCAGAGCGGGCAGATCCAGCTTGCCGCTGTCCGTATAGGGCATCTGCGGCAGGCGCCGGTAAGAGGACGGAACCATATAAGAGGGCAGCTGCTCCTGCAGCCGCGCTTGGATCTGTTCTGCGGCGGGCGGATTTTCCCCGGTGCAGGTAAAAAACGCCAGCAGTTCGGCTGAGCCGTCCGCCTTTTTCAAGGGCAGCACCGCCGCCTCGGATATGGGCTCTATCTTTCCGATCGCTTCCCGGATCTCGTCCAGCTCTACCCGCTGGCCATTGATCTTCACCTGCGCGTCCCGGCGCCCCAGAAAATCCAGATTGCCGTCGGCCCGCAGGCGGCCCATGTCCCCGCTGCGGTACATTTTTTCTCCGGGGAAAAACGGGTCCGGCAAAAACGCCTGCGCCGTCAAATCCTCCCGGCCGATGTAGCCCGCCGCCAGACAGTCGCCTGCCAGGTACAGCTCGCCGCACGCGCTGGGGAAAACCGGATTTCTTTTTTCATCCAGCACATAAACGCGGCAGTTGCGCAGCGGTTTGCCGATATGAACCGGAACCCCTTCCTGCAGCTGAGCGGCTGTCACATAAACGGCCGCCTCTGTCGGGCCGTACAGGTTGAAAACTTTTGCCTTGCTCACCGAGCGGAAATCCCGAAACAGACCTTCGCTCACCGCTTCCCCCACCAGGATGATCCGGTCCAGGCCGGGCGCCGCGGCGCAAAAGGCGTCGCTGCCCAGGCAAAGCCGCAGGCGGGAGGGGGTAAACTGCATCATCTTCACCGCGTACCGCTCCATCAGGGTCGCCGTTTCCCAGGGCAAAAGCATCTGCTCATCGTCCGCCAGCACCACGGGAATCCCCATGGCCAGCGGCAGCAGGCTTTCGGTAATAAAGGTATCGAACACCACATTGGTGGTGCAGAGGATCGGCCCGTCCAAACCGGCCATCCACTCTTTCATGCCGCCCAGCAGGTTGGACAGCGCCCGGTGGCGCAGCATCACGCCTTTGGGCTGCCCGGTTGAGCCGGAAGTATACAGCACATACATCAAATCTTCCCCGCCGGTTTCACAGGGCAGATAAGACGCGCCCGCGCCGGAATCCAGCGCAACGCACCGGCAGGGCAAATCCTCCTGCGCCAGCTTTGCCAGCGCCGCTTTTCCGCACAGGGCGATCTTCACCCCGGCAGTCTGCATCATATAGGAAATCCGTTTGACCGGATTGGTTTGCAAAAAAGGCACATAGGCGCAGCCCGCCAGCAAAATCCCCAGCATCCCCTCGAAAACGCCTTCCTCCCGGCGGCAGCAAAGGCCGATCCGGTCGCCTTTGACGGCGCCCTCCTGCCGCAGCCCGGCGGCGATCTGCCGCGCCCGCTGCATCAGCTGCCAGTAGGTAACGGCCCGGTCCTGACAAAAATAGGCGGTCTCATCGGAGGTAAGCTGCGCGCGGTTTTCGATCATCCGATGCACCGGCTGATTCAGATAAGGGGAGGACAGAAGGTTCGGCTCCTCCCAGTAGGTCAGCCGGTCCCGCACCGAAAGCTTTGGCAGCTCGTCCACTGTCTGCGCCGTATCCCGCACCATCCCGCTCAGAATGGCTTCATAGCTTCTGGCGTACAGCTGCGCCGTCTCCGGCGCGAACAGGCTGGAGGCGTACTCCAGGACAAAACGGTAGCCATCCTCCTGCTGATAGGCCTCCAGGCTCAAATCCAGCTTGGCGCTGCCGGTCGGGACCGGCAGATAGGTAAGCGGCTGCCCGTCCAGCACAAAGCGGTCGGCCCGCAGGGGGCGCAGGGAAAACAACGCCTGATACAGCGCGTTCTGCGCAAGGCTGCGCGGAAGCTCCAGCATCGACACCAGCTCTTCCAGCGGCATGGCCTGATGGTCCAGCAGGCCTGCCGTTTCCACCCGCAGCTGCTCCAAAAGGTCGGACACGGACATCTGCTCTGTCAGTGTCAGCCGCAGCGGCAAAGTATTCAAAAAAGGGCCGCAGACCCGCCGCAGCTGCGGCTGCAAACGCCCGGAAACCGGCGTGCCGACCAGCAGATCCCGCTTGCCGCTGACGGCGGACAGAAGGATGCCGTAGGCCGCCGCAAACAGCATAAAAGGGGTGATCCCCTTTTGACGGCACAGCTGCTCGCACGCTTCGCTCAGCGGCCGGGGTAAAGCAAAGCTCACCTGCCTGCCTTTAAAATCAAAGACCGGCGAGCGCGGATAATCGGTGGGAAGCTCCAGCCCTTCGGGCGAAGCCGACAGTTTTCCGCTCCAGTACTGCCGGTCCGGCAGGCTGGAGGTTTCCTTTTTGGACTGTTGGTAAGCCCAGTCGATATAGCTTACCTGCGGCATCTCCGGCTCTTTTTGCTGATACAGCCGGTCCAACCGCTCCATCACCAGCGGCGTGCTGAGCCCGTCGCCGACGATATGGTGGCTGTCCATCAGCAAATACCAATGATCCGCGCCGTCTGTCCACAGTGCCGCCCGGAAAAGCGGCGCCTTTGCCAGATCAAACGGGCGCAGAAAGCCGTCGGCCGCCTGCTCCAGTGAAGGGGCCTCCAGCACCGGCAGCTCAAACATTACCCGATCTGCCAGCTGGCAATACAATCCGTCCGGCCCCATGTGAAACGACGCGCGGAACAGCTCTTCCCGATTGGCCAGCGTTTGGAACGCCTGCCGCAGGCGGGAAATGTCCGGCGCAAAAGAAAGCGCAAACGCACCGGGCATGTGGTAAGCATAGCCGATTTCCGCCCGGCAGGACTGCACATAGATACTCTGCTGAACCAGCGAAACGGGATATCTGCCGCACAGCGGCGCTTTTTCCAGTAAATCCGCCGCCGCTTTGTCCGCCTGCTGACCGTCTAAAAACGCGGCCACCTGCCGCGCCGTCCGGCAGACATACAGATCCGAAATTCTCAGGCTTTTTCCGGTTTGCCGGGCAATTTCTCCAATGGCCTCCATCGCGTTGAGCGAATTGCCGCCATGAAGGAAGTAGTCGCTGTCCGCCCCCAGAGAAGGCTGGGACAAAATCCGCCGGAAAATATCCAAAAGCTCCTGCTCCCGCCGCGTATGGGGCAAATCGTCCTTTTCTTCCATCCTCGGCGCGGGCAGGCTGTTTTCATCCACCTTGCCGCTGGCGGTATAAGGGAGTTTTGCCAGCCGGACGATGGAAGAAGGAACCATGTACCGCGGCAGGTATTCCCCGATGAACCGCATCAGTTCCCCTTGGGGAAGCGGTTCGTCGGAGGTATAGTAAGCGGCCAGGATCCCCTGCCCGTTTTGTTCCAATACTTTTGCGGCTGCCGCTTTTACCTGCGGGTGGGCGGCCAGGCGCGCCGCAACCTCCTGCGGCTCAATCCGCAGCCCCCGCAGCTTCACCTGCCGGTCGGTCCGCCCTGCCAAAAGCAGCTCGCCCTCCTGCGTCCAGCAGGCCAGATCTCCGGTGCGGTAGATCCGCTCTCCCGCTTCAAATGGGCTGGCAAAAAAGCTTTGCTCGGTCAGCTGCGGCGCGCCGCGGTACCCGCGCCCCACGCATATGCCGCCTACATACAAATCCCCGTATACGCCCACCGGCAGCGGCTGCATCCAACGGTCCAGCACGTACAGCCGGCAGTTTTCCATCGGCTTGCCCGCTGTGATGGCAGCGCAGCCGTTTAACCGTTTGATACTGACGGCCACCGTCGTCTCCGACGGGCCGTACTGATTGTAGATATCAGCGGTGGTCAGCTGCTGCAGGCGGTGCAGAAGATCCGCCGGAAAAGCCTCTCCGCCGCAGATAATGCTGCGCAGTCCGCTTACCGCCCGGGCAAAATCCGGCTGCTGCAAAAAGGCCGACAGCCGGGAGGGGGTCAGCGACAAAAATCCCACCCCAAACGACCGGATCAAATCCGCCAGCTTCTGCGGGGATTCTTCCTCTTCTTCCCGAGGCAGCACCACCGTGCGCCCGTCCAGCATGGCGGCGGCGCTTTCCAATACAAATGCGTCAAACCCCACGTTGCACACCGAAAGCACCGCGCCAGCGCCGTATACTGCCTGCATGGCCTGCGACAGGTTCAAAAGGCTCCAGCGGCTGATCTCCACCCCTTTTGGCACGCCGGTGCTGCCGGAAGTGTAGACGACATATGCCAAGGCATCCGGCGGCACGGCCCGCGCCGGCGCCTGGCTTTCCGGCAGGTTTTCCATATCCACGCAGGCGATGGGCGCCGGGTCCACTCCCAGCCGCGCCAGAATCTGCGGCGTGCTCAACACCGCCTGCGCGCCGCTTTGGGAAAGGATTTGCCGAATGCGGCCGGCGGGCAGATCGCAGGACAGCAGCAGGTAGGGCACGCCGGCGCGCATTGCCCCCAGCATTGCCGCGTACAGCTGCGGCGTGCGGGGCAGAAGGACGGCGGCCAAAGGAGACTCTTTTTCCCGCTTTTGGCCGTCCAGCGCGTTTTCCAGCGCGGCGGCGACCTGCGCCGCCTGGCGCTCCAGCGTTTGATAATCCGTCCGGCTGCCAGCAAAAATCAGCGCCGACCGGGTGGGGTGCGCCTGCGCCGCAGCAGAAAATTTCTCGTAAAGATCCACAGGGGGAAGCGGCGTTTCGGTCTGGTTAAAAGCATACAGCACCTGATCCCGCAATGTACGGGGAAGAATCCCCACCTCTGCCAGGGGTTTTTCCGGATCGTTGAGCGCTTCGTCCAAAATCCGCGTCAGGCACTGATGCAGCACTTCGATCTGCTGTTCGGAAAAAACCTGGGTCAGATAGTCATACTCCACCGAAAACTGGCGGCCGCCCTCCATATTGCTCAGGTGAACGCACAGCTGCTCCGCCTGAAAACCGCTGTAATACCACCGTCCGGAAAAAGCGGCGGCCTCGCTTCTCTGGGTAAAAATCCGGCTGTCCTGATAGGACAGGGCAATCTGGAACAGGCGCCCTTCGCCCATTTTCTGCCCGCGCGCCAGCCGCTGAATGCGCCCAAACGGAAGGCGCTGGTGCCGCAGCAGCTCATACCAATGCTCCGTAAACACCTCGCTGAACTGGGAAAATCCCTTTGTCTCATCCATCGGGCACCAAAAGGGAAGGGTGCTGACAAACATGCCGGTTGTCTGTTTGGCTGTAAAATTGGAGCGGTTAAACACCGGAACGCCAATCACGGGATTTTCCAGGCGGGCCGCTTTTTTCAGATAGATGGCCAAGGCCATGTAAAACACAGCAAAAGGCGCCACCCGCCGCTGCTGGCAAAAACGCATCATCGCATAGCTGACACTTTTGGGCAGCAGATAGCTTTTGCGCTCTCCCACCGGGCTGACCGCCGCGCTGTGAACCTGCTGGAGCGAGGCCGGCTCGCAGCTTTGCTCGAAGAGCGCTGCCCAGTAAGCCTCATCTTTTCGGCAGGCGGCGCTTTGCAGATACTGCTGCTCCTCGCTGACATGCAGCCGGTATTCCGGCGCAGGCGGCAGCTGCACCGTGCGGCCCTCCAGCAAATCCAGATAGATTTTTTGCAGTTTGTTGCACAAAAGCACCTGAGACCAGCCGTCGGAAATCAGGTGATGCAGTTTCATCAGGATCCCGCCGTCGTTCTCACCGGTTTTAAACAGCCAAAAACGGCACAAAGCGCCGCCCAGAACCGGCATCGGTTCTCGGGCCAGCGCCTGCGCCCAGTTTTCTACGCCGTCCTGCCCCGACAGAGAAAAATCGAACACTGGGACCGCCTCTTCCTCCATCGGCACAATATACTGAACCAATTTTCCTTCCCGCATTTCGATACGGGTGCGCAACGAAGAATCGGACTCCAGGAGCAGGCGGATGCTCTTTTGCAAAAGATCCAGCCGGAACTGTCCTTGAATCCGTACCGAGGTTGTAATGTGATTGATTGAAGTGCCGGAATATGCCTTCTCTAAATCCCAGATATTCTGCTGACTCTGGGACAAAGGGAAAGCTGCATTTTCCTCATGCATCCGCTGTGTCACGATATCCTCCATCTCATTCATTGCCAAATTGAAAAAGGCCCGTTTGATTTTTTCTGTTTTTCACAAAATACACGATATCCTATTTTTATTTATACCTTGAAATTGACGAAAAAGCAAGAAAACAGGGAAAAAGTCTGCATAAAAAGAGGGAAAATCAGGATTTTGCGGGAAAGCGGCAAAGTTGTGGAATAATATGTATTTTTATTCCATACTTTCATCCATTTTCTTCCTTCCTCCGTCTTCTTTTTCCAGGGATAAGCGACCAGGACGCTCACAGATCCCGCTGATTTTGCCATTTACTTTTGGGGAAAGGGGATGTATAATAGAGTTCCATTTTCCGCGGCTGCAAAAAATCCCGGTTCGGATCAAAAGCCGCATTTTTTCCGAACCCAAAACAGAAAGGCAGGAGATTTTTGTGAAGCAGTATATCGTAGACGCTTTTTCGGACAGGGTATTCCACGGGAATCCGGCTGCCATCTGCATTTTGGACCAATGGCTCCCGCAAGAGCAGATGATGGATATCACAAGGGAGAACAATCTTTCCGAAACCGCCTTTGCCGTAAAAAAGCAAGACCGGTACCATCTTCGCTGGTTCACCCCTGCCGGGGAGATCGACCTGTGCGGCCACGCCACGCTGGCGGCGGCTTTTGTTGTGCTGACCAAGATAGAACCTCAGAAAAATACGGTAATTTTTGAAACGCTCAGCGGAAACCTGACCGTCACCCGGCACAACGGCCTGTATGAAATGGATTTTCCCGCCTACGAGCTCCGGGAAGTTCCGGTGACCCGGCAGATGGCCGACGCCCTTGGCGCCGCGCCTTTGGCCGCCTATATGGGGCGCGATCTGATGTGCGTGCTGGAATCGGAAGCCGATGTAAAAAAATTGTCCCCCAATTTGGAAAAGGCCAAAGATCTGCCCGGCCTTCTGCTGCACGCAACCGCGCCCGGCAGCGAAACCGATTGTGTATCCCGCACCTTTGCGCCCAAATGCGGCGTGCCGGAGGACCCGGTCTGCGGGTCCGGGCACTGCCACATTGCCCCTTACTGGACCGCCCGCCTGCAAAAGCCGCGCATTACGGCTTATCAGGCTTCTGTGCGGGGCGGTACCCTTTACTGCGCGGTGGAAGGCGGCCGGGTCAAGCTCAGCGGGAAAGCGGCGCTGTATGCCGAATCGGAAATTTGCCTCGACTGACCGGACGGTTCTGCGGTTGGTTTTGGGCCGGCTCTGCGACCAGTTCTGGGCCGGCGCGGCGGCTGGTTTTGAGCCGGTTCAGCAGCCGGCTTTTCACGGCGGGGCGGGTTTTCCGGTTTTTTCGGATGTTTTGTGCACCCGCCGAACCGACATATATATCCCCGGCGCAGGTTCCGGGAAACCCAAAACGGGGCCGGGGCGAAGAATGGTCCGGCCGGAGGGCCTTAGCTGTTGAAGCAGCGGCGTCCGCTAAACCGGCGCCAAAACACAAGGCGGATTCACCGGCGCTTCCTGCCGCGAATCCGGTTTTTCGGCGCAAACCTGTGAATTTTCCACTGTTTTTTCCGTGATACGGATAGAAAAAAAGGCCCGGCTTTGGGAGCGTTGTTGTCAGAATACCCGCAGGGGCGGCATCAGCCGCCCGCAGGCGCATACTGTGCGCCCATACAGGATGTTTTCTGATCTCAACGCCCTTTTGCCGGGCCTTTTTACGCCGCTTTATCCTTTCCGGCGCTTCTTATTCGGGATAAACCAGGTTTTCCTCCCGAATACAGTACAGGCAGGTGTCCAAATATTTTTTAGCCTGCCATTTTGCCATACCGAGATTCTGGTCCAGATAATTGCCGCAGTCTTTTGCCGCAGCGCCTGGGATTCCCCCCTCAAAATCGCGGATAAACTCGAACATGCCGGTAACCAGGGGCAAAATATCCCGGGAAGCGTAATCACCGCTTAAAATCAGGTAGTTCCCGGTCCGGCAGCCCATGGGGCCGAAATAAATAACCCGCTGCGCCCAGTCCGGATGATTGCGCAGATAAGTGGCGCCCAAATGCTCGATGGTGTGCAGTTCCGCAGTATTCAGCACCGGCTCCCGATTGGGTTTTGTCATCCGCAGATCAAAAGTCGTCAGCACCGCTTCCCCCGCTTTGTCTTTGCGGGATACATAAATTCCCGGCAGCAAATCCAAATGATTGATGGTAAAGCTTGCAATCTTTTCCACACAGGCACATCCTTTTTTCCAGATTACTGCCCTTTATTATAGCGAAAATGCCGCCGCTTTGCAATCGCTGCGGCCCTGGATTTTCTTGCATCCGTTATGATTTTGTACTATGCTCAATCACAAAAAAGCAGGGCGCGTTTTGGATAAAAAAGCCCAAAGAGCGCGCCGGAAAGGAAAAGAAGATGCGGAATTGGTTTGATACTGCGCCGGACCACCGGAAAAACGGCTCCTACCGCTGGGAACAGCCGGCGGGCCGGGAGGACGTCATCGGCATGGGCACCGCCGACCTGGATTATTGCTGCCCGGAATGTGTAAAAGAGGCCTGTCTTGCCGTCGCGCAGGAAAATGTTTACAACTGCCGCAAGCTGCCGGATACCTATTTTCAGGCGGTAACCGGCTGGTACCAAAGAAAATACAGTCTGAACCTGGAGCCGGACTGGCTTTCCAATATCCCCAGCTCTATCGGGGCCATCCGCATTGCCCTTTCCGCTCTGACCTGTCCGGGAGATACCGTTATCATGCAAAGCCCCTTTTTCGGCCCGCTCGCCCAGGCGGTAGAGGGGGCGGGATGCCGCCTGGCGGAAAACCCCATGGCAGCCAAAGGCGGGGTATATACGCTGGACTTTGACGATTTTGAGAAAAAGCTGCGGCAGGAAAAACCCAGCGTCTTTCTGCTGGTCAATCCCCACAATCCCACCGGGCGGGTCTTTTCCCAGGCGGTACTGGAAAAACTGGTTGCGCTGTACGAAAAATACAATGTCAAAATCATTTCGGATGAGGTACACGGGCTGATCATTTACCCGGGCAAAAAGCACATCCCTATCCTCTGTGTTTCGGCTGCCGCCCGGGCGCGGTCTGTTCAGGTGATCAGCATGAGCAAAGGATTCAATCTGATGGCCCTGCCTCACGCCATCATCGCCATTGCCGACCCGTCGCTGCGCGAGGCCTGGCACAAAGCGGCGGACCCCTTTGATTTTTATTACGCCTCCAACCCCTTCAGCGTCGCGGCGGTCACAAAGGTAATGGATGACTCCGCAGACCAGTGGCTTGCCGGCGTAACGGATTACCTGCAAAAAAACAGGGACATGGCTGTTTCCTTTTTGCAGAGGGAGGTGCCCGGCATGACGGTCACCGTCCCGGAAGGCAGCTTTTTATTGTGGATTGACTGCAGCGGCCTGAACCTTGCGCATCCGGCAGAATTTTTGCTGGAAAAGGCCCGGGTCAGCGTCAACGACGGAGCAGCCTTCGGAAATGCCTATGGGCAGTTTATCCGCGTCAATTTTGCGCTGACCCGCCAAAAATTGCAGGAGGCGTTGGAGCGGATCCGTCAGGCGCTGGACGAAAAGGCATAAAAAGCTGCCGGCGCTGGACGAAAATCGCTGCAAAAGCGCTTCTCCCCAGATGAGATTGGGGCCGCCGGGAAAACGGCGGTTTCCCGCACTTTCATTTTTGGTTTCCCCGCTCAAAGCGCTTCCCATTGCCGGGAAGGATCAAAACAAAAGCAGGATGCCGTTTTGTGCTCCTGTTTCAAAAATCCATCTACTAATACAAAAAAAGGAAGGGGTTGTATCCCCTCCCTTTTTTGTATTGGGTTTTCCTTTTTCACCGACCGGGACCCCGTCCAGAGGGTAGCCTTTCCAGGCCGGGATTGACAGACGTTCTATCTGCGGGCCGATGGTAAATCCTTTCGCCGGGAGCCGGACGCGCTAGATATAAAACTGCGCCTGCATTTTAAAAAGCTCTGCGTACTTGCCTTTCTTCTTCATCAGCTCGTCATGCGTTCCGTATTCTACGATATGCCCATGGTCGAACACCGCGATTTTGTCGCAAAACTTTGTACTGGAAAGTCTGTGCGAAATGTAAATCGTCGTTTTTCCTTCTACCAACTCATTAAAATGCTGATAGATTTCAAATTCCGCTCTTGGGTCCAGCGCAGCAGTCGGTTCGTCCAGTACAAACACCGGCGCATTTTTGTATAACGCCCTTGCCATTGCGATTTTTTGACTTTCTCCGCCGGATGGCTCGAATCCTTCTGCATCAAAATTTTTATATACCGCTGTATCCACTCCATTTTTCAGGCGATCAAGCCTATCTCCAAAACCAACGCGCCGCAATGCCGATTCCACCTTGGCTTTATCCTGCGGCAGTCCCAACGCAACATTTTCTTGCAAGGAAAAAGCAAACAGCTTGTAATCTTGGAAAACGGTAGAAAATACAGACATATAACTGTCGTAGTCGATATCTTTGATATTGAGTCCATCAAGGAATATTTCACCGTCCGTTGGATCATAAAGCCTGGTAAGCAGCTTGATAAATGTGGTTTTGCCCGCGCCGTTTTCTCCGACGATGGACAGCTTTTCTCCAGGGGACAATGTAATGTTAATGTGATTCAGCGCGTTATGCTTTTGCCCTGCATACCGAAAAGATACATCTCGAAATTCTATGGTATGCGCATTTTGAAGCGGAGTTTTCTGTTTTCCACTTCTCAATGACACGGGGACCGAAAGATATTCATCAAGATTTTTATAATACATATCATAAACCCGAATTTCAACCAAATGATCCATTATGGCTCTAAGCGTTGCCGTAAATGTCGTTACCGCGCCAATATACATGGTAAACGAACCTATTGTAATATTCCCTTTCAGCGCCTCATTGATAAAATAAGCATATGCTGCACACTGCTGTATAGCGGTAAATAGCGCGCCGATCATTCCGGACTTGATAAAACCGTCGTTCTGCTGTTTCAGGTTATGATTTACACGAGTAAAAAAATCCCGTTCCGTGTTCAGCAGCCATTTTCCCATGGTATTAAGCCGAAGTTCCTTGCCATAACTAAAGTCCTCAAAAAGCTTTGCAAAATACATCCATCCCCTCTGATCAGCGCTGATGACTTCTGAAAGCCGGATTGCTTTTTTCTTTGCATTGCCTTCTATCATCGCTCCCAAAACCGTAAGAATGACAAAAAGCAGGACAATCCAAGCATTCAAAGTGACAATAACCGCCGCAATGCCGATGAGTGTAAAGAACTGACCGACCACACACAAAGCGCTGTCAAGCAGGTAACCAAAGCCATGCCAGTCACAGTAGAGAAATTTTTTTGCTTTTTCCTGCTTATCCAGAAAAAGTGGATTTTCTAAATTTTCAAAGTCTGCTTTATACAGTCTTTCATGTAAGTTACTGTCAAACTCGGCGCTTACTTTACACCGTCTTGTAAAGCCATCCTTTTGAAAATAAACAGATAAGGCGGTTCCAATCAGGAGATACCCGATCAGGATTGACGTATATAAAATAAGTTTATCCATACGCTTTGTGTCAAATAATTCGTCAATCATAAATTTCGGCATAATAGCCGCCACAACCGGAATGAACGAATGAACAAATTGATACAGTATATTCCAGATGATGTAGCGTTTATCGTATTTCCACCCCTGCGTTATAAAAAAGCCGAGACCTTTTAACATAAATCATTCCTCCAAAAATGAAAGCCACAGGACAAATACACCTGTGGCTTTTCCAGTCAAGGTGTTGTCTGACAAGCAAAAAGGCTGTAAAGACAACACCAAACAAAAGGGTAGCGCCTCCTACCCCAATCAGAACAATTTATGTTTGATCGAAGCTTTACAGCCTATCGATGAATAAAAGGCTTATAATTTGCACGCAGCATCTTCATAATAACGCTCCTCACATTCTCCAAATGAATTCGCAAGGCTTATACCCGTTCTTTTCTGCCGAAAAAGAACTCTTTGTTTTATTTTACCCTTCCCCCAATAAAATAGCAAGTAAAAAACATTGTTATCAATCTCTATTTTATATCGTCAAATGAGTTCCCTGAAACGATAAAGAAAACCCGTAAAACATTTTGCCATGCGGGGCGCCGTTGGACGAAAAGGTGCGCCACACCGTTTACCCGGATGTTGTTTGAATTCCGTTTTTCTTCCCGCGGATAAAAAAGGGGTTATCAGAGTCCCGCCTGCCTTGATTGGCAAGCGGGCCGTTTCTATTTCACCATATTTTGCGCCTTGCTGATGATTTCCTGGATCCCGGCTTTCAGGGCTTCTACTTTCTGAACCTCTGTTTCATACAGTGCCTTGTAGTCCGCCGAAGCCGCTTCTTCCGGCAGCTTCGGCACATCCAGGTCATTCTGTGCGATCCAGCCGGAGGATACGCCGCTGCCGCCCCATCCGTCATGCAGCGCCTGTCCCGGCCCCACATACCACACTTTCGACGGGTCTGCCGTAGTATCCTTGGTTCCCTTTTTGATAATGTTCCCGCTGGTCTTGATGCCAACCGCATACTGCGGATACTGCACGTCCGTGTCAAACTCTACATGCAGGTGCGGGCCGCTCGTATTGGCCCCGGTACTTCCGTATACTCCCAGCACATCGCCCCGCTTGACCGTCTGTCCCGCTTTCACCGCGATAGAATCCAGATGGAACATGCGGCAGGCCAGCGAGGTGGTGTTCCCGTCGTTTCGCTCCACATCCGGGAATACCAGCACAATGGCGTTTCCCATGCGCTGCGCCGCTGTCGCCCCGTCCATGCCGCAGGCGATCACCGTTCCGTCCCCCGGGCTGTAAATGGTCCGCTGACGGTCCGGATTGCCCAGATCAACACCGTAATGGGTAAAGCCCCAGCCTTTGGTATACGCCGCCATTTTGTATCCCGCGTTGACGCTGCATTGATTCAACGGCAGAATCAGCTTTTGGCTCATTGGGTCTCACCGTCCCGGTAGGGTTCTTCATAAGCCATAGCCCGCTGGCTGTCTTTCAGTCCGGCGGTGGTTGGGTCGTTCACAGCATTCCAAACGTTGGCAAGCACAGCGGCAATCACAACCGGGTTTTTCACCGCCTGCAGCAGCAGGTTCCCGATTGCCGCCCAGCTGGTCATATTCTCCCATGTCAGGCCGAAATAGGTCAGGATGGGCAAAATCACCGCTATGGCAGCCTGCACCCAGAACACCGGGTTTTTGATTCTGACTTTCCAGTTAATACGGTTCATATGTATTCCTCCTTATTTGATCAACATCGTGGCAATGGCCACAACCAGCCCCCCGCCGATGGCAGAACCGATGGCGGCCAGTATGCTCTTTACCATACCGTTCCAGTTTTCGCCGGGCTTGCCTTCCAGCTTGTCCAGCCGCTCCCCCTGCCGTTCCTGCTCTTTGAGCATTCCCTCCATATTGGTGGCCAGCCGCTCCACCGAGGACGCAATCCGGCCAAACCGGTCAACACTCTGTTCTAACGCTTCAATGCGCCGGTTCTGGCGGGTGTTTTCCGCGTCGATCCGCTTGGCAAATTCCTCATGCTCTGCCCGTGCAATACAGTTTTCCATTTACGCCACCTCTTTCCACAGGCTTTCGGTA
>Ga0129308_1000754_pt1 | contig 43007 bp, 47 predicted proteins | sample L827metagenome_FD_94440 | JGI IMG/M metagenome (GOLD analysis project Ga0129308, IMG submission 94440) | Ring-tailed lemur group fecal microbial communities from Wisconsin, USA - L827 metagenome | ecosystem: Host-associated > Mammals > Digestive system > Large intestine > Fecal | place: USA... | reverse complement strand
CTTCGACCTTGTCAAAAGCACCTAAACCATTGTCAACGATGAACAATGGCATCTGATAACGATCATATAAATAGTTTAAAGCGACACGAAGACCAACAGGGTCAATCTGCCAGCCCCAGTCAGATGCTTTTAAGTAAGGGTTCTTCAATCCTGTAAACAGGTTGCCAGCTGCCTTTTCCTTTACTTCAGGATCAGCACTAGCGACATTGCTCATATAATAAGAGAATGCCAGGTAATCCACTTTACCCTTTAATAATAACTCGTCATCGCCCTCTTCTTTAACAATTGCAATGCCTTCACGTTCAAACTCTTTTAATTTATAAGCAGGATAGTAGCCGCGGCACTGAACATCTGTATAGAAGTAGTTATTGGCAGAAGTTTTCCATGCTTCAATCACATCATCTGGATTGCAGGTATTAGCATAAGTTAAAGCATAAGCTAACATACAGCCAATCTTGAAATCAGGATTAATTTCATGGCCAAGAATAACAGCTTTTGCGCTGGCAACAAACTGATGATGTGCTGCCTGCATTAAAACAGCTTTGTCTTTCGTTGCTACACCGCCAGCCATCCAGCCAGCCATACCGATACAGTTGATTTCATTGAAAGTCATCCAATATTTAACTTTGGTTTTATAACGTTTAAAAATAGTTTCACAGTATTTAACGTAGCAGTCTATCGTCCGTCTGTCTGCCCAGGAGTTCCAGGCATGTGTCAGAGCCAATGGCGTTTCATAGTGAGAAATCGTTACTACAGGTTCGATACCATGCTTGATACATTCATCAAAAACATTGTCATAGAATTTTAAACCAGCTTCATTAGGTTCTTCTCCATCAATGCCGCCATTTGGGAAAATTCTTGTCCAGGCAATGGATAAACGGAAGCATTTAAAGCCCATCTCGGCAAATAAAGCGATATCTTCTTTATAATGATGATAGAAATCAATACCGTCATGATTTGGATATAAATAGCCTTCCTGTGGTTCGAACTTGGTGCCTTCTGGCACTTCCAACCCGCCAAACATCATTTCTGCCTTCTTCGTGCCATCAGGCAATGTATAAGTCACTAAACGAGGTGTTGTATTTGTTCCATTTGTCACAACGTCATCAGAACTTAAACCTTTGCCATCGACATCCCAAGCACCTTCAAACTGGTTTGCAGCAGTTGCGCCGCCCCATAAAAAATCTTTAGGAAATCCTTTTGTCATTTTATCAATTCTCCTTTATCATCTTTTTTTACCGAAAAATGAGCAGGATGAGATCCTGCTCATCAATCATTAATCTAAATCTTCGCCGTTAGATGCGATAACCTTTTTATACCAGTAGAATGAATCTTTTCTGTAACGATCGCCCTCACCAGTGCCGTCATCCTGATAATCAACATAGATGAAACCATAACGTTTATGCATTTCACCTGTAGAAGCAGAAACTAAGTCAATGCATCCCCAAGGTGTGTAGCCCCAAAGTTCAACACCATCAATGTTAATGGCATCAGCCATTGCTTTAATATGGTCACGTAAGTAATCAATATGGTAATCATCATGACAAGTCTTATCAGCTTCCAGAACATCCTGAGCACCCATACCGTTTTCGACGATAAATAATGGTTTCTGATAACGTTCCCATAATTCATTTAAAGCGATACGAAGACCCGTTGGATCAATCTGCCAGCCCCAGTCAGATGCTTTCAAATAAGGATTAGGTACACCGCCAAGTCCCATGTTGCCTTCTGCTTTTTTGCCTAAAACTTCAGGATCAGTAGAAACAACGCTTGACATATAATATGAGAAGCTTAAGAAATCAACAGTACCATTCTTTAATGTTTCTTTTTCTTCATCAGTTAAGGAGAAAGATACACCTTCTCTTTCATATTCTTTCAGTTTATATGATGGATAGTAGCCACGGGCCTGCACATCAAAATAGAAATGAGTATCATGTGCTTTTTGTTTAGAAGCAATGACATCATTAGGATGACAAGTGTATGGATAAACAGCCCCATAAGCAACCATGTTGCCTACTTTATTATTTGGATCAATTTCATGTAAAATCTGGACAGCTTTAGCGCTGGCAATCAGCTGATGTTTAGAAATATCCGCAACAACCTGAGGATTATTCGCACCAACACCAGAAGACATCCATGGAGACATGCCGGCAATATTGATTTCATTGAAAGTCAGCCAGTATTCTACTTTGCCTTTATATCTTTCACCGACTGTTTTCACATAACGGCAGAAGCATTCGATTGTTCTTGCATCTGTCCATGAACCCCAGGCATTCGCCAGTCCAATTGGTGTTTCATAGTGAGATAATGTGACTAATGGTTTAATGCCATATTTAGCACATTCATCAAAAACATCATCATAGAATTTTAAGCCTTCTTCATTAGGTGTTTCTTCCATACCAGTTGGGAAAATTCTTGCCCAGTTGATCGATAAACGGAATGTTTTAAAGCCCATTTCACCAAATAAAGCAATATCTTCTTTATAACGATGATAAAAATCAATACCATCATGGGATGGATAATCATAGCCTTCAAAGCAGCCATATTCTACATCTTCAGTCACATTCATGCCAAACATTGGTACTGCTTTGACTTCACCATCTTTTGTTTTGTAAGTAACCATACGTGGTTTAGTTCGTGAACCTCTTGTTGTACAGTCAGATGAATTGACACCTTTTCCGCCTTCAGAAAAACCGCCTTCAAACTGATTAGCAGCTGTTGCGCCGCCCCATAAAAATCCTTCAGGGAATCTACTCATTTGTTTCTCTCCTTTTCTATAGTATTTTCCAAAAACATCATCTTCCGCCGCAAAATGAAAGCGGACACAATTAACACTTAGTATTATAGCATAAAACGCTGCATGTTTTTTCTTTATTTTCATATTTTGATGACTATTTTCAAAAAATGAAAATAGATTTCCTGACACTTGTAACCTTTTGCACAAAATCACTCATTAACAAAGTTAAAATTCGACAATTATAGCAAAATATGATATTATTTGTTTAAAGATGTGAAACAAAAGGAATACGAAAGCATACAGAATAGTGATCATAATGATTTCATGGGGTAAAATTGCACGGATTTGGCATAGTACCATAGGCTATGTTTTTTCTGCCTGCATTTACAATAGAAATACGGGAGGTTAAATATGAAAAAATTATTAATGTCTTTACTTATTGGCTTAACATTGTTTACGGCATGTTCAAACAATAGCAATAAGGAAATGGAAGCAATTCAGCAAAAGATAGATGACGCTGGATTTAATGTTCAAACAGGTTTAACTGATGATAACACAGCTTATATATACATGCAGTTTCCAAGTGAATCTAATCAGGCTTTCTTTATTACCTTAAAAGAGGGCAATGAAGAAGTAAACATCCTCATGCATGCCTACGACAGCAGTGATGGTATCATGACATACAGGTCATTCTATTTTCCTGAGGACAATTCCAAAACAGCAAATTTAAAAATCAATGACACAGAAGTATGCCCATCATATGATTTTGAAACAGGCATATGCAGCGATTGTTTAGGCGGGGATAATACAATTGAGTATATGGTAACTGTTAATGATCTGATGGAGACAAAACTGGGCAGTTATGACTTAGATTATCATCAGCTAGTAAAATGGGCGCCATGGTCATATCAAAACAATAATTAGCCAATGATCTTCATTCAATCATCAAAGCTCAGCCAAATAACTATGGATTTGCTGAGCTTTTTTAATGACAAAAAAAGCAGTCCGAAGACTGCTAAGAAGCGGTAAAATCATGTTTGTTATTTACTTTCCAGTAATGAAGACAAGTCAATAAGCCTGCCGCTGATAAGATTGGTCCCAACAGGCACAGGAAATAACCCATAGGATCACCATATCTGAATGGATTCATTGGACTGTCCATCATAATTTTAACCATATCCTGATTGTTAATCAGCTGGAAAGCCATATAGCATTGATATATCAGCAAAATAACACTCATCACGCGTAATAAATTGACCTGATTTTCTTCCATAAAAAGAATAAATCCGACAATCAGCAAATATCCAATATAACAATACATAATTAAATAAGACATCGGGTGGCCCATCATTGCTACGTATTTAAAGGCAAATACATACATTTGCAGGCCCGTAAAAAATGCTGGCAGAACGATGGCCGATTTTACCCCCAGAAAATACAGCCAAAGATTTTTAGATTCATATAATGCTTTCTTATTCTTAAACATCATAATATTGACAGTAATAAGCGCAATTAAATCAAGCACCAGCACAAAAGTCTCTTTATCTGTCATCCTTATCACCTCACATGTTCACATTATAGCACATATAACGAAAAAAGCTAAATAAAATTTAATAATATTTGTTTTTAACACATTTTCACGCAAAGATTTATTGCTCTCCATGAAAATGCGTATATTCCGGATCAATAATATCGCTAATCCCCGCCAGCAGCATAATAATCCCCTGGACACGATGCGGCTTAACAACATAGTGACCTTTGCCAAGTTCATTTGCTCCTTCTTCTACGATATCAGCGGCAATCAGCGGTTTTAAATGATGATATACCTGCCCCGTTGAATTATAGCCGCATTCACTGACTAACTGGGCAACTGTCATTGGTTTTCTTAAAATGGCCAGTAAAATCTTTAAGCGATCATTATTGCCAATACATGCCAAAAGCTTCTGTGCGGTATTATCTTCAATCAGCTTTAAAAGATCATCCGTATTCACCAGATGTCTGATCCAGGTCGATTGACGATTTCCAGATGCAAAAACACCCACATAAGAAATGGCCCCCGTACTGTGAGCACTGTTGCCAGCGTTTTCCAGCTGATCGAGGATATTCATAATCGCTGGATCTGAATGCATCTCCGGCATTTTCTGAATATGCCCGCCGGGCACTGCTTTGCCAATTGCCATCTTTTTTTTTGAAGTCAGTCCATTTAACAGTTCTTTGATTTCTTTTAATTCGGTTTTCAATTGATCTATTTCCATCCCATAATCTCTTGATGATTCATTCATGATTTTTCTCCTTTTTTACGTTTATACGTCAGCGTTAAATTCATTATAATGCTTCCTATAATTTTGTCAATGCGTAATTTCGTAACAAAAAAAGTATCGCTGTGCGATACTTCCTATTTCCTTATTTTAGAAAATAAAGAACGTTTTTTCTTTTTAGCTTTAGCAAGCTTATCCAGTTGTCCAAGCAGCCATTCATCTTCAGGATCAAACGCTTTAGCTTTCATATAATACTTCTCTGCGTTTTTTAAATCCCCTAATTCAAAATAAGTATAGCCAATATTTGAAACCAGCCAATTGCTGTCAGGCATTTTAGGTTCACACTTCAGATAATAACTTAAGGCCTCTTTATGATGTCCCAGACATGAGTGAGCCCAGGCAATTCTGGACAAGGCAAAAAGATTTTCTTCATCCATACTTAAAGCTAACTCAAAATAGGAAATTGCCGTCTCATAATCCTTTAACATGGAATAATTATAACCATATTCATTATTGATCCAGGCATCATCACGGCCCATTTCACTGACAGTTTCCAGTACCTTCAAAGCTTCATCGAAGCGATCAAGACAGCGCAGCAGATACGCCTTTTGCGAATATAAGGCAATATCGTTTCTGCCTAATTTCTCTGCCTTTAACAAATAGCTGTAAGCCTTCTCCACTTCATCCATTCGTTCATAAACATCGGCATACTCATAATTAACCCAGATATCATCCCGGCCATTGGCAACTGTTTCATCAAGGTACTTAATCGCCATTTCATAATTCTTTAACATTTTATAATTCCAGGCTTGTTCTGCGCTGATCCAGGTATCTTTTTGACTCTGACTGGCTGCTTCTTTCAAAAATGCCAGAGCCTGCTCATGATCATGATCGACATAACCGCAGATTTTAGCACATTCACTTAAAAGCCAGACATCCCGGCGGCCTTTTTCCAATGCCTCAAAAGCAAATGGTTTTTCTTTTTCGTAATCATCATGACGCGAATAAATATAAGCTATCTCAGTTAAAACAAAAATATCCTTTGGGTCAATCTGCAAATAAATTTCCAAAGCTTCATCCTCTTTGCCCGATCTTGAATAAGCATAGGCTTTTTCTAACTGATAACCCTGAAGGGTTTTATCTTCGATACGATCAATATACGCTAAAGACTTATCAAATTCTCCCTTGCCATTATAGGCAACTGCAAATTCCAGATAAACCCAGTCATCAGCCAGATCATCTTCACACATCATATTCAGATATCGAATTGCTTTATCATTCTGCCCAATCTTATTAGCAACCCAGGCACATTCACTTAAAAGCCAGCCATCACGTCTGCCTAATTCATAAGCATTTTCATAATAAATCAGGGCATTTTCCCGATCATTCAATTTCAGATAAATGTAGCCAAGCTGTGAATTAGTCCAAATGCTTTCCGGCTCTTTATCAAAAGCAGCCACTAAAAACTCCTTGGCTTCCTCATAAAATTCCATTCTTGAGTAGACGCTGGCAATTTCGCAGTCAACCCAGGCATCATCTCGGCCTAAATCCTGAGCTTTAAAAAAGGCATCCAACGCTTCATCATAACGTTCCAGACGGCTGAATGTAAAGCCATATTCAGACCATAACCAGGTATCGTCACGCCCCAGCCGAAATACCTCATTTAAAACTAACAGTGCCTCTTCATGTCTTTCCAGACGATTGAGCAGCCAGGCTTTTTTGGAAAGCATCACTTCCCGGTCAATATAGCTGCTTTCATTTTCCACTAATAGCGCCAAAGCTTCTTCATAACGTTCCTCATCTATCAGTCTTTCTACTTCTGCGTCCATTTTTTCACCTGCTTTCACCCTTTTTTGGATGGTCTTTATAATATTGATCACAAAGGTCAGCACCTTTATGACAGTTCATACAATCTCCAGTACATTGATTTTTTCCTTTTTTTATTGATCTCAAAGCTAACAAAGCCCAAAGAACAATCATCGCAATAATTACAAATTCCAGCATTTTTCTCACCGCACTTATTTTAACACAAAACATTTGCCAATGTCCACTATAGGGCACCTGTCACTTTTTTCTATGATTTTAAATCTCTTTTTCTTTGGAATCAAAAAAACAGCCTCAAATGAGGCTGTTTACCATTCCTTAAAGTCCTAAGAGGCGAACTGTATCACGGGCAATCATGACTTCTTCATTTGTTGGAATAATCATGACTTTAACTTTAGATGCATCAGTAGAGATCACACGATCATCACCGCTGCGTTTGCCATTCAGTGCTTCATCAATCTCTACCCCTAAAGCTTCACTGATATCGTTCACAATCAATGTGCGCAGATAAGCTGCATTTTCTCCTAAACCTGCTGTAAAGGCAATCGCATCACAGCCACCCAGTTCAACGAAGTATGAACCGATATATTTAGAAACAATACGGGCATATAAATTAGATGTACGAATAGCATCCTGATTGCCGTCATAATAAGCATTTTCAATGTCACGGGAATCTGAAGAAATACCAGAGACACCTAACATGCCTGATTTTTTATTTAAAACATTTAACATTTCGTCAATGCTTAAATTTTCTTTACGCATCACATATGGCAAAACAGAAGGATCTACATCGCCGCTTCTTGTTCCCATCATCACGCCGGCAAGCGGTGTAAAGCCCATAGAAGTATCCACGCAGACACCATCTTTAACAGCACTTAAACTTGCACCATTGCCTAAATGGCAAACAATGATTTTTGAATGTTCAGGATGACCTAACATTTCAATCGCGCGTCCGGATACATATTTATGGCTTGTCCCATGGGCACCATATTTTCTTACCTGATGTTTTGTATAATATTCATATGGCAAAGCATATAAATAACGTTCTTCATCCATTGTCTGATGGAAAGCTGTATCAAATACGAAAACATGTTTTGCATGCGGCAAAGCTTCTCTGAATGCTCGCATACCAATCAGGTTGGCAGGATTATGTAAAGGTGCTAATTCACTTAATTCCTCTACCTTAGCTTCTGAATCTTCATTAACGATGCAGGAATCATCAAAATAAGGTCCGCCCTGAACCACACGATGTCCACAGGCATCAATTTCATCATATGAAGCAACAATTTTATGTTCAACAAGTGCTTTTAAAAGCATATTAACAGCAACTGTATGATCTTTAATAGGTGTTACTGTTTTGATTTTTTCACCATCTACTTTAATAGTGAAAATGCCATCATCAAAACCAATTCTTTCTACGACACCTGAAGTGATGACTGTCTCCTCAGGCATATTAAAAAGCTGGAATTTTAAAGATGAACTGCCAGCGTTAACCGCCATAATTTTACTCATTTGTTCTCCTCCTTATTAAATACACATCTATTTTATCAAATTATCTGAGAAATTCAATTCTTTTTAAAGAAAAAACTGAATAGCGCACTATTCAGTCTAGTTTCCCTCCATGAGCTTCTCGCTGGCTTTTTCAACAACCTGCATGATTTTCTCATAGATATGGGTACGGTCATTAATGTGAAGCAGCTCTACTTTATCTTTGTGAATCACTAAAAATGCCATAGGTGCCAAGGATACGCCGGCAGCCGACCCGCCGCCAAAAGGCAGGGTATCATCAGATTTTTTCATTTCGCCAAATTCACTGCCCCCGCTGCCAAAACCAAATCCGACACGGCATACAGGTACAACCATGGTACCATCTTCAAGCTTAATGGCATTGCCGACAATTTTATCGACATCTACCATTTGCTTAATATTCTCTAATGATGTCTGCATCACATCTGAAATTGGATGATTCATGTTATTGCCTCCTTAAACATTCCAAAATTATTTTAACCAGGCAGAGCTCAATCATACCTTTGATCGTGCTTTTTTTTACTGGGAAGTTCTGGATATTCATATATGTCTTGACATGATGATTTTTTAAAACCGCATAAAAAAGCGGACAGATGGTTAAGTAAATGGCATACAGGTACATGCTTTCATCAATCATTTCACACTGATAGCCAAGACATAAATCTAATTTTTTAAGTCGTACGCCTTTGATTGCTTTCTTTAACAGCTGCTTTGATGGAAGATGCTTTTTGGCGGAGTTTGTTAAAACCTTTTCTCCCTTTTTCTCCAGATGCGGCCAGGACATAGAAAACCCGCAAACGCTAAGCCTGCTGGCATTGATTTCAAAATAAATGGGCCAGGGAAAAAATAATATCATTAAAATTAAGAAAATGAGAAAATACATAATGTCACCATCATTAGTGTGGACAAAAAAACACGGACTTAATCATTGTCCGTGTTTTTTAGTAAGGTTTAACCTTATTTATTTGAATTACCTGACATCTGGTTCTGAGCCATTGCGACTAAACGCTTAGTGATTTCACCACCTACAGAACCATTTGCTCTAGCTGTTGCATCAGCCCCTAAAGATACACCAAATTCGTTAGCGATTTCGTACTTCATCTGGTCGATTGCATTTTTAGCGCCTGGAACAGTTAATTTATTCTTTGAAGTATTCTGATTCATGACTTTCACCTCCTGACACGATTATTGTGTGTGCCCGCGATTTTTTTATACACATTTTTTTAATTTATTTTTTTCTGCTTTTATGCTATGATGTTGCTTGGAGGTAGACATTATGATTAATATGGTTATTCACCTGATTGTTCGCTTGCTCATACTCATATTATTTTTCAGTGATGTGCGGATGACACGTAAAGTTAAAGCCAAAGATACAACGCTGCACCGGGAATTATCTCAGGCTCAAAAATATGAACGCATTCTTTATTATGTACTGCTGATTGCTGGCTTAATAGTGCCTTTTGATTGGATTTATTTAATTGTACCTGCTATTGCTCTGGCCTACTTTTTCTACTATACGGACCGTGAAATCTACATAGGCAGCAATGCGATGTATTTTAGAGCTGTTTTCTATGAATATAAACGCATCGAAAATATCCAACTTACAGATCATGTGCTGCAGTTTGATTACAAAAATGAACATATCAGGCTTTCCCGTCCGCTCATTGATGAAGCATTACTAGAAAAAGAAGTCGTTCACGAAGTTAACAAACGTATCGCTAATTCTGAAAAAAGAAAATACAAAGGAAAAAAGCACGCATAGCACTTTTAGTATAAGAAAACCGGCATCCATCGATACCGGTTTTTTTAGAATAAATCATCCTGATCTTCAATTTTATCTTTGACAATGATTGTTTCACGTTTAGCCACACATTCATCAACCATTGTTTCAAAATCAAAATTAGCTTCGTAAGCACGGGCTTTTTCAGCCTTAGGTTTTGTCGCAGGCTGTTTTGGTGTAAAAATCGTACAGCAATCCTCATAAGGGCGCACGGAAATATCGTAAGTATCAATACGATGCGCAATCTCCATAATTTCCAGTTTATCCAGACAGACAACGGGACGAATCACAGGTAAATTAATCACTTCATTAATCGTTCTCATGCTTTCCAATGTCTGACTGGCAACCTGTCCAATACTTTCCCCATTGGCAATTGCCAGACAGCCTTCTTCATTTGCCACTTTCTCGGCAATCCGGTACATCATCCGGCGCATGACTGTCATTGCATAGCTTTCTGGTGTATGATCATAGATCGCCAGCTGCAAATCAGTAAACGGAATGATATGCACTTTAATCTCCGGCGCATAAGTGGTCAGTTTCTGTGCGAGTTCCAGCACTTTTTCTCTGGCTCTGTCACTTGTATAAGGCGGTGAAGCATAGTGGATGCATTCAATCATCACGCCGCGTTTCATGGTCAGATAGCCGGCAACGGGTGAATCAATGCCGCCGGAAAGCATCAGTAAAGCTTTGCCGCCAATGCCTACCGGATAACCGCCGGCACCATAAATAACATCATTCATCACATAGGTTTCTTTAGGCCGCACTTCGATGTGAATTCTAATCTGCGGCTGATGAACATCAACTTTGATTTCACGATCAATATGATGAAAAATATAGCCGGCAACAGCCCTGGAAATATCCTGGGACTGAATTGGAAATGACTTATCATTACGCTTCGTATCAATTTTAAAAGTATCGCCCGGTGTTTCTTTTAAAAGCTGAAAAGCAGCCTCTTTAATAGCCTCCATTTCACTGGGCACTTTAAGCGCCAGGGAAAAGGAATGAATCCCAAAAACCAGCTTTAATCGTTCACAGACAGCATCACCATCTTCACCATTTAAAAGAATATACAAACGATCGTAGGTCAGCTGATAAGTCAGATTTGTAAATGCTGACAATGCTGTTTTCGTATTTTGATAAAGCTTCTGTATAAATAATTTTCTGTTTTTACCTTTTGTCGTCAGTTCGCCAAAACGAACCAGAATATGATTATACTCCATAATTTCCTCTCTTTTTAATATTGTTTAATACTTCATTAAAACTGCGTATAAAATAGTCGATATCTTCTAAGGTGGTTAAGTGTGAAAAGCTGATACGCAAAGCCGAATTGCCGACAGCTTCACTGACGCCCATCGCTTTTAAAGTTCTGGACATTTCCTGCTTCTTTGTAGAACAGGCACTTTTAGTCGAGATATAAATGCCATAACTTTCTAAAGCATGCGTCAGAACTTCAGGTTTATAATCCAGCATGGAAACATTTAAAATATAGGGTGAACCATCTTCAGGCGTATTTATGACACAGTGGTCAAGGGTTTTAAAGTAATCTCTCATTTTGCGGTTTAAAGCTCGTACATGCGCAATTTTCTGAGGCTGATTCTCTAAAGCCAGACGCAGGGTTTTGGCAAATACGATATTGGTCAGCGCATTGCTGGTACCGGCTCTTAATCCATACTCCTGCTGTCCGCCGCAAATCTGCGGTTTGATTTGCACGCTGCTTTTCTTATATAAAAGGCCGCTGCCTTTCAGACCGTAAATCTTATGCGCTGAAAAAGTAGCCAGATCAATCCCCTGTAAGGAAATTGGAATTTTACCCAAAGCCTGAACCATATCCACATGCAATTTAGCCTGTGGGTATGATGAAACGATAGCTTTGATCTCATCAATTGGATGAATCATGCCCACTTCATTATTAACCATCATGACGGAAACCAAGATTGTTTGATCAGTCATCGCCTTTTTTAAAACGTCTAAATCCAGTGTCCCATCCTGCCGCGTTGGCAGATAAGTAACATCAAAACCAAAGTCATTTTCAAGCTGTTTAAATGTCTCATAAACACTGGAATGTTCAACCGTTGTTGTAATGATATGCCTGCCGCGGTTCTGATATTGGAAAGCCACGCCTTTAATCGCCAGATTATTGGCTTCACTGGCGCCGCTGGTAAATATTAATTCCTGAGGTTTTACCTTTAACATGCCGGCAATCAGACTTCGGGATTTCTCCATCAGGCTCTCTACTTCAAGACCCAGACCGTGAATAGAATCGGCGTTGGCAAATTTTTCTTTTAATAAATGATAATAAGCTTCTCCAACTTCATCGCAAAGCGGTGTTGTTGCAACATAATCGAGATATAACATCATCATTCCCCATTTCTACCCTAGTATTATATGCTAGAAGAGGGCAAAAAAGCAACCACAATTCTTTTTTCCTGAAGATTTCCTGTATTTTTTGAAAAAGAAATATCAATCTATAGAAAAATCATGTTATAATGGTGAAAAGAGGTGAAAAAATGAGAGACTTTGTCGTCAGTGACATTCATGGCTGCTATCTGACCTTTATGAAACTGCTGCATCGCCATTACGATAAAAATAATATGCGGCTGGTATTGCTGGGAGATTACCTTGATAAAGGTGCCTATCCTTATGAAATGTGGCGCTGGCTTAGCCTGCATTTTGATGACCCCATGGTCATTCTGTTAAGAGGCAATCATGAACAGGAATTCATTGAATATAACTGTTCGCAGGAGATGACCTGCTGGTACCGTCAGGATGGCATAACAACCATTGAACATTTGCTTAATCACAATGTTGATCTCAAAGAAGTTGTCTGCCGCTTTTCTCAAATGCCATTATGCTATGACTGTCCTCATGTTTTTTATAGCCATGCAGGTGTCTCGATTTTCAAGCACGACAAAACCGATCCTAATGACCCCTGCGGTTTATTATGGAATCGTCTGACTGTAGAAAATCTTGGAAAACTGCAGGTTTACGGACATACACCACACCTCACAGGTCCCATCTATCAGGCATTCAGTCAGAGTTATATGATTGATACCGGTGTATTTCTAAATGGCTGGCTTAGCGCCTTAGTCATTGATGAAAAAGGCACTGTTCTGAATGTATATCGGGAAAAAACAGATCCAAAAGATTTTTTCAGGAGGGAGTTTATAAGATGAAAAAAATAATTGGCATACTTGCGGGTGTTTCATTGGCTGCTCTGCTTTTGATCATGCCTAAAAACGAAAAAGAACAGCAGCCGCTGTTCTATGAAAAATTTGAAAAAGCCCTGAATGAGCTGGGTATTGAAATTTTCAAAGGTGTGCAGATGGCTGCCGGTACCATTGGGGCAATTGATGGCAAAAAATTTATGACACTTGCCGGAGATATCGAAATCTACCAGTTTGAACCCGATCATCTGGCTTTGAGAAAGGCAAAGGCATTGGGAAAATTCAGTGCAGACGGCGATCGCTTTTTCGACGTGGCTGTCAATGGTAATTATATGCTTTGCGTCAGTTCCCTGCCTGAAGTCATTGTGGATACCTTCCTGGCAATTGATACCAGACCATCGTCAGAAGAGCTTTAAGCTCTTTTTTATTATTCAGCCCATTTCAGAAATTGATCAATCAATTGAATATCCCGCCAGTCTTTCGCTCTGCCTAATTGCTTTTTCATCTCTCTAAGGCCTTCTAAGGAAATAACAGGTATCCCTTCCAGCATTTCTACTTCACCGCATAACCAGTCCTCAAAGATTTCAATATCCTTATCATAAACAATTTTTCTGGTGCCATCATCTAATTTGGTCACCGGATAGCCTGCTTTTTCCAATTGGTCAGCCAAACATGGATGACAGCCTAAATCAATATCATTGGTATGCTCCCTCAGACCATAAAGAACCATCGCCCCACCGGTGATTAGCCAATATGCGTCTTTCTTAAAATTAATTTCATTCAGGCGCTGAATCATCTCTTGCTTATTCATTTAATTCTCCCCTTTTACATTTATTTTTCATATTATACGCTTTTTTTACAGTTAAATCATTATCTCCTGCAAAATTTAGTTGACACATTATTATCACAATAATAAAATAATATCATAGTAAAGGAGGCATTTTATGAAAATACTCGTGATTCAAGAACCCAGTATGACCCCAGGACTGTCTACTGAGCAATTATACCAAAGATGGGAACAATTAAAAAATATTCAGGGCGTTGAATATAACATAATGGCACCTTCTGATATCACTCACTATGAGGCATTGCCTGATGATTATGACGCCTGGATTGGTATCTACATCAGTAAAGGCATATTAACTGAAACATTATTTAAAAAGCATCCCCGTCTCAAATACATTGCGACAACAAGTCACGGTTTTGAAGAATTCGATAAGGCCATGACACAGCGTTATGGTGTCACCATAACAAATACAATTTATGGTGACTTTACAATTGCCCAATATGCCATGGCATTGCTTTTAGAAACCTGTCATCACGTTTCCATGCATCATCAATATCTTAAAGAAGATTACTTTACAAAGCCGAATCAGCGTTATACAGTCGCCCTGAACAGACAAATTGAACTTTGCGGCAAAACGGTTGGCGTATTGGGATTAGGTGCTATTGGTTTTCGCTTTGCACAAATGGCCCATGGTTTTGGCGCCCGCATAATCAGCTACGATCAGTACCCCAAAAAAGGCAGTCAATATGATTTTATTGAACAGGTATCTTTAGAGGAAATGCTTCAGCGCAGTGACATCATTTCCATACACTGTCCTTTAACTAAAGATACTTATCAAATCATCAATCAACAAACGATTTCCCAAATGAAGGATGGTGTTATTCTCATCAATACCGCCCGCGGCAAGTTAATCGATGAAGCAGCGCTTTTAGAGGGACTGAATCATGGCAAAATATATGCCGCCGGACTGGATGTATTAGCTCAGGAACCGCCCCAGCAAAAATCCGCATTAATCGATCACCCGCATTGTATTGTCACAGGACATATTGCCTGGCTGACTGCAGAATCCCGTCTCAGAGGCATTGATTTAGCCATTGAAAATTTAAAAAATTACTTAGATGGTCAGCCAACCAGCGTGATTAATCGATAAGAAAAAAGGAAACCGTGTTGCGATTTCCTTTTTTAAGCAGCCGCAGCTGCGCGGGGATCTTTTTCAAGATTGTTTTTCTTAATTAAACGTTCATAAGAACCAGGCTTGATTTTTTCAATAATATCAACAGCTGTGCTTAATGCCTTCGTATATTCACCATTGCGGTAAAGTACTTCCGCCTTTGTCAATTCAGTGTTAACTTCTAAGAAGCTTGAACGATATCGATTTCCAAAAACAATTGCTTCTTCGACCATGTCCGCAGTCACAATCAGATTGTGGATATTATCATAGAGTTTATAAATAATATCTCTGGCAATATCTACCTGCTGCGTCAAATTATCTAAAATAATAGGTCTGGATTTGCATAAGAACTGAATTTCATTAGCCTTCTTATAAGAATCAGAAATATAGTCTTTATAGGATTCATTAATCATTGGCAGCTGTTTATTTTTAATTTGTGACTTGATTTCCAATAGAACAATATTGATATTTTCCAGTTCATCAAGCGCACGTTTTTCAGTCAGATACATTTCATCTCTTGCTTCAAAGAAATGTTTAAGTTTAGCTTCAAATTCATCACCATTCAAAGCCAGCTGTTTTAGTTTTCCCACAACTTCCTGATAAGAGAATTCCTTACTGTTAATTAATTCTTTTAAATGGGTCATATCAGCGAGTATATCCTGAAGATGATCCGCTTCAAGACTGATATCAAGAGATTCATCTTCAATCACATAGAGCTTTCTTAATTTTGTCAATTCTTCTTTCGCATAATCAAAATTAGCGCTTAGCTCACTTGTTTTATCAAAAATATCTTTCCAGATATCATTAAATTCACTCTGTGCGGCTTCTTCTGTCTCAAATTCATCGTTAAGTTTGGCAATCTCTGCAGTAATCTCATTTAGTGTTTGACCAACATTGGCTATTTCCAATGACTGTATATCATCTTCAACCTGAACCAGGCTATCCTGCATATTTAAAACTCTGTTTTCCGCATCAATACGCGTTAACGAAAAGCCCCGGCTTTTGAGATCGACAATTCGATTCTGAATTTTTTCAATTTCGGCAGGGATATAGCCGTTGGCTAAAGAAAGATAAGTCGGCAGATCTCTGATATTGGCATTTAAAAAATCCACTTTATCATTAATCATTTCACACTGTTTTTTTGCTTCATCAAAGCGCTGCTGGTTCATCATTGTTTCCAAAGTCACGAAATCCTGGTCAATCTGTTCATTGAAAGCGTTGATGCCTGGTACAGCATCTTCCAGCTTGTAGCGTACATTTGCATAATTTTCCTGAACTGAACGATATTTTTCTTTAACCCGAATAATCGAAATGCGCTGAATATTTTCAATCTCTGTGACTGCTTCAATTTCTGATAACAACTGGTTGGCATCACGTTCAAAAGTTTCAACACGATTTCTTAACTCATTGAGTTTGCCGGAAACTTTATACATTTTGCCGGCATAAAGCTTTTCATCAATTTCATTAAGCAGAATGGCTATTTCATCTTTCTGGACACTGATTAGTTTTTCATAGCGCTGTTCAAACTGATTATACTGTTCCAGAATTTCTGGTGTATTTTTTGCGATATTCTGCACTCTTCCAAGGCGGTACTGAATTGGAAGACTTTTGATGGCAGAAAGCCGATTTTCCAAAGACGCTACTTCTTTACGGCGTTTTTTTAAACGCATCTGACGAAAGACAACAAGTAAAACAAGCAGTACTACCAGAGCGACTGCGGCCAGAATCAGATTTTGTTTTCCAACTTTAGTCATTAATTCTTCAATAGATAATAACATCAATCCCATAGCTTATCACCTCAACATATGTATTATCATATCATAGCCAGCAAAAATTTTCATCTAATTTTTAGCAATTGCGCATTTATTTTCCAGCAGCATCCTTGCGGACGTTTTTAAAATGCCGTTGTATTAATTCTTGTCAGATACTGCTGCAAAGAAGCATTAGGATCATTCAGTACAGCTAGTAACTGTTCATTTCCTTCGTATTTTTTGCCCATCAGCATCAGTAAATTCACAATCTTGGCAATATCATTATAATTAGTCTCACCAAACAGCAGATTACTCAAATTCGTGCCGTCAAAATCGAAAGAAGAGGTTATTGTTTCAAAGCGCAGATTTAAAGCATATTTTTTGATGTCATAATACATAAATGCCGCACCCATGGGACTGACTGTTTCCCGCACGCTAAGGCGGATGCAGCTGACATCGGCATATGGAATTAACGCAAGTAAATCTTCTTCTCTTCCTTTGGCAATCGCCTGACTCCAGCGATATCGCTTCATCATCGTAAGCGCATCAAAATAACGGATGCCATCTTCTCTTAATTCATAATAATTACCGCTGGCCCCCAATGCCTGACAATACATCGGCAAAAACAGCAATGCGACACAAGCCAATACAATTAATCCCAACAAATAAAGAGGCGCATTGACAATAGCTTTATTAACCAGAAAGGCCATGATCAGCCCTATCAAAAAGGTTGAACTGATACCAATGATTTTAGCTTTTCTGATTTTTGCCTTAGAGTACTTATCACCAATATAAATATCTTTGATTTCCGGCTTTTCAAAGCGCCTTTGCCGTTCCTGCAGTTTTGTCTCATTGACGCCATTGATCTGTGTGCCGTCATTCATCATCACCGCACCGTTTTGAACCTGGGATACTTCATCCAGATTAATGATATATTCGGTGCCGACAATCAAAAAATTAAGCGGCAGGGCATTATAAAAAATGCTGTAATCTTTCTGCGTTTCTATTTCTATCATTTTATCTTTTAAATGGGCCCTTAAATGGTGATGGTCCTGAATGGTAAAATAAAGCACCTCAGGCAGCATAAACTCATTCAGCTCATCCACACTGACATGATAGTTATCAAAATAATAATCAAGCCAGGCCATCAGTTTTGCCGTCAGCTTTGTCTCCAAATCAGCTTTCTCTAAACAGAATGTCAAACAGCAGCCAGACAGCATCTCATCATGCGTATGATCATTTAAGACAACAATCATCATTTTTCGCTTGGTATAAGTATAGAGACTGTCACTATCCCCTAAAATCAGAATACTTTTATCAGGAATATCTTTTGCATTCTGAACCTCTGTCAAATGATAATCCAAACGATTGCTGTTCATCAGCTGCGTTAAGGCTAACTCAAATTTTTTTCTAAGGAATCCATCACTGGTACATATTGTTATATTTAGCATGCTCTGTCCCCCTTTTTAAATTAGCCGATTTCCAACATTTCATCGAGCGGTTTTCTGGCTTTTTCAATAAAATCAGGATCAAAGCTGATTTCATTGCATTCTTCTTTAAGCACACGATAAACAGATGCTAACGTTGTTTTCTTCATATTCGGACAGCGAAGTGCCGGGGTCAGAATTTTGATTTCCTTATTTGGGTTCTGTTTTCTGATTTCATGCAGAACGCCTTCTTCGGTGCAGACTAAAAATTTCTGATGAGCAGAAGCTGTAATGTAATTAATAATCTGTAATGTACTGCCAACATAATCTGAAGCTTCCACAACTTCCTTCTGGCATTCAGGATGGGTGACGACCAGATAGCCGGGATTTTCCTCTTTGGCCTTCATTAAGGCTGCCAGGCTGACATGATGATGGGTGACACAATAGCCATGATGCAATATAACTTTCTTTTCTGGAACCTGTTTAGCCACAAAACTGCCCAGATTTTGATCAGGCACAAAAATAACCTCATTGGCATCTATTTTTCTGACAATATTGACAGCATTAGAACTTGTAACACAGATATCACTAACCGCTTTAACGTCTGCCGTGGAATTGACATAAGTGCAGACTTTAGCATGGGGATGTTTTCTTTTTAACTCAAGCACTTCATCTCTGGTGACCATTTCTGCCATAGGGCAGCCCGCAGTCAGTTCAGGCAGCAGCACTTTTTTCGAAGGATTTAAAAGTTTTGCACTTTCTGCCATAAAATGAACGCCGCAGAAAACAATAATATCACAGTCTGTTTCTTTGGCTTTTTTAGCTAAAGCAAATGAATCCCCAACTTCATCGGCAATATCCTGAACTTCAGGCCTTTGATAATAGTGGGCTAAAATCAAAGCATTTTTTTCTTTTTTTAATTTTCGTATTTGTTCAGATAAGTTTTCCATATTTATCTATTTCCCCCTCTGTTGGTTACCATTATAGCAAAAAAACAGACATTCTAAAAGAAGAATGTCTAAATGAGTGTCCATTGAATAGCGATGCATCCAGGTCCGCCCTGCGTAATAAAGGCAGGCGAAAGTTTAAGCAGTTCAATTTCCAAATCAGGGAATTGTTTTAAAAAACTATCCTTGACTTTCTTAGCCTGATCGAGTACATTCGCATGCGAAATAAAGACTTTATAGTTTTGCGGATTCGCAAGCTTGGAGAATTCCTTAATAACCGCATTGAAACCGCCGCTGAAAGTTCTGGCAATCGTGAATTTCTCAAGGCGCATGCCATCGTCAGTCTGCACCATCACCGGCTGAATTTTCAACAGCCCGCCTATTTTTGCGGCCAGAGGCGTCAGTCTGCCGCCGCGCTTCAGAAAATCAAAATCCTGAGGCATCAAAAAAGAACGTGTTGCCTCTATTTTTTTATTGAGCATCTCTTTTAACTGGTCCATCGTGCAGCCTTCCTGAACCGCTTTGATGGCACATTCTACCATATAACGGTGCGGCCCGCATAAGGTACGTGAATTCAGTACATGAATATGTTCCTGATGAAGCATCCCTTCTTTGGCGCCAAGCGCGGAAAGATATGTACCGCTCAGGCCATCAGCCATACAAATATTAATAATTTCATCATCAGGATACATTTCGTATCCTTCAATCACTTCGCCAATAGCCGGCTGAGAACTGGAAGGAATACTCCCCGCTTCAACCTCTTTGAGGAATTCATCACTGGATATTTCCACAAATTCTTTATAGGTTTTATGATTGACAGTCACCAGCAGTGGTAAAACATCAATACCCATTTTCTTCCCTTCTTCAGGTGAGTAAAGTGTTGATGTATCAGTAATAATTCTAATCATATAAAACTTCCTCTCATTATTTTTTTACAAGCCGCACCTAGTTTTTAAAACTACGTGTAAGTATAGTATAACAAATGTATTGACACAAAACAACATTTTTTCATGAATTGGAAAAATATCTTTTGTTTTAGGCAGCGGCCTATAACAAAATACTGTTTTTACATACTATAAGATTGTCAAGGGGAGGTGAAGTTCAATGAACTGTGGATACAACTTCGGTGGCTGCGGATGCAACAGCTGCATGCCAACTTTTGTCACTACACCTTATGGTTTTGGTGGCTGCCAGGGCTTTGGCGGTGGTTATAACTACGGACTGGGCGGCGGCTCTAACTGGTTTGCTATTGTCTTAGTTATCTTCTTACTGTTAATCATCTGTGGTTGTTCAAAAATTTGCTAAGGGTTCGCCCTTAGCATTTTTTCTTTTATTTTATAAAGAAATTTGTTACAATAGGGAACGAGGTGATGCATCGTATGATTTTAGCAAAAGACATTATTGATGATAAGAACCCGCTGCTGCGTGAGATTTCCGAACCTGTCAGTCTGCCTTTAAGCAAAGAAGACCGTCAGTCACTGCTTGATATGTTTGAATACCTGCGTAATTCACAGGATGAAGAAAAAAGTGCAGCATTGGATCTGCGCCCCGGCGTGGGACTTGCGGCTATTCAGATTGGTTTGAAAAAAAGAATGTGTGCCATCTTGATTTATGATTACAATGAAGACAATGAAATCATTGGTGAAACTGCCTATGCACTGGTTAATCCAAAAATCATTTCCCATTCTGAAAGAATGGCTTATTTAAAAGATGGCGAAGGCTGCCTCTCTGTCAATGAAGAACATGAAGGTTATGTACCTCGCTATGCCAAAGTAACAATCAAAGCTTATGATGCGCTGACAGACCAGGAAGTAAAGATTGTTGCCAGAGGATATGATGCCATTGTTTACCAGCATGAAATTGATCACTTTGACGGCCATATCTTCTATGATCACATCAATAAAGAAAATCCATTTGCGCCTATTCCAAATGCAATGGAAATTTAACACCTGCGTGCAGGTGTTTTCTTTTTGCGAAAACAAGCATCAAAAAAAGGGAAGCATTTCTTCCCTGTGTTATCGGCGTTTTAGCTTGATCCACAAAATACGGATATCTATTTTATCGTATAAATCCTTTAAAGAAAGATGATGATGTTCAGGCTGGCTGTTTCGGGTTTCAAAATAAGTGGTTTTATCCTTGATCTCATTGCGTTTTTCTAAAAAAATCTGTGCCATAATTTCATAGTGGTCCTCTATTTCTTCACAACATGGCCCCACCAGTTTTTCTAAATCTGTCTGTTCAGACTCTTCCTGCAAATCATTAATTCGCTGCAATATATTTTTCCTAAAGATGCGGTATTCATCTTTAAATGCTGTCATCTCTGCTTCCCACTGCTTATAATGACGGACATTGCATCGCTCCTGCTGCATTTTTTTGATTAAATGCTCGATCATCGCCAGCAGATGCCCGCTTTTAACCGCAACATATTCTTCATAAAAATCATACTGCCTAGAATTATCTGCCATAAAAACACCACCTTACTTAAAAGAATAACAATAAAAAATGAATCAAATATGAACTGCCTATTTAAGTGTGTGGCAATAACCAATCCCCAGCGTTTTAGGCCCGGTATGATTAAGAACCACGGCGCCTAAAGCATTCTCAATAACTTCTCTGTCCGGAAAGCGGCTGGCAATGGCTTTTCTGGCAATATCGGCAACCTCATCATAATGATAATGCAAAATCAGAATTTTAGCATCCGGATCCTTCGCAAGTCCCTTTTCAATCTCATCAAGTGCAAGCGAAATCGCTTTGTTTAAGGTACGAACCTTTTCAAAAAGTGTGATCTCTCCATGACTGACTTCCAACACTGGTTTAATTTTCAAAAGATTTCCTACCGAAGCAACTGTCGGTGAAATTCTGCCGCCCCGGGCCAGATAAGACAATGTTTCTGTCATTACAAAAATACGATCCTCAAAACTGCGATCCTCAAGTATCTCTTTAATAGCTTTAGCGCTCAGCTGCCGGCTTGCCAGCTTTTTGGCATCCAGGGCAGCCTGTTTTAATGGTTCGACAACCTTTAAAGTATCGACGACAACAACGCGTCCATCAAAATCACGGGCAACTGTACAGCCGGAAATATACGTGCAATTTCTTCATAGTCCTGCAGCGTTTTTTTAAAGAGTTCATAAACTTTTCCAGGGGCAGGCAAGGAAGTCGTTGTCCTGGCTTTTTGTTTTTGAGCCGCTAAAAACTGCTCTGTCGTTATATCTTTTAAATCTTCATACTCTTTGCCATCAATGATAATCGTCAATGGTATTAAAATTACGCCGGCAGCACGGGCCTCTGCAAATGTAAAGCCACTGGCGCTGTCCGTAATTACAGCAACTTTTGTTTTCATTTTCTTACCTCCTCATACTGGCTGGGACATCCGGCCACATGATCATTCAATACGCCAATTCCCTGAAGATAGGCATAGCAGGTGACAGAGCCGACAAAACGGCAGCCTCTTTGTTTTAAGTCCTTGCTTAAGCGTCTGGAAACCTCATTTTCTACTGGAAATGCTTCTTTGTCAGTTCGGTTAGAAACGATTGTCTCTCCATTGGTCCAGGACCAAATGTAACGATCCAGACTTCCCCATTCCTCCTGTATTTTCAATACAGCCTTGGCAATGGCAATGGCATTTTCAATTTTTCGCCTATGGCGAATGATTCTGTCATCCTGCAGCAGTCTCTCAACATCATTTTCCGTCATCTTAGCTACTATAGAAACATCAAAATGATAAAAATCCTCTTCAAACGCCGCCTGTTTCTTTAGAATGGTCAGCCAGGAAAGTCCCGCCTGAAAACTTTCCAGGACCAGATATTCAAAAAGCAGATGATCATCATGACAGGGTTTCCCCCATACCTTATCATGATATTCTCTCAAAAGCGGGTTTGTTTTGGCCCATGGACAAATCATCTTTCCTGTTTATCGATTATAAGAAGATAGGGGGACAGCTTCTTATTTTCCATTTTCAAACTGGCAACATGATAATCATGCGGACTCAAAGCCTGACAAAATGTGCTTAAAGCCTCACTTTCTATTTTTCCCGCTTCATGTCCCGGATAAACCACAAGAACAATGCGTCCGCCTTTTTTTAAAAAATCCAATGCTGTTTTTAAAGCGATTAAAGTAGTTTTAGCTTCTGTTGTCATCTGGTGGCTTGCGCCTGGCAAATAGCCCAGATTGAAAATACCTGCATCTATATACGGCAAATAATTACCTGCTCTTTCATGACCATCAAGAATCAGCCGGACATTTGCCAAGCCATTTTGGTCTAAACGTTTTTTGGTAGCCTGCAAGGCTTCCGGCTGCTTATCAAAGGCGTAAACCAGCTTTGCATGGCGAGCCAGAAAAACAGTATCAAAACCATTGCCCATCGTAAAATCTGCAGCAATGCTTTCTTCATTTAACACTTCCCTTAGAAAATCATGGGCAAAATCAACCATCATCTTCATTCGCATGTCAGCTCCTTTATCTTTCTGTATCCAAAAACCCCTGGGGTTTTAAAACGACCCTATTATAGCACATGGAAAAAAAGTTTGTATATCCGTAGAAAAAATATTTTTTTGAAAACGATTACGATTGTGCGTGACTTTTTTACGAAAATGTGGTTTAATATAAGTAGCCAAGGAATTGGTAAAATTCATTTAAAAAAAGGAGATCTTGACAATGGTTAGAATTATGTTAGCCTGCGCTGCAGGTATGTCTACAAGCTTGCTTGTAACAAAAATGGAGAAAGCTGCTGCTGATGCTGGTGCAGATTGCAAAATCTGGGCAGTACCTGAAGCAGACGTTGCAAAATTAGTTGGTGAATTCGATATTCTGTTAGTTGGACCACAGATTCGTTTCAAAGTTAAAGAATTCGAAAAATTATCAGCTGGTAGATTCCCAGTACACTGCATCGATATGAGAGACTACGGCACAATGAACGGTGCTAAAGTTTATGCAACTGCAATGGAAATCTACAACAACTTCTACAACAAATAATTATTAACTAAAAAGAAAAATCAACTGAACTTGCTTCAGTTGATTTTTTTATTCGTTTTCTTCTGCTTCAGATGCCGTCATCTGTTGTGGATAATAGTGTCTTGTCAGCCGATGATAGGACTTTCTAACCGATTTAAGCCAGCGCTGATACATATTGATCACTAAAAAGATACAAGTAAAAATGATGCATATAGATCCCAGTTCCAATAAAGTATTCATCTGTTCTAAAGGAAGCGTACTCTTTGAAAGCAAATTCTGGTATGCAGGTTCCCCAACGACTCCCAGAACCGCTGTAAAGGCGCTCTTTTGAAAATGTTCACACCATTGTGCATATGTATAAAAATCATCAATATTTTCCACAACAATCAGAATCATTCGGGCATAAATCAAAGTAACGCTTAACGCCTGAAATAAACTCACAAACAGGTTTATGATAAAATAAAGGATGGCATCTTTAACCATGATCAAATTAACTCGCAAATGCTCTGTTGCCGTTAATTTCCTTTTTTCGCGCAGATAATCCTTTCCCAGATAAAGCGCAATGTAGGCTTCGATGTCTTTTATACTCTGTTTACGGTCAAATTTATGCTTTTTATAACGCTTATAAAAACTTCGCCTTATCTCCTTAAAATCATCATCTGCCGTTATATTCAGACGATTTTGAGCATCTTCTTTGGACATGACAACAGCGATATCCAAGGCACCTTTATGCCTGATTTCTTTAACCCATTCCTTAAAAAACCAGAAAATACTCGCAAAAACAAGAAGATTAAAAATACCAAAGATGCCCTGAAGCATCAGCCATTCAGATGACAGGCTTTCGCCATTGACAACAACCATTGTGTTAGCGTCAATAACCATCTCCTGCAGGCCCTCGATGGTCGTGCCAAAGAGCTGACAGCACATAGACAGCATACCATTGCCAAAATGAGCCAGCCATAAGCCAAAGGATTGCATATACCCCTTAAACATTACAAAATAAACAATGCCAATAAAAATAGCTATGAGAAACAGCAGTAATGTATAGACGACTAAAAAGGAAATATTGCTCCAAAAGGCTTTGATGAAAAAAATCACCTTATCCAAGTAAGTCAAAAAAAGATATTTCTTATTTCGAGCTGATATTTTCTGATAAGCCTCATCCAAATCTGCATTTTTTTCACAATGTGCCTGCAAGCGCTGATATAAAAGGTCAACCAGATGCTGGTGCTTAAAATTTAAAAAAAGTTCCGGATTCATAGTACCTCCTGTAAAGCCTGATAGGCTTTTTCCTGATATCCCACTAAAAGATGATCTTCATCAAATAAAATAGGTCTTTTAATTAACATGCCATTTTGAGAAAGCAATGAAGCCATCTGTTCAAGTGTCAACTGATGCAATGTTTTTGACAGCTCCATTTCCCGATATACCTTCCCTGACGTATTAAAAAGTTTCTGCGGTTTTTCCGCCCTTTTTAACAGTGCAAGAAGCAATGCTTCAGCTGGCGGATTTTTCTTTACATCTAATTCTTCGAAAGGAATTCCCATGGCTTTAAGCTGTTTTTTTGCTTTAGCACATGTGGAACACTTATCGTAACAAATGATTTTCATCATTGTAAATGCCTCCATTCATCTTTAGTCATCGAATAATGCTTTACATCCAGCACCACACCAGTCAAGGGATGCTTCCTTGCCTTCCGTGTCACGCCCTCATAAACAAAGCCGGCTTTTTCAATCACACGGCAGGAACGCGTATTTAAATGGTGGTGACTAATTGTCAAGATTTCTATGCCAAATTCATTAAAAGCATAATCTCTCATCACCTTAACTGCTTCACTCATCAGTCCCCTTCCCCAATAATCTTTACTTAGGGCATAACCCATCTCACGGCAGGGCACAGCCCGGTCAAAGCGCTGATGGAGTCCAAGTGAGCCAATCACATGACCGCTTTGTTTATCACAGATTGCAAAAATCTCCGGATCACTGATCCAGCGAGCCACGATTTCTTTTGATTCATCAATATTTTTATGTGGCAGCCAGCCTGCCTCCGGTCCAACTTCAGGCATTTTGGCATACGCATATAAATCAGCTGCATCATCTTCTTTAAACCGTCTTATAAGCAGCCGCTCTGTTTCTACCTGATTAATCATATTCATTCACCTCTGATTTTTTCTAGGTCTATTCAGACTATACCATAAATTTCAAATCATTGAAATATCAATTTTTGATTTAAAGATTAAAATCCTTTGATCACTCATTCACTGCTCATGCTATAATAAAAATACAAAGGAGGTTATTTATGAAGCAATATCTCTATCATGGTTCAAGTCTCGCAAATATTCAAACCCTGGAAACGCGTTCAAAACTACATAACAGCACGCAAAAAGTGGTCTATTTAACGGATCGTATTCCCTATGCTCTCGTCTATATCTGGAATGAGAAAATATATCATCAAAAATGGGTGACTTGCGGCATTCGCGATCATCTGGTTTTTTATGAAGAACAATTTCCTAACCAGCTGGCAGCATTTTATAAAGGCGTCAGCGGTTATCTGTATTGTACTTGTCAGACTGCCGCATTCAAACCAGTCAGCCAGCGGGAATCCATGTACTATAGCTTAGAAAATGTGCCGGTAGATGAAGTAATCTACATAGAAGATGTATATGAAACATTGCTGGAATATGAAAAAGAAGGACGCTTTGTCCTGCAGCGTTTTAATGAGGCGACCGCAGAAAAACAAAACGAGCTGACAGACCGTATCGCTGCTTTGATCATTCAGGAAAATTTACTGGAGAAAAACAACGAAGATACTCATTTTTTTAAAACCTACTTCAAGGCTGCCTGGCAGGCAGCTCAAAATAAAAAACCGGCATCATAATGATGACCGGTTCATTTTATTTATTTTCCTGCTTTAACCATCAAATCACAGATTTTATCTGAGAAAGCCATTGGATCTTCAATTGGGAATCCTTCAATTAACAGAGCCTGATCATATAATAATCCGGCATATTCTTTCACCATATCAGGATTATTTGCATAAATAGAGCTCAGTGCTTCAAAGATCGCGTGGTTTGGATTAATTTCTAAAATTCTTGTCGCTTTCATACCATAAGGATTGCCTTCCGGCATTGCGGATAATACCTTTTCCATTTCAAAAGACATACCCTCAGCGGCAGACAGACAAACTGGATGAGATTTCAAACGGCTGGATAATTTAACTTCTGAAACTTTATCTCCTAAAGCTTCTTTGATAAAGTCTAATAATTCTTTATTTTCGTTATTCTTATCCTCAATTGCTTTCTTTTCTTCTTCACTTTCCAGATTCAAGTCGCCCATCGCAATATTTTTGAATTTTTTGCCCTGATAATCCATCATTGCCTGTAAAGCAAATTCATCGACATTATCAGTCATGTAAAGAATTTCATAACCTTTGTCTTTGACTAATTCACACTGTGGCAATTTATCAATTTTATCTACAGATTCACCGGAAATGAAATAGATTTCTTCCTGACCTTCTTTCATCCGGGAAACATATTCATTTAATGTAACAAGTTTCTTTTCGCTTGATGAATAGAACATCAGTAAATCCTGAAGCAGCTCTTTATTGGCACCAAACTGCTGGTAAACACCGTATTTCAGATTTAAACCGAAGTTTTTATAAAAAGCTTCATAACCTTCACGATCATTTGTTAACATGTTCGTCAGTTCATCTTTGATTTTCTTTTCAATACGTTTCGCAATCAACTTTAACTGACGGTCATGCTGGAGCATTTCACGAGAGATATTCAATGACAGATCCTGTGAATCAACTAAGCCTTTGACAAAACGGAAATGCTCAGGAATCAAATCACTGGCCTTATCCATGATAAAGACACCGCGGCTGTATAACTGCAATCCTTTTTCATAATCCTGTGAATAGAAATTCATTGGTGTTGTCGAAGGGATAAACAGCAAAGCATCAAAAGAAACATTGCCTTCAACATGTGTATGAATCACTTTCTGAGGGTTACTGAAATCATTGAACTTATTTTTGTAGAAGTTCTGATATTCTTCTTCCGTGATATCCTTCTTATTGCGCTTCCAAAGAGGAACCATTGAGTTTAATGTTTCTTCTTCAGTGTAATCTTCATATTCATCGCTGTCTTCTTTCTTTCTGGATTTTGTCATTTCCATAACGATTGGATAACGGATATAATCTGAATATTTCTTGATTAAATCAGAAATAACATAACTGTCTAAATATTGATCATAATCTTCTTCATCGGCATTTTCTTTAAGTGTCAGTGTAATTGTTGTACCAAACTGAGCTTTTTCTGCTGGCTCGATAGTATAACCATCACTGGCATCAGAAACCCAGACATAGGCTTCATCACTGCCATATTTTTTAGAAACCACTTCAACTTTGCTGGCAACCATAAACGCAGAATAGAAGCCGACACCAAACTGACCAATAATATCGACATCCTCATCTTTGTTTTCTTTTTTAGCCATTTCTTCCTTGAAGGCTAAAGAACCGCTCTTAGCGATTGTACCTAAGTTTTCTTCCAGTTCTTCCTTAGTCATACCGATACCGGTATCGCTGATCTGAATAGTTCTGTTTTCTTTATTCAAGGCAATAAAAATACGTAAATCTTCACGAGCAACAGGATCATTATTTGTCAGTGCCTCATAGTATAATTTATCAATAGCATCGCTGGCATTGGAAACTAATTCTCTTAAAAAGATTTCCTTATGCGTATAAATGGAATTGATCATTAGGTCTAATAAACGTTTTGATTCTGCTTTAAATTCTTTCTTTTCCATATGTTTCCTCCATCTATATTCTCAAATTTAGCACTCCCATCTTTCAAGTGCTAAACGTATTCTATACCATTTACACACAAAATGCAAGCTAAATTAACAAATATTTTCAGACTATAAAACCTGAGCAATAAAAATGGACACTTCATACAAAAGTGCCCATGCATTTATTTTCAAATAATATCCCTCAGATATACGCCACATTATCTATAAACGTGACCGTTTACCATTACTCTTAGCGAATAAAATTGGTTGGGGTAAATTTCTCTTTTTCAGGCAAACCATATTTTTCTTTGCCAAGCTGTATACTTTTTATCAAAAAGGCCATGTTTCTTCCTAACGTCCTCATAATCTGCATGCCTTCTTCATCTTTTCTTACATCTTCAGGCGTATAGCCATGCACACAATTCCAGTACTGACTAGCAGCAACCGGCATTGAAGAAATGGTAAAATACTTATTTAGCTCATCAAAAGTTGCGGAATTTCCGCCGCGTCTTGCGGAAACAACTGCCGCGCCGACCTTCATGGATTTATCACAATTACTACTGTAAAATAAGCGGTCAATAAACGAGATGAGTGTACCGTTAGCAGATGCGAAATAAACTGGTGAACCAATGACGATACCATCACATTCTTTAAATTTAATGGCTGTTTCATTGACGATATCATTAAACACGCATTGACCGGAACGCTTGCATTTTCTGCAGCCAATACATCCCCTGATATCTTTCTGACCGACATGAATCATTTCTGTTTCAATGCCTTCGATGTTCAGCGTCTTTGCCACTTCGCTTAAAGCTGTATAAGTACATCCTCGGGCATTCGGACTGCCATTAATTAAAATAACTTTCATTGCTTTTCTCCTATTTTTCCTGATGGTTAGCATCCATGATTTCCTTTAATGAAATGGCTGGATGACGATATCTTGCCTGTGGATTCTTTTCTGGCATATTTAACTGAATCGCCTTTTGCGGACAATGATGGATGCAGGCCATACACATCTGGCATTGGTCTGTCTGATAAACTGGCCTGCCATTTTCTAATGAGATACATCCAGCCGGACAGACTTTAGTGCAAATACCGCAGCCAATGCAGGCATCCGTTACATGATATAAATTTTTAAAAATGCCTGACGGTAATTTTGCCTGACGTTCCAGATAGTTCCGGTGGGCCTGACGATCTTGCTCAGTGACTTCGGAAATCATTACTTTTTTGGCCTCTATATCGGCAATAATCTGACTGATGTAAAAGTCTTCCTGCTTATCCATTTTGCGCTGTTCATCCATATCAAAGCCCGGCAGAAAGTTATCCACCATTTTCAGCACATTAATATACTGTGGTGTTATCCGGCAAGCCGTACATAACTGACTGGCAAGTTCACTTGCACCGCCATGACGATTGCCATAAGTTAAAATCATATAAAAATAATCTGTTTCAAATTGTGCCTTGCGCATAAAATCTTTAACCATCTCCGGTACTTCATGACCATAGACCGGTGCAACAATCCCGATTTTTTCATCTTTAAATGACAAATCAGAATGATGAATGATCTGAGCAATACTGATTGGATCTTTTTCAATTTGTTTAGCAACATATAAACAGTTGCCTGTCCCTGTAAAATAAAATAACATTTCTATCTCTCCTTATTTTTCAAATTTTGCGGCTGCTTCATCAATCATATTCATAGCATTTAAGCTTCTTGGATAACCGATATAGGGAACACACTGCTCAACTGCCTGATATAATTTTTCTTTATCATTGCCAACACCAAAATTACCGGCGATATGCCCTCTTAGCTGATTTTCACAGCCGCCCTGAGCTAGAATAAAGCAGAAAGTAATCAGTTCTCTTTCTCTGTCATCAAGCCCTGTTCTTGTATAATAATCACCAAAACAATTGTCAGCCAGCCAGCGATTAATATTTCTTCTCAAAGCTGGACCTTCCGTCTGTCTTTTAGCCATCTGTTCTCCAAACAGACTGACTTGCTTAGCAAGTCCTTTTTCAAAACGGTTTTTCTCATTCGTTGTTTTTTGGGAAGAAAGCGGCAGAAAAATCCCGTGTGCCTTCATGACTTCATTGGTTTTTATTAAATAATCATAAGTTCTGCCAATGCCTAAATAAGCAGCTGCCTGATAAACAACTTCTTTAATCGCTGCCGGATCAATACCTAAATTTAATGAGGCATGCAGCATATGCGTAAATTCGCCCAGGCCCTGACACCCAAGCAGTACGGATAAAATACACAGCATTCTGTCTTTTTCTGATAACCGCCCTGCTTCTATCACTTCAGACTGAGAAAAATTAGCAATAATCTCTGCAAACTCTGGATCAGTCTCCATCAAAGGACTGCTTACATTTTTGATTAACAAATGCGTCCGTTCTTTTGCCTTTTCATTCATTGTCATTTCCTCCTTGATTTTTTGTATATCTTCCTCTACAATAAAAGTGTATCACCCGGGTGTAACGCCCGTGCAAGAAATATTTTAAAAAAATTTAAAATGAAGGAGCTAATCAAAATGTATTCTATGAAAGAGGTTTGTAAAAAGTTAGATATGAGCTATGACACATTAAAATTCTACTGTAATGCAGGATTGATTCCGAATGTCCAGAGAGATAAAAATAATTATCGTATTTTTGATGAAAGAACCGTCGCCTGGATCTCCAGTCTGCAATGTTTAAAAAAATGCGGTATGAGCATTAAAGATATGAAAACTTATCTGAATCTTTGTTTACAGGGGGAGTCTTCTATCCCTGAAAGGAAAAAAATGCTAAGCGTCCAAAAAGAGATGCTGTTAAAGCAAATTGAAGAGATTAACCAAAGCGTTGATTATATTGATTTTAAACAAAACTGGTATGATCAGGTGCTGTCAGGAGAAATTGAATATGTTAGTAATCTGATAGATGTCAAACAGGAAAAAAATATCAATTAAAGTCTTGACCGGGAGTAACACACGGCTTTTATAATAGTCTCGTCAAACAGGAAAGGAGATTATTATGGATACTATCAAAAAGAAGTCCCTGTTAAAAGCTGATGTGGATTTATTACATGGTCCCATTTTTCGCTCACTTGTTATTTTTGCCATCCCGTTACTAATATCAAATATTTTCCAGCAGCTGTATAATACTGTGGATACGATGATTGTTGGCAATTATCTGGGAGATCAATCACTTGCCGCCATTGGGGCATGCAGTTCAATCTATGATTTACTGGTAGGCTTTGCTTTAGGCATCGGTAATGGCTTAGCAATCGTTACTGCCCGAAGTTTTGGTTCTGGCGATCAGACATTACTGAAAAAATCCGTTGCCAGCTCAATGATGATTGGCCTTGTTTCATCACTTGTCATTACAGTTATCGGCAGTTTGGCATTATATCCTCTGTTACAGCTGTTAAATACGCCGGCGGAAATTATTGGTGAGGCATATAGTTATATTTCTGTTGTCACCTTATTTATCGTTGTCATGTTTGCCTATAATTTATGTGCGGGTTTAATGAGAGCTATTGGAAACAGCGTCATGCCGTTGGTTTTTCTGATTGTCTCTTCCTGTCTAAACATTATTTTAGACATTATCTTTATCACTCAGTGGCATATGGGTGTTCAGGGCGCTGGTATTGCGACTGTCATTTCACAAGGATTCTCAGTCATTTTATGTATCATTTATATCTTAAAAAAGACACAGATACTGCTTCCTCAAAAGGAACACTTCAAAGTTGACAAAGATTTATATAAAGAATTACTGGCACAAGGATTCTCAATGGGATTTATGAGCTGTATCGTTTCCGCAGGATCTGTTATTTTACAATACGGCATCAATGGCTTAGGCTATTTAACAATTGCCGGACATACGGCTGCCAGAAAGTTATACATGTTCTTTAATATGCCTTTTAGTGCCATGGCACTGGCTATTTCGACATTTGTCTCACAAAATAAAGGCGCCGGAAAGCCCCAACGAATCAGACAGGCTTTACGCTACGCCTATACTTATGATATGATAGTTGCAGGAATCGTCACTGTCATATTACTTCTTTTTTCCAGAAATCTGGTTCAGCTGATTTCTGGTTCAAGTGAAGCTACGGTTTTGAATAATGGTTCTCTCTATTTAAAAATCGTAGGTCCATTCTACGCCATTTTAGGTATACTCATGCAGACACGCTATGCACTGCAGGGATTAGGTCAGAAAATGCTGCCGCTGATATCAAGCGTCATTGAGTTTATCGGCAAAGTTATTTTTGTTTTAATCTTTATCCCTCGTTTTCAGTACTTAGCTGTCATCTTCTGCGAACCTGCCATCTGGTGTGTGATGGCAGTGCAGCTCGTCTATTCATTTTATACAAATCCATTTATCAAGGAAGCAAAATAAGGAGGCTTATACGATGAAAAAAACTTTATATTTAATGAGACACGGTCAAACATTATTCAATCTTCAGCACAAAATTCAGGGATGGTGTGATGCCCCTTTAACAGAGCTGGGAATCAAACAGGCTGAAGTAGCGGGAAAATATTTTACAGATCACAACATTTCCTTCGATCATGCCTATTGCTCTACTTTAGAAAGAGCCTGTGATACTTTGGAAATCGTTACAGGCGGAAAAATGCCTTATCAAAGAGTCAAAGGCTTAAAGGAATGGAATTTCGGTGCTTTTGAAGGTAAGGATGAATGTCTGAATCCATCACTTCCTTATGGTGATTTCTTTAAAAATTATGGTGGTGAAGGTGAATTAGAATTCAGAAAAAGATTCTCAGATACCGTTGCCGATATTATGCAGCAGGATAATCAGACCGTCCTGATCGTGGCTCATGGCGCTGCCTGCGGACAGTTTGCGAAAAACTGGCGGCAATATGCTAAAGCGACATATAAACCAGGCATTGGCAACTGCGCTATTTTCAAATACGAATACGAAGATGGTATTTTTACCCTGGTAGAACTTATCAAACATGATTTCAGCCATTTGCAATAAAAATAACAACATACAGATTTAAAGAAACAGCGATGATCGCTTCAGTCATAAAAACAGCCCTATCCATTATTGGATAAGGCTATTTTACTTAATATACATAAAGCTGAAAACTTCGGGTATGTCATAGCTTTGGAAGTTATTGAATACTTGTTATGATTTGATTTCTTTGACATACAATCTATCTGTGCCATGATTATAATTAACAATATCCTTCAGATAGCGATATCCATACTTTTCATACAAACCTGCATGTTCTGATGGAATATAGGTTCTATCAAATCCATTCTCTTTTGCGTATTCATTCGCAAAGGCAATCATCTTTTCACTGATTCTATGGCCACGATATGCTTCCGTAACAAACACACTTGATATCCACGGAAATATCTCCGGCAATGGATAGTAGTCCGTTTTCATAATAGACGCCATGCCTACGATCTGACCGTCTGCCATTGCCGCAAACATCGTTTTCCAATCACTAAAGGCCCAGTTACGAAGCATCCACAAGGTATGCTCTTTGACCTCTATCCAAGAGAAATTCTCAACAAACTTTAACAGTCTGTCTGCTAATTCCGTATCTTTTTCAACTTTTTTAATCTCAAAATTATTCATGCCGAAATCGTCTTTGAAAAAGCCAAAATGTCGTTCCACTTGCCTGACTGTTGCTTCAACTGTACTTTTAGGCGTTCTTTCAATCCAATAATAGTCACTATCCTTGATCGCATGATAATGATGCTCATTAAGACTTTTCAAAGTTTCATTACATACTGCCTTTGCTTTCTCAGGATCAGAAGCACGATTTATAAAGTTGTTAAAATCCTGATGGTCCGGACGATGACAATAATCATCAATGATGTTTGACGGCTCTTTTATTAAAAAGACTATTCTGGAAGCATCTGTGAGGTTTCCTGCTTGTTCTATTGTCAAATGGCAATCACACAATACAATTTGATTTTGCGAAAGACGAATCAAATCCAGTAATACAAAATCTAGTTGTTCTCTTGTATTTTCACTCAGCCATTTTTTGTATTCCTCCACTGTACGCCCGAAAAACTCATCGGCATCTTTAAAAACCTTGTTCATTGACGGCTGAAACGCAGCATTGGAAATCTTTTGATGATGAACAAAATGCGCATCAATATCATAGGCCAAAAAATTATGTCGCTTCGCCAACGTTCGTGAAATTGTTGTCTTTCCGCCACAAGGTGTTCCGGTTATAAAATAAACATTTTTTAAATATTCTTTGATGACATTATCTTGAAATATCATTACAAATTCCCCTTTATTAAATAGTTTTTAGTGTTCTGTTTGTACATAAAACTATTTAACACAGTTTCATGTACTTAGATATTTCTTAATTTTAAAAACATCACCATATTTGTCACCTCCACAAAAAATCAAATTCCACTTCCTATAGTACCATATATATTCTTTACATGTCATCCATAGTTTTCTAAAGGTTTTATAAAAAGACGTTCTATTAATCCATAAAAATCTATCCCTATAATTACTTTTTCACGCATCAATGCAATTTGACCATTTCTCATTTCTATAAAATCTAAAAAGCTAGTCAGTTCATATTGTGTTATAATGGTTATATGATACACGATTGCATTGGAAGAACAAAAGAGGTGACCAGACATGAGGATTTTAGAATACGGAAATATAAATAATCCAACGATAATACTTATTCATGGTTTTGAAAGTCCCTATCAAATATGGCATGATTATATTGCATATTACAAGGCAAAATATCATATCCTTGTTCCAATTCTGCCGGGACATGATGTCAAAGAAAAGTCTGAATTTATTTCTTTTGATATCATTGCAGAAGAAATAGAAGCGTATTGTCTGTCAAAATCTATTGATCACATATTTGCAATTTATGGAATGAGTATGGGTGGTGTCTTGGCTGCGCATTTATGGGAAAACAAAAGACTTACTTTTGAGATAGTGATTTTAGAAAGTTCACCTCTCTTATCATTTCAAAAATGGATGACGCAAATACTTACGAAACAGTATTTATCTATCACCCAAAAAGCAAGAGAAAGGGATAAAAAAGTAGTACAAAAGGCAATAAATTCAATGGTAACGGAAGAAATGCTGGATGTATTTTTAGAACTGTTAGATAATATTTCAGATACAACGATAAAGAATTATTTACATGAAGTTGGACAGTTCCAACTTCCAGCAGATATTGATACCCCAAACACAAAAATTGTTTATTTTTATGGCGGGAAGATTAATGAATTGATTTTTAGAAATGTCGCAAAGTATATTAAGAAAAATTATAAAAACGCTGCGGCTATTTGTCTAAAAGGAAAGGGACATTGTGAGGATGCTTTGTTACATCCAAATGAGTGGATTAAACAACTCAATAAATATATGATTTAGCTAAGAAATTCCAGTAATATGGTACAGTCAAAGAACCTTCCAGACAAAAGGTCAAACCCACCGCTTGATCAGAGTCATTTGATAAAACAGCTTAAAAAATATAATAAAACCCATACAGTTTTGCAGCAGATTTGTCTGCTGCTTTTTGATTTTTTTCTGCCCATCCTACTTTCAAAGTCAAATGCTTCATCAATAAAAAAAGCGGCTGCCATCTTCATAAAACTATGAAGTTGTCACCGCATAATCTATTTATTTACACATGGGGATACGATCAGTCTTATCTCTAATTTGTCGCCTAATGCATGTGTAGCTTTATCAAGCAGACCGCAGCCTACATATTACCCATCATTTTTTCAAGAACCTTTTTAAAAACCGCCAGCTCTTCTTCACTTACGCCGCCAAAAATACGATCAATATAAGCAAATATTCTTTCATTCAGCTGATCACCAAATGACATTGATTTATCAGTCAATACAATCTTTTTGTAACGGCCATCTGTCTTCGAGGGAACACGCTTAATATACCCTGATTTCTCTAACGTATGCAAAAGAGAAGTTGCAGAAGAACCGCGAACTCCCAAATATTCTTCAATATCTTTCATAAAAACATCTCTTTTGGCTGACTCAATCAGAATATACTGAATAACCGCTGCCTGCATGCTGGATATTTCCAAACCACTGAATTCTTTATCAAAATTACGTCTCATAATTTTATTGCAGCGGTCAAAAAGCTCCATCGCTTCTCTTTTTTTCATTTCTATCACCCATTGGTGATTATATCAGATTTCAGCTATTTAATCCAGTTTTCTAAAAAGGATTAAACATAATCCAAGACAACATATAAAGGATAAAATATCAGCACTGGCACCAGCCAGCAAAATACCTTCAACACCAAAAAAATAAGGAAGAATGACCACAAACGGCAAAAAGAAAATAATCTGCCGAGATAAAGAAATGAAAATTGCATGTTTAACTTTTCCAATTGCCTGAAACATGACGCTAGTACACTGCACAAAACCATGCGTTGCGGCAAAAAGCAGATGAATGCGAAAACATTTAACGGCAAACTCAATATATAATGCATCGCCATCGCCAAATAGTTTAATAAGATATTCTGGGAAACATTGATATAAAATGGTGGCAAAAAGCATAACCATCGTTGAGAAAAGAACGGATAGTTGGAAAACCTTTTTTACCCTGTCCATCAAATTTGCGCCATAATTGAAACTGATCACTGGCTGAGAACCCGAGGCAAAACCAATGGCAATAGAATAAATCAATGAATTGATTTTCGTCACGATACCAAACACGGTCAAAGGGATAACATCACCATAGGGACTTAACGCACCATAAATAGCAAACAGATTATTACATAAAACAAGGACAACTGTCACAGCAATCTGGGATATGAAACTGGAAAGACCTAAACTTAAAATTTCTGTTAACAGACGAATATCCATTTTTAAATTTCTGAAAGACAAACTGCAATACTGAAATTTCTTTACATAACTCAATGTTAAGAAAAAACTGACAATCTGACTAATCATGGTGGCTAAACCGGCGCCGGCAATGCCCAAGTCAAAGGTAAATATCAACAACGGATCTAACATACAATTAATGATGGCGCCAGCTACAATTGTCATCATAGAATACTGCGGATGCCCATCGGAACGAATCAGTGAACTTAATACTGAGGCCGTTATAATAAACGGATATCCCATTACTATATATTTCCCATAGTTTGTACAATAGGGCAAAAGTACATCACTTGCACCAAAAACGCGGCAGAGCTGCTCTAAAAAAAGCAATGCAATTACTGCAAAAACAGAGCTGGTGATAACAGCGCAAACTAATGAAATCATTGCTCCCTGGCTAACACGTTCTTTCTGTCCTTTCCCTAAATAAAGATTAAAGAAAGCAGATACCCCATCACCAATCATCGCAGACAGCGCACCAGCCATCGTGGATAAAGGCATGATAATATTGGTCGCTCCATTGCCCAGATAACCAACACTATTCCCAATAAAGAATTGATCGATAATATTGTAAAGTGAATTAATGATTAAAATAAATATGCTTGGCATAGCAAATTTTAATAATAATGATATTACTGGTTTTTCTGACAAGGGATTTTTTACAATTGATTTTTCCATTTACTTTCCTCCTTAATTAATTAGAATTCTAACTATTATTATATAGAATTTTTTGGATTTGTAAAGTTTTTTTCGTTTAACTTCATTTTAATCATCAATACCATGCGTCATTCTAATCAGATCTATAAAAATCAACAGAGGTTAGTTGGGCACTATCAGTACAAAGAAAAAAACGCTGTTTTCACAGCGCTTCTCTGGATGTATGGTGCCGGCTGCAGGAATCGAACCTGTGACCTACGCGTTACGAGTGCGTTGCTCTACCTACTGAGCTAAGCCGGCGCATAAATATCATAAGACTTTTGATTTTGATTGTCAACTACAAATTTGTGAAAATACAGATTACAGTTATGAAAAAACAAAATGTATACTAAAAACAGTCTCTGAAAAGAGACTGCTTATCGTTCATTTGATCTTAAATCATTTCTTTGCGAAGTGTCGCACTATCTTTAATATTTAATTTGGCAAACGGAATATCAATGACCGTAACTGCGCCTGTTGTCCCTTCTTTAGCCATGCGGGCAATCGCACGGGCATAAGCTACCAGCACGCTGGATGTAAATTCAGGATTACTGTCAAGTTTTAAGCTTAATTCAGCCACCTGTGTTGAACCTTCAGATGTTTCACCATTACGGATGACAAAACCGCCATGAGGAAGTCCTGCATGATCTCTGTTCAGTTCTTCCTGAGAGATAAAATGAACTGTGGTATCATAATCCGCAAAGTAATTTGGCATTTCCTTGATTTCTTTCTCAATTTTTTCCAAGTCTGCCCCCTCTTTAGCAACAACAAAGCATTCCCGTGTATGTTTTTCTCTGGTTGTCAGTTCAGGTCTGGCACTGGAACGGGCAAGTTTAACTGCTTCATCTACAGGAATTGTATACTGTCTTGCATCCTGGACACCTTCAATTCGGCGAATTGCATCACTATGTCCCTGAGAAACGCCTTTACCCCAGAAAGTATAATCTTTACCATCAGGAAGAACACTTGAAAATAAAGTTCTTGCCAAAGAAAACAGTCCTGGATCCCAGCCACATGAAATCAGTGATAAGTGCTCATGTTGCTTAGCCGTGTTATCCATGGCTTCAAAGTATTCAGGAATCTTTGCATGCGTATCAAAACTATCGATGGTGTTAAAATAGGCTGCCATTTCAGGACCCTGTACAGGTAAATCAGTTGCCGATCCGCCGCATAAGATCATAACATCAATCTGATCTTTGTATGATGGTGCATCGTCCAGAGAATAAATTGGGTGCCCTAAGTCTGAAGTCATTCCAGGTTTACCACGACGTGAAAAAATACCTACAAGTGTCATGTCCGGATTTTTCGCAATGGCTTTTTCTACGCCGCGGCCAAGATTACCATAACCGTTAATTCCAATTTTAATCATTTAAAAAGCCTCCTTCTTTCCAGAAATTATATTATCATAAAAAAGCCTGTTTTGTCTATGACAGGCTGATTTTACATTAAAAAAATTGTTTTGCTTGCTTTTGGGAATACAAGTTTGTAAAATGAAAGACAGAGGTGATAAAATGGCTGAAAAAGTATCCACAAAAAATAAAAAAGTTCAAAAAAAGAAAAATACAATTCTAAATTTGCTTATTGCCATTTGCGCTGTCATTTTTCTTTTTTCCGGCTACAAATTAGTTTCCTATTATTTTGAATATAAAAAGATGGATGAGGTTTATACCAGCATCAATGATTTAATTATTGGCGATTTTATTTATGAACCTGACAGTGAAGGGCTTTTAAAAGAAGCGCCAGAAATCAATATGGCCGAACTTCAGGCAATTAATTCTGAAATCGTCGGATATATCTTGATTCCCGGCACAAAGGTAAGTTATCCTGTTGCCCATTCAGAAGATCCCTACAAGTATTTAAATTACGATATCCGTAATAATCCATCTCGTGCCGGCGCAATTTTCATTGCCAGCAATAATGCAACCGATTTTTCTGATGACAATACTATTATTTATGGTCATAATATGCTTGACAGCAGCATGTTCAGTCAGCTTGGACTGTACGTTGACGAAGAAGATTACATTAAAAAGCATGCGTATATCTATATCTATACGCCAAGTGAAATTCGGCTTTACCGGGTTTTCTCTGCCCAGGTTTCTGAAGAGACAAGTGAAATATACACCTTGAATTTTTCCAGTCACGATGATCTTGTTTCCTTTGTTCATCGGCAGGCAGAAAATACAGCGCAGCCGACTAAGAAAGTCCCTGAGGATGTGGACAGTATTATTACTCTTTCCACATGCCGCAACAGTTCTGGTCCGGAACGAAATGTTATTCTTGCTTATCTGGTCGATATTAAAACAACAAATTAAAGAGGAAGCGGCGCTTCCTCTTTTTTAAACTTCAATTTCTTTTTTCCATAAGCCATGAAGGTTACAATATTCGTAAACCTCGGCCTTGCCATGATAATCGCCTAAGCTGAACACAGCCTCCGGCTTTTCTTCAGGTTTTAAATCATGGCGCAGTTGCAAATTGCCTGCCTTTACAAGTATAAAGGCAATATGATGTTCTTTAGCCATTGGGTGCATGACTTCACCTACAGTTACATTTAAAATGCCATTTTCATAATATGTCTGCGGCACATGTTTTTCGCCAGCCCCATCACTGCTGTTAGCCTCTATTTTTTCCATTGGTTTCTTGCAGCACCATACCTGAATTTCCGGATGGACTATTTTCTCAATCACCGCATGACAGGATTTACATACATACAATTCCACACTCATCCACTCCTTCATCACTAGGATGGACTTTTTTTGCTTTTTTAAACACAGATTTTTTCAGCGATATTCTCTGGCATTTAATTATGTTCTGTTTTCCTGATTTTCCGCTTTTAACAGCGTATTTTTCTTGAATACCAGCCTTGCCTTGAAAAGGTCGCCATCTAATAAAATATCAAATTTGCCTTTTTGAATTTCCGTAAAGCTCTTAACAATGGCCAATCCCAGACCACTGCCGCTGGTATGACGGGATTGATCGCCTCTGACAAATCTTTCCATAATCTCTTCAGAATCAAAGTCCAGTGGTTCTTTAGAAATGTTTTTAAAAACAATCTCAACTTCCTCTGCGCTCTCCGTCACTTCAATATAAACACGAGTATGTTCAAGGGCGTATTTACTGATATTGGTCATCAGATTTTCAAAAATGCGATAAGTTTTATTGCCATCTAGATAAAGGGGAATATGATCGTTTTTTGTTCTTACAATGACATTTAAATCCTTTTCTTCCATCATTTCCTGACATTCGGCCTTCACTTGGGACAATAAAGCCAAAATATCCAGTTCTGTGATTTCTAATGAAACATCACCGCTGTTAACTTTGCTCACTTCAAATAGATCTTCAATCAAAATTGTCAGGCGGGATATATAACGCTTCAATATGGTCATATATTCTTTTCTTTTTTCTTCGGATAATTCCGGATCCTCTAACAGCTCCATATAATTGGTAATACCAGTCAGCGGTGTTTTTAAATCATGAGAAACATGGCTGATCAGTTCTGTTTTCATTTTCTGAGACTTTGTCTCTTCTTTAACGGCTTCTTCAAAACCTTCCCCAATCTTTGAAAGTGATGGCTTTAATCTTGAAAAAATGCCAAAATCCATTTCTTCAACGGCATTATAATGTCCCTCGCTCATTTCCTGAGTTGCCTGTAAAACAACCAGATATTCTTTCTTTATTTTCTGCATAAAATCATTCAGCATGAAAAACAGCCAGATTGAATAAATGATAGAAAGTAAGATACCCACAACAAAGCATAAATTGAAAACAATCATGAGCAGCATCTGCACTAAAACAATTTTCATTAATTTTTTTTCATTCTTTTCTGATAAATCAAATTCATTCACTCTGTTAATGGCACACTTGATTTTACGTATGCCTGCACCAATATACGTATCCTCTTCAATGAATGGAAAAATTCCTTTCATAAGTAAATATTTCAAATCATATGCGGCAATGGAAAAAATCACAAAAAGCAATGCCCAGGCAATAATATTGATCAGCAGCAAAAGGCCATCACTGATGGGCAGACCTGCCTGAGCTAAGGACTGTTGAAGATCACCGCATGCCGTACCGCCGCATATTCCCATAATCGCGACCGGTCCAAAAACCAGTGCTGTACTAAAAGTACATAAATAGTTGATTTCACCCTTAATACGCCGTACTTTATTAAATGGAAAAGCATCATTTAAGATGGATAATGGGACGCAGATGATTAAAAGTATTATTAATAAAGCACCAACAATGAATACACTTATCGTAAAGCTATTATAATCATCCCAGTGAACCGCATTTAAAATTGAATCAATGATGCCGCCGTCTTCAACAATATGCGTAGGTATGGCAAAATAGTAAACAACATTGCTTGGCCG
>Ga0129308_1000753_pt1 | contig 43023 bp, 45 predicted proteins | sample L827metagenome_FD_94440 | JGI IMG/M metagenome (GOLD analysis project Ga0129308, IMG submission 94440) | Ring-tailed lemur group fecal microbial communities from Wisconsin, USA - L827 metagenome | ecosystem: Host-associated > Mammals > Digestive system > Large intestine > Fecal | place: USA... | reverse complement strand
TTAAGCCCTCTGACATAGGAAAACAAGCAAAAACCCAGTAAAATCAATGTTTTCAAGGGCAGAGGGCAAACAGGTTATCGCCAAAAACAGAATACCGAAGCGAACAAGGGATGTTACCGCAAGGCAGCGTCCCTTTTCGCATTTGCCGACGCCGCAGATTATCAAAAAATCTGCGGCGTTTTTTCTGCCCAAAAACGGAAAGGAGGCGCAGCGGCTTGTACTTCACGGACGGCAAGGAACGCGCTTTTGAAACACTCATGCAAGTAAAACCCGGCTTTGACCGATATTCAAGCGGCTGTGCCGAACAAGGGAACTGCGACGGCTGCCGCTTCTATCGTCCGCGCTGGAAATATCAATTTTGCGTGTATAAGGAATGTCCGTATGAGCCGGGCAAAAAGAGCAAGCGCAAGCATAAAAAACGAGCTTGAAGCGCGGACAAATAGCCGCTGAAAAAGCCTTATGGCAAGCGGCTTTGCAGACGCGGTACATGGGCGGGCGGTATGTTTGTATGCCTACCCTCTAAAATGCAGTTCTACTATTCCACTTTCAGCGAAAGGAGCTGATGACATTATGGCAGTATTTCGGGTGGAGAAAAATAAGGGCTACACGGTAATGAGCAATCACCATTTGCGCAATAAGGAGCTGACCTTGAAAGCCAAAGGGCTGTTGTCGCAAATGCTGTCCTTGCCGGAGAGCTGGGACTACACCCTGCACGGGCTGGCGCGGATCAATCGGGAAAGCATTGACGCAATCCGCACGGCAATATGGGAGCTTGAGGGTGCGGGATATATTACCCGTCACCAAGGGCGGGACGCACGGGGCAAGCTGACGCCTATCGTCTATACCATTTTCGAGCAGCCGCAGAAAACGGCAACGGAGGACAAAAATACACCGCTGTTGGAAAATCCAATCGCGGCTGTACCGTTGTTAGATTTTCCGACAACGGACAAACCGACGACAGGGCAGCCGATAACGGAGCAACCGATGACGGACAATCCAACGCAAATAAATAAAGATATATCAAGAACTAACTTATCAAGTACCCAAAAAATAAATACGGATGTATCAAGTACCGATTCCATTCCATTCCTTTCCCTAAACCCCTCTCCCTTTGAGCAGGACGAGCAAGACGCGGCTTTGCCGCCGGAAAGGAAGCGAAAGGAAACGGTTGACAAAGAGAATGAAGCCTATCGGATTTACCGGGACATCATCAAGGAGAACATTGAATACGACCACCTGTGCAAATACAGCAAGACGGTTAATCGGGAAATGCTGGATGAAATTGTTGACATCATGCTTGAAACGATATGCAGCCGCCGCAGGCGTATTCGCATTGCCGGGGATGACTACCCCACGGAATTAGTCAAAAGCAAGTTTATGAAGCTGAACAGCTCTCACATTGAGTTTGTCTTTGACTGCATGAGGGAGAACACCACCAAGATACGAAATATCCGGCAATATCTCCGGGCGGTGTTGTTTAACGCGCCGTCCACGATTGACAGCTACTATACCGCCCTTGTCGCGCATGATATGTCAAGGGCTGATTTTTGAAAGGAGGACGCTCCATGAAACAGGGAGCCTTGATTTTTGACGAGCAGACGGATCGCTATGACATCCGTTTTGATCTGGCTGACTACTACGGCGGGCTGCATTGCGGCGAGTGCTTCGATGTGATGGTAGGCGGCAAATGGAAGCCGACCCGCATTGAAATGGCTGAACGCTGGTATCTTGTTGGCATACGCACAGACGAACTTTCCGGCCTACGGGTACGGATATGAGGGGCAACCGGGAAATCGGCTGTCCCTTTTTCTCTGTCCGGGCAGAGCCGCGCAGCGGCGTACCGCCCTAACAGCAATATCACAGCGAAAGGAGTTGAGCATTTTTGCAGGAAGAAGTAACAAGAAAAACCGTCGCGCTGGCAATCAAGGCGGCGAAGCTGGACGGAAAGGCGCTGCAAGCAGCCCTGCGGAAGTTCATGCAGCTATACCGCAAGAAAAGAGATACGCCCCACCGGGGAAAGCAAACGATGAAGCAGCTCATGCGCCACGGCGCGGGCGTTTCCAATATCGAAATCACCGACGCGAATATCAAGGCGTTTTCCCAGACCGCCAAGAAATACGGCATTGACTTTGCGCTGAAAAAGACGGATGACCGCTATCTTGTGTTTTTTAAGGGACGGGATGCGGATGTGCTGACGGCAGCGTTCCGTGAGTTTTCTCAAAAGAAGCTGGACAAGGAGCGCAAGCCCTCTGTACGCCGGGATCTCACCGAAAAGAAAGCGGAGGCTGCGAAGCGCAGCGTCAAGCGGGACAAGGTGAAGAATATGGACAGGGGGATCGACCTATGAAGCCGGAAATCAAGAAACAACTTATCCTGCACCTGCCCTACCTTGCCTTTGTCTATCTGTTCGGCAAAATAGGGGAAGCGTTCCGACTGGCACAGGGCGCGGAGCTGTCCGATAAGCTGCTGCATATCGGGCAGGGCTTTTCCGCAGCCTTTGCAAACGCCGCGCCCAGCTTCCACCCCGTCGATCTGCTGGTGGGACTTGCCGGAGCTGTCGTTATCCGGCTGATCGTCTATTCCAAGCAGAAGAACGCAAAGAAATACCGCAAGGGCATGGAGTACGGCACGGCGCGTTGGGGAACGCCCGCAGACATCAAGCCGTTTATTGACCCGGAGTTTGACAACAATGTGCTGCTGACGCAGACGGAACGGCTGATGATGTCCAACCGCCCGAAAGACCCGAAGAACGCGAGAAATAAAAATATTTTGGTGATCGGGGGCAGCGGCAGCGGAAAAACAAGGTTTTTCTGCAAGCCGAACATTATGCAGCTCCACAGCTCGTATGTGATTACCGATCCGAAAGGCAGTCTGATTTGCGAGGTGGGACAGCTATTGCAGCGGGCAAAGTACCGTATCGCCGTGCTGAACACCATCAATTTCAGTAAGAGTATGCACTACAATCCATTCGCCTATCTGCGCAGTGAAAAGGACATCTTAAAATTGGTAAATACGATTATCGTCAATACCAAGGGCGAGGGAGCGCAAAGCGCGGAGGATTTTTGGGTGAAAGCGGAACGGCTGTATTACACCGCTTTAATCGGCTATATCTTCTACGAAGCGCCGGAGGAAGAAAAGAACTTCATTACCCTGCTGGATATGATAAATGCCAGCGATACCCGCGAGGACGACGAGGACTATAAAAATCCCGTCGATCTCATGTTTGACAGGCTTGCCGAAAAAGACGCGGAACATTTTGCTTTGAAGCAGTATCAAAAATACAAGCTGGCGGCGGGCAAGACCGCAAAATCAATCCTTATTTCCTGCGGTGCAAGGATTGCGCCCTTTGACATTAAAGAGCTGCGCGACCTTATGGCGTATGACGAAATGGAGCTGGACACCATAGGGGATCGCAAGACCGCCCTGTTCCTCATTATGAGCGATACGGACAGCACTTTTAACTTTGTCATCGCCATTTTGCAATCACAGCTCACCAACCTTTTATGCGATAAAGCGGATGATGTGTATGGCGGCAGGCTGCCCGTCCATGTGCGCTTTATCCTTGACGAGTTTGCCAACATTGGGCAAATCCCGCAATTCGACAAGCTGATTGCCACCATCCGAAGCCGGGAAATCTCGGCTTCAATTATTTTGCAGTCGCAGAGCCAGCTAAAGGCAATTTACAAGGACAACGCCGATACCATAGTCGGCAACTGCGACACCATGTTGTTTTTAGGCGGTAAGGAGAAAACCACGCTCAAAGAAATCTCGGAGATTTTGGGGAAAGAAACGATTGATAGTTTCAATACCAGCGAGAACAGGGGCAAGGAAATCTCCCACGGCTTAAATTATCAAAAATTAGGAAAGGAGCTGATGACGCAGGACGAAATTGCCACAATGGACGGCGGGATGTGTATTTTGCAGCTACGGGGCGTGAGGCCGTTTTTCTCCAAGAAATACGACATCATCAAGCACCCGCGCTACAAATACCTTTCCGACGCCGACAAGAAAAACGCCTTTGATGTTGAGAAATACATCCGGGCGCAGCGAAAAAAGAAGAAACGCGCCCCTGCGGTAGTAGAGCCGGAGGAAGCGTTTGACCTCTATGAAATTGAGTTGTCCGAAACGGACGCTGATTGAGCCGCCAGAGAAAACGGGCGGCTGCACCTGTTTCACAACAAATCAAAATTATGGAGGTAAGAATATGGCATTTTTCAATTCGGCAGTAGGAGTTTTGCAGACTTTGGTAATCGCGCTGGGCGCTGGTTTGGGCGTATGGGGGCTTATCAATCTCATGGAGGGCTACGGCTCGGACAATCCCGGGGCGAAAAGTCAAGGGATCAAGCAGCTTTGCGCAGGCGCGGGCGTTGCGATTATCGGCATCACCCTTGTTCCGCTTCTTTCCGGCCTTTTCGGTTAAACAGTCAAATAAAGCCTTTCGCGCCCGTCCGTATCATGCGGACGGGCGCGGGAAAGGAGGTGCTGTCATTTGATACTTGATTGGCTGGAAGAATGGTTCAGAGGTGTTTTAACAGACGGCATCATCGGCAACCTGTCGGGGCTGTTTGATACCGTAAATCAAAAGGTAGGCGAAATCGCCGGAGAAGTCGGGGCGACGCCGCAGGGCTGGAACTCCGGCATCTTCAATATGATACGGGGCCTATCTGAAACGGTGATTATCCCCATCGCCGGGGCAATCCTCGCGTTTGTGATGTGCTATGAGCTGATCCAAATGGTGACGGAGAAGAACAATATGCACGACATTGAAACCTTTATGTTTTTCAAATGGGTGTTCAAAACTTTTGTCGCTGTGCTTCTCGTTACGAACACATGGAATATTGTCATGGGGATTTTCGATATGGCGCAGCAGGTGGTAAATCAAAGTGCGGGCGTGATAATCGGCAATACCAGCATTGATGTTGCCAGCATTGTAGGCGATCTTGAAGCCAAACTGGACGCTTTGAGTTTGGGCGGCTTGATTGGGCTGTGGTTTCAATCCCTATTCGTGGGGCTGACAATGAACATTCTTTCCATCTGCATTATGCTTGTCATTTACGGAAGAATGATCGAAATCTACCTTGTGACCTCTCTCGGCCCGATCCCGCTTGCGACCATGACAAACAGCGAATGGCGCAGTATGGGGCAGAATTACCTAAAATCCCTGCTGGCGTTGGGCTTCCAAGCATTTTTAATTATGGTGTGCGTCGGCATTTATGCGGTGCTGATCCAGACGATTGCAGTAACCGCAGACATATCCGGCGCGGTGTGGACGGTCATGGGCTATACCGTCCTTCTTTGCTTCTGCCTGTTCAAAACGGGCAGCATGGCAAAAGCCGTATTCGGAGCGCACTAACGGAGGTAAACTTATCGGAACATACAGCATTATTTACGCAGACCCGCCGTGGCGGTATGAACGCAACAAGGTACAGGGCGCAGCGGAAAAGCACTATCCCACCATGAGCATTGACGAGCTGTGCGCCCTGCCCGTGGCAGAGCTGGCGGCAAAGGACTGTGCCTTGTTTCTTTGGGCAACCTTTCCCATGCTGCCCGAAAGCCTGCGGCTTATCAAGTCGTGGGGCTTTGGATTTAAGACTGTTGCGTTTGTATGGCTCAAACGCAACAGCAAAAGCCCGTCGTGGTTTTACGGCATGGGCTATTGGACGCGCAGCAATGCGGAAATCTGCCTGCTGGCGACCAAGGGACACCCCAAGCGGAAATCGGCGGGCGTACACCAGTTTATTATTTCGCCCATTGAGCAGCACAGCAAGAAGCCCGACGAAGCGCGGGACAAAATCGTTGCGCTTATGGGCGAACTTCCCCGTGTGGAGCTGTTTGCCCGGCAGAAAGCGTCGGGCTGGGACGCATGGGGCAACGAAGTAGCAAGCGATATTTCGCTTGCGGAAAGGAGCAACGATGGCTTATGTAAATGTACCGAAGGACTTAACGAAAGTTAAATCCAAGGTGCTTTTCAATTTGACGAAGCGGCAGCTTTTATGCTTTGGCATAGCGGCGCTCATGGGAGTGCCGCTTTTCTTTTTGCTCAAAGACAGCGCGGGAACGAGCCTTGCGGCAATGGTGATGGTCTTTGCCATGCTTCCCGGTTTTTTGTTCGGCGTGTATGAGAAGAACGGGCAGCCCCTTGAAGTGTACGGGCGGCAGATCATAGATAGCTGCTTTATCCGTCCCAAAGAGCGCCCCTATCAGACCAACAATCTGTATGAGGCGCTTGTACGGCAAAATCAAATGGAACAGGAGGTAAAGACGATTGTTCAAAACAGCAAAGCCCACCGCGAAAGAAAACGCGGCAGCAAAACACAAGCTGACCCGCGCAGAAAGAAAACAGATTGAAGCGGTCATTCGGAAATACAAGGGTGACGGCAAGCCCCATTCGGCGCAGGACACCATTCCCTATCAGACCATGCACCCGGACGGTATCTGCTATCTGGGAGGCAAGAGCTATTCGGGCTGTATCGAGTTTTTCGATGTAAACTACCAGCTCGCCCAACCCGATGACCAGACGGCAATCTTTGAATACCTCTGCGACCTGTATAATTATTTGGATGCTTCCGTCCACGCACAGCTCACCTTTGTCAACCGAAAGACTGACCGGGAGCAGCTTACACAGAGCTTTGAAATCCCGCCCTGCGGCGACGGGTTAGACCCGATCCGGCAGGAAAACACCGATATTCTCAAACGCCAGCTTGCGCGGGGCAACAACGGCAACATCAAAACCAAGTACATCACCTACACCGTGGAAGCCGACAATCTGAAAGCGGCGCGGGCACGGCTTGTGCGCATTGGCACGGATATTCAAAGCTATTTCAAGGTGATGGGCGCGGTTTCCCGTGTGCTGGACGGCAAGGAACGGCTGGAAGTGCTGCACGGCATCATGCACCCGGACGGGGAGCGTTTTGCCTTTGATTGGAAATGGCTTGCCGAAAGCGGCCTGTCCACCAAAGACTTTATCGCGCCGTCCTCGTTTGCCTTTAAGAACAGCAGAATGTTTCAAATGGGCGGCAAGCTGGGCGCGGTATCATTCCTGCAAATCCTGTCGCCGGAGCTGAACGACCACATTTTGACCGATTTTCTCGATACCGATGCCGGGCTTGTTGTCAATCTCCATGTGCAGGCGTTGGAGCAGGCGGCAGCCGTCAAAATGGTAAAGCGTAAAATCACCGATTTAGACGCAATGAAGATACAGGAGCAAAAAAAGGCTGTCCGGGACGGCTACGACATGGACATCCTGCCCAGCGACCTTGCGACCTATGGCGGCGAAGCAAAGAAGCTACTGAACGAGCTGCAAAGCCGGAACGAGCGATATTTCCTTGCGACCTTTCTTATCCTTAATTTCGGGGACACCAAGCGGAAGCTGGAAAACGATGTGTTCCGCGCTGCGGGCGTGGCGCAAAAGTATAACTGCACCCTGACCCGTCTTGACTTCCAGCAGGAGCAGGGGCTTGTTTCCTCTCTGCCGCTGGGACAGAGCCAAATCAAAATCACCCGCGGGCTGACGACTTCCAGCGTAGCAATCATCGTCCCCTTTGTGACACAGGAATTGTTTGAGGGCGGCGACGCGCTCTATTACGGGCTAAACGCCAAATCAGGCAATATGATTATGCTTGACCGCAAGAATGCCCGATCCCCCAACGGGCTTGTATTCGGCACGCCGGGTGGGGGAAAATCTTTCTTGTGTAAGAAAGAGATGATAGCCGTTATTCTGAAAACAAAGGATCATGTGCTGGTGTGCGACCCGGAGGGCGAGTATTTTCCCGTAGTAAAGCTGCTAAACGGACAGGTGATCCGGCTGTCCCCCACAAGCAGCGACTATGTAAATCCGCTGGACATCAATCTCAATTACAGCGAGGACGAAAACCCGCTGGCGCTGAAATCCGACTTTGTGCTGTCCTTTTGCGAGCTTATCATGGGCGGCAAGACCGGGCTGGAAGCCATTGAACGGACGGTGATTGACCGCGCCGTGCAGCGTATCTATCAGCCCTATTTTGCCGACCCGCGCCCGGAGAATATGCCTATACTCTCCAATCTGCACGACGCGCTGACGGCACAGCACTTGCCGGAGGCCGACCGCGTGGCGCAGGCGCTTGACCTGTATGTGTCGGGATCGCTCAACTTCTTCAATCACCGCACGACGGTTGATATTCAAAACCGCTTTGTCTGCTTTGACATCAAGGAGCTGCCCAAAAATCTGAAAAAGCCGGGGATGCTCATTATCCAAGACCAAGTATGGAACCGCGTCACGGCGAACCGCAATGCGGGCGTTTCCACATGGTACTATGCAGACGAGTTCCATCTGCTTTTGAAAGAGCCGCAGACGGCGGCCTATTCCGCAGAGATTTGGAAGCGTTTTCGCAAATGGGGCGGCGTACCCACCGGGGCGACCCAGAATGTAAAGGATCTTCTGTCCAGCCCGGAAATCGAAAATATCCTTGAAAACAGCGACTTTATCTGTATGCTCAACCAAGCGGCGGGCGACAGAAAAATCCTGTCCGAGCGATTGAACATTTCGCCGGAGCAGCTAAAGTTTGTCACCAATTCCGCGCCCGGCGAGGGGCTATTGTTCTTTGAAAATGTGATCCTGCCCTTTGCCGACCACTTCCCACGGGACACCCAGCTATACAAAATCATGTCCACCAAGCCAAGCGAGGTGAACGGCCTATGACCCTGCCCCTTGACACCATCCTTTGCGGCGACTGCTTACAGCTCTTAAAGACCCTGCCGAATGAAAGCGTACATTGCTGCGTTACAAGCCCGCCTTACTATGGGCTGCGTGACTACGGTATGGACGCGCAGATCGGGCGGGAGCCGACGCCGGAGGAATACATTGCCCGGCTGACGGCGGTGTTCCGGGAGGTAATGCGGGTGCTGCGCAGCGATGGAACGCTGTGGCTGAATATCGCGGACAGCTATTGCGGCACAAGCGCCAAGGGCGACGCCCGCGATCCCAAATACCCCAAAGGGCGCAACGGGCAAGCCGTTTCACTCTCCCATACGGTGCGGGGCTGCAAGCCAAAGGATATGATCGGCATACCGTGGATGCTGGCTTTTGCCATGCGAAGCGACGGCTGGTATTTGAGAAATGACATTATATGGGCAAAGGGAAACCCCATGCCGGAAAGCACAAAAGACCGCTGCACCCGCAGCCATGAGCATATCTTCCTGTTTACCAAGAGCAGGAAGTATTTTTTTGACACCCTTGCCATTGCAGAGCCGATTGCGCCGACTACCGCCCTGCGGAAGAAAGCCGGGCGGGGCTTCGGCAAGTATTCCAGCCCTGTACCGGGACAGCCGCAGACGCAGAACATCAACAAGCCGAGGGAAAAAGGCAGTATCACCGACGATATGATTTCGCCCGTCCGTGCAAAGCGCGATGTGTGGTTTATCAACACCGTGCCGTACAAGGGAGGGCATTTTGCCGCCTATCCCCCGAAGCTGGCTGAAACCTGTACTCTGGCAGGCTGTCCCGCAGGCGGCATTGTCCTTGATCCCTTTATGGGCAGCGGCACAACGGGGCTTACCGCGAAACGGCACGGCAGGCACTTTATCGGTATGGAGCTGAACACAGAGTTTTGTTCCCTTGCGCGGGAACGGATTGGAGGTGAGGAAAGTTGAAAGACCCATTAAAACCCCGTGATAAGATTATCCAGCACATGACCCGCGACGGGGCGGTGCAGGAAAATCAGACCACGGGTGAAGCACAGAGCATTTCCGGGCGAGAGGCAGAACAAAATCCAGCTTCCCCGCCGCAGGAGGCTTCCCCCGTCCATTCGGGCGGTGCAGCGGAAAAAGCACTCAACCGCCTGTCCACCGAGCAGGACGCACACACCGCCCGAAAGCAGATAAGAAAAGGGCGGCAGACGATCCGGCAGGGCGAACAGGCGCGGCAGCGCCCATCTTCCCGCTTGCAGTTTACCGACGAGGAACGGAATACCCCGGAGCTGCAAAAATATATCAACAAATCGGATAAGCGGGCTGACAAGCTGGATGCGGCGCGTGATGCCGTTCCCAAAAAGCGCGTTCTTCAAAAGGAGCGCATCTTTGACGAGGCTTCCGGCAAGGGCAAAACCAAGCTGCGCTTTGACAAGGTGGATAAGCCCGCGCCCAAGCTGAAACAAAATCCTGCCAGCCGCCCGCTGCGGGAGCTGGCGGGCATAGCCCACGGGAAAGTCCATGAGGTTGAGGGCGAAAACGCCGGAGTGGAAAGCGGGCATAAGGGCGAGGAACTTGCCGAGCGCGGGGCTGGCGGCGCGATCCGCCGGGGACGCCGCCGCCATAAGCTGAAACCTTACCGCAAGGCGGCAAAGGCAGAGCGCAAGGCGGTCAAGGCAAACGCCAACTATCTTTATCAAAAGACGCTGCACGACAATCCGGCGCTGGCTTCCGGCAATCCGCTGAACCGCTTTTTTCAAAAGCAACGGCTGAAACGGCAGTACGCACAGGCGGTGCGGACGGCAAAAACGGCGGGCGGCGCTGCACAGACAGCAAAAAAGACCGCCGCAGCGTCTGCAAAGGCGGCGAAACGCGCCGCAGCGGAGGCAAAGCGAACCGGCTCCTTTGTGGTACGGCATTGGAAAGGCTGTCTGATCGCCCTTGCCTTTCTTCTGCTCCTTGCCCTGCTGATGGGCGGGCTGCAATCCTGCTCCCTGCTGTTCAGCGGCGCGGGCGGCGGTGTGGCGGCATCGTCCTATCAATCGGAGGACGCGGATATTCTTGCCGCCGAAGCCGCCTACTGCGGGCTGGAAGCCGAGCTGCAAGACTATCTTGACAGTTACGAAAGCAACCACAGCTACGACGAATACCACTACGACCTTGACGAGATTGAGCATGACCCCTATGTTCTCATTTCCATTCTGTCGGCGCTCCATGAGGGCGCATGGACGGCAGGCGAGGTGCAAGGGACGCTGCAAATGCTGTTCGACAAGCAATACATTCTGACAGAAACCGTTGTCAAGGAACGGCGGTATTACATCGAAACCGACACATGGACGGACGAGGATGGCAACACCCATACAGACAGCTACCGCGTCTATTACGACTATTACATCTGCACCGTGACGCTGGAAAACTTCAACCTATCCCATGTTCCCGTGTATATCATGGGGGAAGAAGAACTGTCGAAGTACGCCCTGTATATGTCCACGCTGGGCAACCGCCCGGAGCTGTTCGGCAGCTCCGAGTATATTCAGAAGTATATCACGGACGGCTATACCGACTATGATATTCCCGCGTCGGCGCTGGAAGATGAAACCTTTGCGGCGCTGATGACCGAAGCGGAAAAATATCTGGGCTATCCGTATGTTTGGGGCGGCAGCAGTCCAAGCACATCCTTTGACTGCTCCGGCTTTGTATCATGGGCGCTGACAAACAGCGGCGTATGCAATACCGGGCGGCTGGGCGCACAGGGGCTTTACAATATCTCAACCCCTGTTTCCACCCCGCAGCCGGGCGACCTTGTGTTTTTCACGGGAACCTACGATACGCCGGGCGTTTCCCATGTGGGCATTTATGTAGGCAACTCCATGATGATCCATTGCGGCGACCCGATCTCTTATTCCAACCTAAACAGCAGCTATTGGCAGTCCCATTTCTACGCTTATGCCAGACCGCCCTACAACTGACGGGAGGTGAGGACGCTTTGCTTGCCTTAACCCCCGTTTCCCTTGCGGAAGCAAACGCCTTTGTGCAGCAGCACCACCGTCACCATAAAACCGTGCGCGGACATAAGTTTTCCATCGGCTGCGCAGAGGATGGGCGGCTTGTCGCTGTTGCCATTGTGGGGCGGCCTGTGAGCCGCTATTTGGATGACGGCGCGACGCTGGAGGTCAACCGCCTGTGCAGCGACGGGACGAAAAACGCTTGCAGCTTCCTTTATGCTGCGGCAGCACGGGCGGCAAAGGCGATGGGCTACCGCAAAATCATTACCTACACCCTTGATACCGAAAGCGGCGCAAGCCTACGCGCCGCCGGATGGACAAACGCTGGGCTTGCGGGCGGCAAGGCATGGACGGGAAGCCGCCGCCCCGCCGTTCCCCTATATCCGGCGCAACTGAAATACCGCTATGAAAAGCGGCTGAATGAAAGGAGTAATATCTAATGGCATTTACGAAAATTGACCGCATTGACCGGGAGATCGAAAAGACCCGCAGCAAAATCACCGAGTTTCAAAACAAGCTCAAAGAGCTGGAAGCCCAGCGCACCGAGCAGGAGAACTTTGAAATCGTCAACCTTGTGCGCTCCATGTGCATGACCCGCGACGAGCTGATGAACTTCCTGCGGGGCGGCGGCAATGACGCGCCGCCTGTGGAAACCGTCTATCACAAACAGGATGATAACGCCGATGAAGAATAAGAAAACGCTGCGTCTGTTTACCGTGCTGCTGGCCGTCATGCTCTGCGTGACGGCCTTTTCCACCGTCGCTTATGCAGGCGGCGGCGATTATTACGATAGCGAGCTGCCGCCCGAAACCACCGGGCCGGAGGAAACCGAACCAATCACCGCAGAGCCGGGTGAGCCGTTCACCGAGGACGGCATTGCGGCGACCCGCGATCTTCTCTTTGATAAGAATACCAACAAGCAGTTTATCACCGTGGAAACGCGAAACGGGCATATCCTGTATATCGTCATCGACTATGATAAGCCCACCGACGAGGACGAGGAACAGTATCACACCTATTTTCTCAACCCCGTGGACGAAGCCGACCTGTTTGCGCTTTTGGAGGACGAAAACGGGAATAGCCCCGTCACCTGTAATTGCACCGAAAAATGCGTTTCCGGCGCAGTCAATACCGATTGCCCTCTATGCAAAAATGATATGACGAACTGTGCGGGCAAGGAGGCGAAGCCCACCGAGCCGGAGGAAACAGAGCCGCCCGCAGAGGAAAGCAAGTCCGGCAATATGGGCGGCATCCTTGTCCTTGTGCTGATTGTGGTGCTGGGCGGCGGTGCTGCGCTGTGGTATTTCAAGCTGCGCAAGCCGAAAGCGTCCGTCAAGGGCAGCGACGATTTGGACGAGTTTGACTTTGACGACGAGGAAGAACCCGACGAGTACGGGGATGACAGCGCCGAAACGGAAGCTGCTGAATATCCCTCTGAACAGGAGGACACCGAGAAATGAGCGTTTTAATTATCTGTGAAAAGCCCTCTGTGGCAAAGACCGTCGCCGCAGCGTTAGGCGCAAGGGAGCAAAAGGACGGCTATATCGCAGGCGGCGGCATTTTTGTTTCGTGGTGCGTGGGGCATCTGGTGAGCATGGCCGACGCCGGGAGCTATGACGAGCGTTTCAAGAAATGGCGGTATGAGGACTTGCCCATTCTGCCGGAAGCATGGAAGTACGCGCTGACGCCGGGCAAGGAAAAGCAATTTGCCGTCTTAAAGGAATTGATGCACCGCAGCGAGATTTCCGAGGTGGTAAACGGCTGCGACGCCGGGCGTGAGGGCGAGCTTATCTTCCGTTTCGTCTATGAGCAGGCCGGATGCAAAAAGCCGTTCAAGCGGCTGTGGATTTCCAGCATGGAGGACAGCGCCATCCGGGACGGCTTTGCGCACCTGCAGGACGGGCAGAAATACGATCCGTTGTATCAATCTGCCCTTTGCCGGGCGCGGGCTGATTGGCTGGTGGGGATCAACGCTACCCGCCTTTTCTCCGTGCTGTATCATAAGACGCTGAATGTGGGGCGCGTCCTCTCTCCGACCCTTAATCTGCTGGTGGAGCGCGACGGCAAGATTACCACTTTCAAGAAAGAGAAATACCATATCGTGCATATCGGCTGCGGCGGCGCTGACGCGCAGAGCAAGCGGATCTCCGACGCCGCCAACGCTGCCGCCCTTAAAGCAGCCTGTGCAGCGTCGCAGGCTGTTTGCACCTCTCTCACAAAGGAGAAAAAGACCGCAGCACCCCCGAAGCTCTTTGACCTTACTTCTTTGCAAAGGGAGGCGAACCGCATTTACGGCTTCACCGCCAAGCAGACCCTTGACTATGCGCAGGGGCTTTATGAAAAACGCCTGCTGACCTATCCGAGAACAGACAGCAATTTTCTTACCGAGGATATGGAGCAGACGGCGGCTGACCTTGTTGCGGCGCTTCTGCCCATGCTGCCCTTTACGCTGGGCATGGAGCTTGCGCCGGAGATCGGGCGGGTTATCAACAACGGCAAGGTTTCCGACCACCACGCCATTCTGCCCACAATGGAGTTTGTGAAGCAGGGCTTTGACGGGCTTGCAGAGAGTGAAAAAAAGCTGCTGTCCCTTGTGTGCTGCAAGCTGCTGTGCGCCGTTTCGCAGCCCCATGTTTTTGAAACGGTGACAGCCGTATTCGATTGCGGCGGCGAACTGTTTACCGCAAAGGGCAAGACCGTACTTGCGGAGGGCTGGAAAGAAATTGAACGCCGCTTCCGCGCTGGGCTGAAAGCAAAGTCGGACGAGGACGGCGCGGAGGAAGCCGCGCTGCCGGAGCTTTACGAGGGACAGGCCTTTGACAACCCCGCCGCTTCCGTTTCCGAGCATGACACCACCCCGCCGAAGCCCTATACCGAAGATACGCTGCTTTCGGCTATGGAAAGCGCAGGCAAGGAGGATATGCCCGACGATGCCGAGCGCAAAGGATTGGGAACCCCGGCGACGCGGGCCGCTATGATTGAAAAGCTCCTGTCTGCCGGATTTGCCGAGCGCAAGGGCAAAAGCCTTGTGCCGACAAAGGACGGCATCAACCTTGCCGTCATCCTGCCGGACATACTGAAATCCCCGCTGCTCACCGCCGATTGGGAAAGCAGGCTGACCGAGATTGCAAAAGGCGCAGCCGACCCGGAGAGCTTCATGCGGGATATTACACAAATGACAAAGGAGCTTGTCAAAACCTATTCCCACATCGACGAGGACGGGAAAAAGCTGTTTGCGCCGGATAAGGAAAGCGTCGGTATCTGCCCGCGCTGTAAAAGCCCTGTTTATGAGGGCAAGAAAAACTATTATTGCTCTGACCGTTCCTGCCGCTTTGTGATGTGGAAGAACGATAAGTTTTTTGAAAGCCGGAAAACGGCGTTTACCAAGAAGATCGCCGCTGCGCTTCTGAAAGACAGCAAGGCAAAAGTGAAAGGGCTGTTCTCCGAGCGCACGGGCAAAACCTACGACGGCACGGTGCTTCTCTGCGACACAGGCGAAAAGTATGTGAATTACCGTATCGAACAGCCAAAATGATCCGGCTGAATGAGGCGCAGTATCGCAAAGTAAAAAAACTGACCCGCTGCCTGTGCGCCAACAATGACGGCGGCTGCTGTCTGCTTTTGGATGACGGCGAGCCGTGCGTCTGTGTGCAGGCTATCAGCTTTTCGCTTCTTTGCAGATATTTCCGAGAAGCGGTGCTGCCCGCTGACCGGGAGCTATGCGCCGACATTAAGGAGCAGCTCGACACACGGAGAAAATGCGAGCTGTGCGGCAAGCCATTCCATGCCCACAGCAACCGCGCCAAATACTGCGACGCCTGCGCAGCAATCGCGGCGCGGCGCAAGGCCGCCGAGCGCAAACGCCGCCAGCGGGAAAAGGAAGCCGGAATACGCCTTGCAAATCACGGTTTAGGGGCTGAAAAAGCCTTTATTTAAGCGGCTTTGCAGCAGCGTTTTTCACTTCCGAGGGGGATTTATCCTCTATCCACGAAAACACCGTTTGAAAGCGTGACACAGGGCTTCGTGCGAGAGGAAGAACGACACAGTAACGCAGCAAGCATAGGGAGTGTGGCTACACACCCGACAAATCCCCGCCTTTCTCAATGGAGATCGGCGGGGGTTTTGCTTGTTGGGATAGTCCCAAACCCTTATTGCGAGAAAGGAGCGAAACGCCATAGCAGACAGAGAAATCATTGACGCCCTTATGCTGATCGACACAAAACAGGACGCCTTTGATATGCAGCGGATCAAAAACCGCCGCTTTATGTTCTCACCGCAGACCGGGGAACTGATTTTAGGAAAGCAGTACAAGGGCAGACAGCTATTCGCCAGCCATGCCGAGGAACACGCAAGCAGCGGCGCGGCCGCACCCTTTGACAGCTTTCTTCGGGGATGGATCGGCACGGGCAAGGAATATCCGCAGGGCGTGATCCACTTTGCACCCGCCGTTGGCAGCCGGAATGTGGAGCTGTTTAACCGCGCCTTTGACGCCCTTGAAATGTTCGGGAAAAACGGCGCTGTGGGCGGCACGGTCATCCGGGGCTTTGGCGAGAGCTGGGAGCAGCCCCTACAAAATATCATACCAAACACAGAAAGGAGCGAGCGCATGAGCGAGTTTGAAGCAAGACCGATTGAGCTGACCGCAACCGACACGGCGGGCAAGGTCAAGGAGATCACCGCGCAGCTTGAACAGGGCGTGAAAGACCTGTTTGAGAGTGAGCGATACCAAAGCTATTTGAAAGCGATGTCCAAGTTCCACGATTACAGCTTGAACAATACGCTGCTGATTGTGATGCAGAAGCCCGACGCTTCCCTTGTGGCAGGCTACGGCAAATGGCGGGACGAGTTTGAGCGCCATGTAAAACGCGGAGAAAAGGGCATTAAAATCCTTGCCCCCGCGCCCTACACCATAAAAAGGGAAACGGAAAAGATAGACCAGGACACCGGGCGGCCTGTGATGGGCGCGGACGGCAAGCCCATTATGGAGCAGCAGGAAGTCAAGATACCCGCCTTTAAGGTTGTTTCCGTCTTTGATGTGAGCCAGACCGAGGGAAAGGAAATCCCGGATATTGCAGCGGACACGCTGACGGGCAGCGTCGAGCAGTACGAGGATTTTTTCAAGGCTTTGGAGCAAACCTCTCCCGTTCCCATCGGCTTTGAGAAAATTGAAAGCGGCGCACACGGCTATTACCATTTGGAGGACAAGCGCATTGCGCTGAACGAGGGCGAAAGCGAGCTGCAAACAGTAAAAACGCTGATCCATGAGATAGCCCATGCCAAGCTGCACGATATTGATCTGAACGCGCCGGAGCAGCAGGAAAACCGCCCCACCCGGCGCACCCGTGAGGTGGAAGCGGAAAGCGTTGCCTATACCGTATGCCAGCATTTCGGGCTGGACACCTCTGACTATTCCTTTGGCTATGTCGCCGGATGGAGCAGCGACAAGGAGATTAAGGAGCTGAAAGCGTCCCTTGAAACGATCCGCAAGACAGCCAGCGAGCTTATTGCAGAAATCGACGGGCATTTTACAGAGCTTCAGCAGCAGCGGACGGCGCAGGCCGAGCAGACCGCAGGGCAGGATGCCGCCGAGCAGCGCCCCGTATTTGAAAGCCTTTCTCCCGATAAGCAGCAGGAAATCCGGGACACCGTAAGGGACACCCTGCAAATGCTGGTGAACACCGATATACAGATTTCCGGCGCGGTATCACAGGAAACACTTGACGCGCTGGCGGTACAGGGCTACGCGCTCCAAGAAAGCGTTGTGCTGCGGCAGCAACAGACGGAAGAACATAAAGACAGTATTCCGGCAGCGGAGGAACGCAACAACACCTTTGCCATCTACCAGCTTAAAAGCGGCGAGGAAACGAGAGATTACCGATTTGAACCGCTGGAACGCCTGCGGGCGGCGGGGTTAACGGTTGACCGGGCAAATTATGAGCTTGTCTATACCGCGCCCCTTTCTCCCCTTGATACGCTGGAAGATATTTACCGCCGCTTTAACATCGACCATCCGGCGGATTTTACGGGACATTCCCTTTCCGTTTCCGACATTGTGGTGCTGCGCGACGGGGATAAGGAAACTGCCCACTACTGCGACAGCTTCGGCTTTGCGGAAGTGCCGGAGTTTTTGCAGCAGGAACAGATTGCCGAGCGTTGGAACGGCATAGACGGCCTTATCAATGATAAGCCTTTCATGCCGGAGGCGACGCCTAATGCACAGGCAAACGCGCTGATCGACCACGCCGAGCGCGACGGGCAGCGTTTGGGAAATGCGGAGCGCGGCTTGATTATCCGCTACCACGAGGCCTTGCAGGATCTTCCGAAAACCGCCGCCCTTATCAATGAGCTGTGCGAAAACGGCTTTGAGCAGCAGCACGGATATTTGAATTACCTTGTCAAGCAGCGCATCGACGGGGAAATCACCGCCGCCGAACAGGAACGCGGCAGCGGACAGCCGTTGCCGCCGTCCCTTGACCCCGCCGTGCAGCCCGTCGTCACTATCCTTTGGAGTGAAAGCGACAAGCTGCGGGAGGGCGAGCAGATGCCCCTTGCCCGTGCCGACGCGCTTTTCAAATCGCTGGACGATGAAAAGCGTTCTGAACGGGAGAGGCCGGGCTATACGGGCGGTTGGTATGACAAAACCAAGTTCCGCATTGATTTTACCTTTCAAGGGGAACGCGACAATTACGAGGGAAGGCAGGACTTTGGCGACGGGGACGGCTCTTTGATTGAACATATCAAAGCCTACCATGAGCATTACGCGCAGGACGAGGGCTGGAAGAACTATATGCTGCACAATGAGGGCGCGGAAGTGTGGGAAAAGGACAAGGCCGAGCGTGAAATGATTTTGAATGACTTTCTCCCGTATTTGGAGCTGCACCGCAATCTGTACGAGATGAAACAGACAGCGGCGCAGCCTTTGGAAATGAACGACCATCTGACGCCGGAGCAGACAGCCTATTTCAATGCCGTGCTTGCCCATGTGGACGCTTGTAGGGATAAGCTCAACCAAGGGCAGCGCGACTTGCCGGAGCTGCCCAGCTATGAGGAATACACCCGTCTTGCGGCTGAAACGGAGGCATACAAAGCCCATGTACGGGAGGAAATCGCACAGGAGGCCGCCGCTGCGGGTATGACCGTGGAGGAATACGCCGCAAACGGCTACGAGCCGGGCGAGCAGCCCGGCGGCAAACCGCCAAAGGATATTGACGCTGTGGTGGAACAAAAATTGAAGGAGGCCGGGATCGAGTTCACCCATTTTGAAAGCGCCGAGCAGTTCGACGCATGGGTGAAAGCTCATGCCGACACCGAAAAGCAGCAGCCGGAAGCTCCCGACGCCGAAGCAGCGGAGGAAGCATTGTCAAATGCTGGCGAGCTTACCGCGTTGGAAAGGCAATCTATTGAAATCGCAAAAAGCTATGAGAGCTTGCCTTTATCAAAAAAGATTGAGGTCATTGCACAGACTTTCGGCTGCAACTCCGGTACAATCGGAACTTCCCCCTGTACCGGCAAATGGCGGGGAACAAGCGACATCTCTATCCGATTTGATAACGGCGCGTCCCTGTTTATCGGCAATCGCAGGACGCCGCAGGCCAAAACTGCACGGGTGCAGAATGAATGTGTCAATTCTGCTTTGTTGCAGTACAACCCGGAGATCGTAGCCGCATCCAAAGCAGCCGCGATTGACGCTCTTATGAAACGGAAGGTCAAGGATAACGCAATCGCCGCAGAAAAAGGATTAAAACCGTACACCTTGCTCAATGTGGAGCTGAACGATGGAGCAGGCGGCAAAAGCGGATATTTGGGCTGGTATTATGTGACGCTTGCCATTGACGGCAAAATCCATGCCCACATGGAAACCGGGCTAAACCATGACATCGCGGACGGCAAGGTGAGCGAAATCCCAACAAGGGAGCGTTATTTTACGGCGGGTGCGCTGAAAGAAGCTGATGTTGACTATGTTTTCAACAATGTGGGATTTTCCTCAACCTCTGACCTGTACTCGCTCCCAATCAGCGATGCCGTCCGGGAGCGTGCGGAAAAGACGCTTGCAGAGCGTGAGAAAGCACAGCTTGCAGTCGAAGCCCCCGATGCAGCTCAAAACTCGCAGGCTGCGGTGCGCTATTATCCAATCAACGAAACCGCCGCCCGCCGTGCGCAGGATGTCAACAGCTACCGGGACTATGTGCCGGGCAGCGCGACAGCGGAATACAGGGCGGCGGTAGACCGGGCGGCAGAGCTGGCGCAGGCGCAGAAAGGGCGCGTCGATCCCATGTACCATGACAAAATCGACAGTCTGCTTGACACCTATGCCCGGAAACTTGCCGAGAACAGGAATAACCACTATGCCATTGAAGCCCGCGTCCCCTCTATCCTTGTGGCAGGCGGCAGCAATTTCCCGGTACGGAAAAAGGAAAAGCAAAATGCGGCGCGGGATCGCAACATGGAGGAATGGCAGGATATTCAAGGGCTGCTTGATAAAATCCGCAGCACCGGCATGGGCGGGATCAGCGCCGACGACCCGCAGGCCGTCGCCAAGCTGGAAGCAAAGTTGGGAAACCTTGTGCAGTCGCAGGAAACCATGAAAGCGGTCAACGCTTATTACCGCAAGCACGGGACGCTGGACGGCTGTACGCTTCTGCCGCCGGAGCTGCTTGCAGAGCTGAAAGCGGATATGGCGCAGTCCTGGCATTTAGACAAGAGCCGACCTTTTCAATCTTATGCCCTTTCCAACAATAACGCGGAGATCCGCCGTACACGGGAGCGCATTGAGAGCTTAAAGCAGCATGAGCAGCGTGGCTATGCCGAATGGGAGTTTGATGGCGGGCGCGTGGAGGCCAACAAGGAGGCAAACCGTCTGCAAATATTCTTTGACGATAAGCCGGATAGCGACACGCGGGACGAGCTGAAAGCAAACGGCTTCCGCTGGGCGCCCAGCGCGGGTGCATGGCAGCGCCAGCTAAACACAAACGCCTACCGCGCCGCAGACAATATTTCCTGTATTCAGCCTGCTACCGGGGAGCGCCCTACCGAATTGCAACGAAAGGCACAGCGCACACCCCCCGCGCAGGAGCAGCCGGAACAGCAGAAAGAGCTTTCGCCGGACGCCTTTATGACAGGGGAGAAAATCCAAACGCCGCGAGGGACTTTCAGACTTACCTCTTTGAGCGTCGAGCAGATGAAAGAAGCCGGATATAGTTTTCATCATCAATCGGACGACGGGAGGCATTACATTATGACAAGCAACAACATCGCATTTGCCGTGGCGGTGGAGCAGCCCGAACAAACGCAGCCGGAAAATTACTTAAAAGCCGCCGAAATGTCCACCGAACAGAATTACAACATGATCGACCAGCAAATCAACAATACCCCATCCGTTGACGAGCTGGAGGAAAAGGCCAAGCGCGGCGAGCTGGTTTCACTTTCTGCCCTTGCCGCAGCGGTCAAGGCAGAGGACGGCAGAACGCCCCAGCGTGATAAGGACGGGAAAAAGCCGTCGATCCGCGCCCAGCTCCAAGCGGATAAGGCGCAGGCAGCCAAGCAGCCCAAAAAGGAAAAAGAACAGGAAGCCAAACGGAGCGTCCGGCAGGCTTTGGAAATGGAGTAAACGATGAATAAGTTTGAAAATGTGGATGTGCTGTCTGCTTTGCAGAAAATCATGCAGCAGAACACGGCGTACTTTCAGAATGATTTTGACATTGACAAGAAAATCCTGCTGCGGGCGGCGCAGAGCGACAATGCGGAGGATAAAACCTATCTGTGGATGTCCCGCCCGGCTGGAACTCATTGCCTGCGGGAACGGGATGTGTTTATCAAGGACACGCGGGAGCATAACACTTTCCGTTTCTATGCCGAGCAGACCCGCGATAAGGTGCTTGCCTATGCCGTTGTACTCTCCGGCGTGGAAAACGGCGCGGTCATGGGGAGTATCTATGAAATGGACTACCGGGAACAGGCAAAAAGAGTATTTGAAAAAGCCCTGCCCGTCGATACGGTCATACTGCGTTTTGAGCATGGCAGCCGGGAACAGCCCGCACAGTATTACTTCGACGGAAGCGCAGACCGGGAGCTGGGCAAGTTTGAAGATTTTGAGTTTTATCCCCGTGATACGGACGCGCTGGAAGCCCTTTTGTATAGGGAGCAGCAGAGCCGCCAGCAGCTTGCGCCGGGCGATCTCTGCACCCACACCGCAAAGCTGGCTGACGCAAGGGTGTGTGACGAGGCCCACAGGATCGCAGAGGTTTTCGGCAATCTCAAAGAGCCGAACAGCCCCAACAAAACACATTTTATGGTGGAGCTGTCCCCGGCATTTCTGCTTCTGGCATCTTCAAAAGATACGGAACGGTTGCAGGCAATACTTCCTTATAAATCTTTGAGCTTATCCAGCATTAAGGACAGACGCGGTGTTTATGCGCTGGTAAACAGGGACGAAAACCGCAGTCTGCCCTTGCGCAAGCTGCACCCCTCTGTACGGGAGCAGCTTAAAGCGGGAAAGCAGCAGAAAGCCGCCCCCAAAAGGGCGGCAAAATCAAAAGAAAGCGATTTGGAGGTATGAGCATGAATTATCATTTCACCATTGAGGAAGAAAATCTAATCTGCATCTATCACAATGCGGACAGGCGCAGGACAATGGCGGCGCTCTCCGAAGCGACGCAGCACATGGACGGAGATATGCAGAGGACGGCGCAGCAGACCATTCAAAAACTGCACAATATGCCGGACGCTGTATTTGAGGAAGCGCGGTTTCAGATCACGCTTTCCGACGAGGAATAACGACAACGCGGGACGCGGTGGCCATCTTCGGCTGCCGCGTCCCGCGCTTTTTTATTTTTCTTCCGGCAATTCTTCAATCCCAAAATAGTCCATGAGCTGCTTGATTGCTTCTGCTTTTTCCGGCTGGCGCAGCTCCGGCTTGCAATGGGCATAATCGTGGTATCGGCTGGCAATATACGCCTTTTCGTCGTCTGTCATTTTCTCACGCCCTTTTACGCCATTATATACAAGCGATGTCACGGTTTCAAGAGCAATTTTTGAGGGTGGAAAGGAAATCATAAGGACAGCTCATTTCCCGCGCCGGAAAGCCTTGCGGCAAGCGGCTTTTTTGCCACCAAATGGTGACATCAATCCTCTTTTTTGCCGTCGCTTTTGTCGGCTTCGGTATTCTCCGGCAAAGCCGCTGCGTCCTCTACAATGTCGGTGACGAGCTGCCGGAAGCTCGCTGCATTTTGAGATGTGATAACGGGCTTGCCCGTTTCCGCTTCAAGGGCTTGCCGGGCAACTCCCGCAACCCTGCCGCCGCGTCTGGCAACCTTTTGGCTTTCAGAAAAGCCCTGCGGCTGCTCTGTTTTGGAAATATCGCTGGTGGACGCTTCTGCAAGCATTGTTAAGACAAGCTCCAAGTCGCTCATATTGTCCCGCAGATTTTCTTTCTTCAAACCTTTCAACCGCTTGTATTGCCCGGTACTCATACCAGCCCATGCGCGAGTGATCTCGTCGGTGAGGATCGCATATTCCTTGCCCTTTTCCACGCCGCGCTTTTGCCATTCATCGGTCAGCTCGTTTCGGATGCGGATTGCTAAAAGCCGCTGATGCACCCATTCTTCCGTGTAGCCCTTTTTCAGATAGGTTTCAAGGGCGCGGTCAATAGCCTGTTCGGGGTCAATCGTTTCTTCAATGCGCTCTCTGCCGACCATTGCTAACCAAGCCTTGAATGGCTCTGCTTTAGGCGACGGGACAGATTGAATGATACGCAAAAGCTGTTCGGTGTCGGCAACATCGGTCAAGCGTTTTTTGCCGTCCGGCGCAGTCATTTTCAACTGTACGATTTTTTCGTACACTTCAACCGCGCCCTCTGCTTTCAGCTTTCGCTTTAAGTCGCTCCAATACCGGCGCGGATTGTCTGTATCGGACAGGACTTCGCAGACATCCACAATCGAAAAATACCATTCTTCCTTTTCCGCGTCCCATGCGGTACGGATTTTTTTATCTTCAAAAAGCTGAATATTGTCTTTCAATTCACCCATGATATGTACCTCTCTTTCAAGTGTACGATTTTATCGTACACTTCAATTTGCCAGTCACCGACTGGATTTTTTTCAGTTATCCCGTGCGTGTAGGTGCAGGCCGCCTATGACAAGGAAAACAATGCCGAACACGACCCAGCCCCATACGGGATCATTTTCTGCAATGAAATACGCCAGCAGCCCGATCACCGCCGCATAGAGCAGCGTGAGCAGCCCGCCCACAATCCAAAAGCCGACGCTGGTATTTTGCAGCCACAACAGCAGCAGGAATACCGCAATGCCAATCACAAGGCAGAGCGCCGGATGAATGGGCGTAAACTCGTTGCAGCATACCCCGGCGATAATGCCGAGGGCAATGCTGTCAAACAGGATGATGTGTCCGAAGAAAAGCCCTATCCCCGAACAAATTAAACCGATTACAATGCCGATTGCCAAAAGTGCGCCCTGCGCTGCCAGATAGCCCATACATACAGCCCCCTTTTCTTGTTTACAGCAGTATTTCCATATATCGCTGCACCTTTGGTTTTACTCTCAACTGCTCCGCATACCGCATGAGCCTGTGAATGTCCCGGCCTTTGGATGCGGCGTACCGCTTCATGGCCGGATTGATAATCTGAATATCGCTGCCGCTGCCCCGGAGAATGTCGCACAGCGTTCTTTCCAAATCGTAAACGCGGATCGGATTGCCGGAGGGTGACGGTATTTCCACAATGCCCAGCGAGTAGTTTTCCGGCACAGAGCGTTTGACGATCAAGTTTTCCTGCTTCAATGACGGCGTATTGTAGCCCTTTGGAAAGGTCATTGTGTAAGCTGCCGGGGTACGGTCTGAATAACCGTGCAGATAAAGGGCGGTGTCGTGGGAATAAATCCCGCGCCCATATTTGCGCTGCAAGAGGTAAAAATCATCCTCCCATATATGGCTTCGCACATAAAGCCCGCGCCCGAAGCGGTGTAGCTCTCCGCTTTTGACAAGCTCCTGTAATATGCTGCGGTGCAGCCCGGCCCCTGTAACCTGCGCTGCCGTAATCGTCCCGTCCTCTGACGCTTCCAGCAGCGCCTTAATGATTTCCCTTGCGTCCATATAAACACCCCCAATGCGCCAAACATATACACATAATATTATATTGAAATAATGTGTATATGTCAATGCGAGGCACAGAAAAAGTCACAGGGATTTTTCCTGCTCCTGCCCACGGGCGGGGGACAAAATGCTGTCGATGTTTTGCTTGACCGCATCGTATTCCCGCAGGCGCTTTTTCAGCTTGCCGTATTCGGAATACATCCCGTCTTTTTCGTCGGTAAGGCGTTTGTAGTCTGCTTTGAGTGCTGCCAGCTCCGGCAGCTTTCCGCTGACGCCCGATGCTTTCAATGCCCGCGCCGCCGCTTCAAAGAGGATGATTTCACTTTCATGCCCCCGTAGGAACTTTTCTTTGTCGCGGGATTTCTTGTATTCGTCATACAGCGGTTTCAGCTCTTTATAGGTGCTGATATTCTTAATGAGCAGCGCCATATCCGATAAGCGGCGTTCCGCGTCTTTGAGCGTGGCGGCGGTCTTATCCTGTCCGGCCTGCAGCTCCGCAATCTTCTGTTCCAAATCCGCGTATCTGGCAATGCCGTTTTTGTCGAGGAATACCATTGTCCGGGCGGCGCGTTTGAGATTTTCAATCTTTGCCCAGCGTTCATAGCCCGCCGACTGCTGCGCCTTGATGCTGTTTTCTATGTCAATGAGCAGCGACACGCCGCCGCGTTCCGGCTTCGGTTTTTTCAGAATGACCTTGCCTTTGATGCGCTCCGACATGGCTTCCTCTGTGTAGGCTTCGCCAAGCGTCTTTGCGCGGGTAAACCGTTCCTGTCCGGGAGCGCGGAAAGAGATGTATTTGCCCCGCTTGATCGCATAGCCCTCTGCTTCCAGCCGACGCAGAAGATCGTCAAGGTCTGCCGATATGGGAATAAGCCTGTCAATGGCAGCTTTCAGCTTTGCTTTATAGCTTGTGCATTTTCGCTGCGCGTCCCATTCGGCATAATGCTTGCCGCGATCCGCGCCGGGTACGACGACGGACAGCCCGTTTTCCTTGCACAGCCTGTCGTTTACGCGCCGGATATTGCCGTAGCTTCTGCGGTTGGAAATATACTTTTTGTTCTCCGCAAAATCCACGGCGCAGAAAATGATGTGATTATGGCAATGTCCTTTGTCAATATGAGTAGCGATGACATACTCATATTTGCCGCCGAGGATTTCATCGGCAAGCTGCTTGCCGATCTCATGGGCTTTCTCATAGCTGACCTCTCCCGGCTCAAAGGCCTGTATGAGATGGTGAGCAAGATTATTTCCCTTGTTCATGGCAAGCCTGCGCGTTTTTTCAAACTCAATGTCCGCTGTTTCGACGCCGCAGCCATAGGAGGACACAAGCAGCTTATCGTCGGTCTTTGCCGGATTGGTAATGTAGTCCAGAGCTTTCTTTAAGGTGCTTTTAATAGGATGGATCTTTGTGATTGCCATATCTCGTAAAGCACCCCCTTGATGTCCTCAATGTCCTGCGCATATACCGTCCCGGTGGAGTTGACGCGCTTTGCGATCTGATTGATATTCGTGCCGATTTTTTGAAGCTCCGCAGTCATTGCCTTTATATCGCTGTAATCAATCTTTATCACATAGCCGTCTATGAGCATTTTTCGGGCATAGGTGGAGAAGCAGCGCGTTCCCATCTGCCGCATTTTCTGTTCAATCGCCGCCCGTTCCTCTGCGGTCACGGGGACGCGCAGCACAATATTCCGCGTCCTGTTCGCCATTCGTTCACCGTCCTTTCCGTCTGTAATAAGGGTTTGGGAAACTCCCAACAAGCAAAATGCAAGGCGCTCCGGCGCGGCATTTTCGGGTGTGTGGCTACACTCCCTATGCTTGCTACGGTATCTCTATCCTCACTACTACTACGGTGAACAACCCCCGTTCTGCCAAACGGAAGCAAAACTTTTTCAAAAAAATGCGCCCTGCAAAATGCAGGACGCATCCGAAATACTTCTATCGTTTCCCACCGTTCAAAATCCAATCCTCGCTATATCCAAACTCAATGGCAATCAGCTTTGCAAGGGAGGGAGAAAGCGTTATCTTCTCCGATGGCCTGCTGTTACCAGTCAAAATATATACATAGTTTGCCGTAACTCCCAATCTCCGGGCAAACTCGGCTTTGGAAATGTTCTGCTCTTTGATAATGGTATTGAGCCTATCTGCCAGCGTCATGCTTTATCCGTCCTTTCCTTATCTTGTTTCATCAGAGCCGCATACATTAACAGTTCTTTACGGGAGGCAACTCCCAATTTACTATATATGTTTTTGTTGTGGTATTTCAGTGCATTTTCGCTGAAATTAAGAAGCACCACAATCTCTTTAGCACTTTTCCCGTCGAGGTAGAGATGAAAAACCTCTCGTTCTTTCGGCGTAAGCGTTTTCAGCTTTTCAAGGAAAAGTGCATAGCTGTCCCGGTCAATTTCTTCACGCCGTTTGGTGGCAAGCCGTTCTGCCTGCTGCTTTGCCTGTTCTGCTTCCGACAACGCACCCCTGCGCTGCTCGTCAAGCAGGCGCATTGCTTCCTCATGCTCGGTATCTTTTTCGGCAAGGAAGTCAAACAGGTCATTGATTTCAAGATAGGATATATCGCCTCCGGTATCATATTCCTTGTTTTGAATAGAATGGAGTGCTTTTTTTACTGGGCGCAAATAACGATGGCTGATCACGACAGAAGCCGTCAAGCTGGCGATTAAGAGAACCACAATAATCAAAAACAGATAAGCGGAATTACCCTTAATAACTGCGTTTAATAATTCTTCTGGCATTAGTACGGCAACTGAAAGCTCTGTTTCTACATAGGGTGAGCCGGTAGGATAGAGTTTTACCGTTTCGATAAGTCCACCATAGGCGGTAGCGTCCGTACAGAAACGATAAAAACCATTTTTCTGCCCGGTGCAAATTAAATCTTCTGTCATGCGCTGCCCCGTAAGAAAAGAGTTTCCTGCGATCAAGCCCTGCGAGCTTTGCAGAACATTAGAAGCGGAGGGGGCTGCAATCGCAAAAACATCTTTGTAGTCGCTTTCCTGCGGGCTGTATAGCTGCTTAAACATTCTGTCGCTGACTTCAATTCCACATACACCAAATATTGAACCGTCGTCGCTGCGCAGAGGAACACAGAGTAAGAAGCCGGCTTCGCTGTTTCCGTGCAAAGTGACCCGTCCTGTCCAATAGTATAGGCGGGACAGGGGCAGCGTTTCATTGTCACGGGCTGTTTCCATCACAAGGGAAAAGAAATCCTCGCCCGTAATGTCATATTCCATCTTCCATTGCCCCAAAAGCTCAATACCATTGTCACGGGCAACCTGTGCCGGACCCCGCAGGCAATAATTTTTTGCGCCAACTGTTTGTGAAGATAAGGGCTGCGTCGCTCTCAAATAAAATCCGGCGCGGGCGGTGTCCGCATTTTCCGCGCTTGGATTTACCGTTGCATCCAGCAGGAGAAAGACGCCGCTGCAAGTATTGCTGTTCATAGCAGTTGTCAAAAAAGGCATTTGTTTTGAAATCAACAGTTCCAATAGTTCGGGATGCTCCGAAAGTTCTTCTGCCGAAATATTTTGTTCAGCAAAAAAGCTGTCGCAGGATTTTGAGATCGAGCCGGACAAGTCGATACCCAGCAGGGACAAGCGCCCGAAATCATTGCTGACTGCTTCGGAAACATGGGATAGCTCGCTTGTCATATAATCCCGCGCCGCCTTTTCGCCCTTGCCGTTAATTCCGAAAATCAGCAGCAACAACGCAAATGCAAGAACAAGAAATATTGTCACGCTGGCGAAAAAGAGGATCAGCCTGCGCTGCAAGGTCGTTCCCTTGTGCCGCTTTTCGCTTTTCCACAACTCAAATGCTTGTTTCAGCATATTCAAACCGATCCCCCCCTTTCTATTGATCCTTGTTTCACGCTACCCTGCTATTTTAGCTCGGCAAGTGCGCTCCCAGCGTCGGTGCTCTCACCCGCAAGATAGGCGCTGCGCTGCTTTGTCATAAGCGCCTTAAAATCCTTTTCATATCCCTTGCTCACCGCGTCAAAATCGCTGGTATTGGGTGCAGTGAAAAAGTCGTAGGACTCATACATAGATAAAACTGCTGTCAGCATTTTCTTGATACGGGCATCCTCCACTGTTTCAAGATGTGCTGGCATTTCTTTTTCAAAAGCCTGCTTTGTCACAGGCAAATACCCGGTCTGCGAAATAAAGGTCATGTTTTGCTGCGCGGCAGTCAGCCACTTAATGAAAACGGCTGCGGCGTATTCCGTCTTTTCGTCGGACTTTGCCACCATCAAACCACCGCCCCGTTGGAGTGCTGTTTTCTGTCCGTCCTCAAAGGTGGGGTATGGCAAAATACTGTATTCCACCTGTTCAACAGTACCGTCAGCATAGGTGACGGTATCGCCATAGAACAAAATACCCGCCGACGAGCCTGTGGAACAGACGAGATCGCCCGTCTTGGATAGATCAGAGGAATAACCGTCATAAATGGCAAAACCGCCCTCCACCGCAGGGGTATAGAGTGTTTCAAAAATATGCGTGTAGGTATCGTTATCAAGGGACAATGCTCCGGCATCGTCAAAAATGCTCCCGCCGAGCTGCACCATGCCTACCTCTGCCATATTAAACCACGCATCGGAGGAATAGAAGTGTTTGCCATCATTTGAAGTGTCCGGCGTTTTTGCATCTGTCCATTCATAATACTGCTTCGCAAGCTGGGCAATTCCCTCAAAGGTGGAAAGCTGTTCTGCGCTTGCTCCCGTTTCCGCAGCGAAAGCGTCAAAGAGCGTTTGATTTAAGTAGAGGATTTCCGTTGATTTGGCAAGCGGAAATACATATAACCCGCCGTCAGACAAACGCCCCTCTGCGATGAACTCGTCGATGTATGCGGAAAGCTCGTCTGCGGTAAAGTAGCTGTCCAGATTGGCAAGCATATCTTTCTCTTGAAACTGTACGGCGATTTTCGGATAGCCCGTAAAAATGTCCGGCATATCCGGCGCGCCGGGATCTCCATTTGCAATCATAGTAAGGCTCTCATTCAGTTCCGCGCTGGATGATATAGCGGTAACATCAATTTTGATGCCCTGTTCCTTTCCAACTGTGCTGTTGAACTCGTCGATCAGCGTGTCCATTGTCTGCTGCATATCCCCGCCATAGTTATGCCACATGGTAACGGTCACCGGGTCTTTCGGATCGAGCTTCACGCCGGATGAAGCGCACCCGGAAAGCATACCCGCAAGCAGCAACAGCGAAAGAAAAAGTGAAATTACTCTTTTCATAATCAAATCCTCCAAGCTTAGATTTCCTACCCTTTTTCCTACCCAAATTTCAAAAAAATAAAATTTTTTTTGCTTTTCCTACCCTTTTGGGCTTTTGGGGTAGGGATATTTTTTCATAAATCCGTAAAATGAAAGCGTAATCAGAGCAGGCAGGACTGAAAAACAATCCTGTGGGGCAATCCCAAAAGTAAAGACCTCTGATTGCAAGCTCCGCAAAGCAGAAACACCCGGTACAACAATTTTATTATAACACGAATACTTGACACAATCAATGGTTTGACTGTAAACAATGCCAGCAATAAAAAACCTGTTGGCAACGCAGAAAGGAGGTACGCGCCATTGAGTAGTGAGAACAAAACAGCAAATTACAAGGTGATTGCCGACGCCGGAGGAAATCGTTATCGCTTCTTTTGTGAACGCTCCGGGCTTGCGCTCTGCACGACACATCCAATCCGCGCCCAAACCCCGGAGGAGGAACTGCACATTGCATGGGAAACGGAGGGACGGCAGCATTTCAACAAATGTCCGCGCTGCGGCAAATGGGTGTCCGATCTGATGTTTAATGTGGAAATCTCGGAATGTGTTGTATGCTCCCCATGGGAATATACGCCAAACTACTGCCCACATTGCGGTGAGAAAATCCCCAAAGGCGATAGCTTTTGCCGAAAGTGCGGCGAGAAGCTGCAATACAAGGGGGAATGACTGATGGCGAATACTTGCAGATACGCCTTTTCGGATGAGTTGGAGCGTTACGGCTTCGGCATACGGGCAATGAAAAAAGTTAAGGTTTGCCCAAACTGCGGTGTTGCTGCCAAAGCGTCCGAACAGTTTTGCAGGGAGTGCGGGGCAAAGCTCCCGGAGGATAACCTGTTTCAAAGCTATAAGAAGCAAAGCCGCTATTGTGCGGTGTGCGATACGATTGTGCCAGCCAAAGCACAGTTTTGCCCAAAGTGCGGTACACAACTGAAAAGATAGGAGGAAAATCTATATGGCATTTTTAGATAAGCTGAACCAAGTAGCAAAGAACATCGGGGACAAGACAAACGACGCGATTGAAACCACAAAGCTGAATAGCAAAATAGGTGCGGAGCGTTCTGCCGCCACCGAGGACTTGAAGAAAATCGGAGAGTATTACTATTCGCTGTTCGCGGCCAGCGGTGAAGCTATCCCGGAGGTTTTAGAGTTTTGCCAATCAGCAAAGGCACATTATGACGCTGCTGCCGTAGCACAGGCAGAGATTGAGCGGATCAAGGCAGAGAATGAAGCTGAGAAAGCCGCCCCTGCTTCTGTCGTCCCTGCGGGCGCTGTTTGCCCGTCCTGTGGTACGGCCAACGGTGCGGGCACGAAGTTCTGCCAGAATTGCGGCATGAAGCTGGAAGCTCCTGCCGAGCCGCAGGAGCGCAAATGCCCCGGCTGCGGCGCTGCCGTCGCTCCCGGCGTAAAGTTCTGCTCCGAGTGTGGGCAGAGAATGGAGGAATAGCGTATGGGATTTTTAGAAAGAGCAATCCGGCGCGGCGTTAGTCAAGGTGTAGGCAACGCTGTCGGCAAGGCGATCCAGCAGGCGGTTGAGCCGAAAGCCACCGAGCTTGCGAACAAAACCGCTGAACAAATCGACCAAGCGGCGCAGGCTACCGCCCAGCAGACACAGCAGACCGTAGAGGCTGCGAGTGGTTTGGAGGGTGCGCTGGGCGATCTGCAACGCTCTGTGGAGGGCTATGCCACCGAAGCGGCAAAGAACATGAAGGTATGCCCCGCCTGCGGAAATCCTACCACCGCCGAAAAAAAGTTTTGCCCGGACTGCGGTGCAAAGCTGCCGGAGGAAACCGTAGCACAGGGCGCTGTCTGCCCGTCCTGCGGCAAGCAGAACGCGATCGGCACAAAGTTCTGCTCCGACTGCGGCACAAAGCTCCCCGCCGCCGTGCAGGAGGAACAGGCTACACAGGCAAAGGACGCCGCTGTGATGGCAGAGTGGGACGAAAAGCTGCCCCAATATCCCAAGTGGTGCTTTGGCGGCAGGGATTTCAACATAGAGGAATACGATCCCGACTGCTATCAGTTCAGCGCACGGTTTACAAGTGACCTTACCGCACAAAACGCCGTGAAGCAATACCGTGGACTGCTGCTTCAAAACGGTTTCCGGCAGGCGGGAGAATATCCCGACCCGTGCCATCTTTATAAAATGGTGGACGGTGCTTGCTGCCATTGCGATACCGAGCATTGCTTTGACAGCGGCAGCGATTGTCCGACAATTTACTTCAATATCGAAGAACCGCCCGGCGGCTTCAACTATGTAAAGCCAGAGCCGAAGAAGCTGACTAACTTCAAAGACCTGTTCAAGTTTTAAGGAGGATCATGCTATATGAAAAAATTATTTGCGCTTCTTATTGCTGTGATTATGATATTTACGCTTTCGGCCTGTGGAGGTGGTGAGGAAAAGCCAAATACATCCGGCAATATGGACAATCCCAGTACTTCCCAAACCGATACCGAGGGAAACAAAGGAAGTGAAAACACGAACACTCCGGCTCCCGGAGAAACAATAATTGAAACTAAATCCGACAGGGTTATTTCTACCATGAACGATGGCGCTGGAAATCTTGCTGTGACAGAGTACATCTATAAGGACGGCACTTTATCTGAAATCATTATGACAATGCAATGTGCAGATGCCGCTTCCGCAAAAACGCTCTATGACAGCTATGCCACCGGAGATCTCAAAGAGTACGGCAAACAGCTTTATTCGGATATAAAGCAGGATGGTAAAAATGTAGTATGCACCTATCAAGACAGTCAGCTTGCGTCATTTTCCGGCTTCAATATGGAACAGCTTGCCGAAATGTTACAGGGCGGCGATCCCTTTGCTGGCGGCAATATGAATGGTAATCCCAATGAAGAAGTTGGTGAGCTGACGATCAATATTCTGTGGGGAGATATGAACTTGCCGGACGGATTTCCAAAACTGGCAGAGGGCGTTACCAACTACATTGAGGTTGAAGGCGGCGCAATGCTTTCATGGAACGCCATGACACTTGCTGATCTTGAAACAATGATCGAGAAATTAGAGGACTGGTCGGGACTAAGCATTGAAAAAACCTTTGAAGCGGATGGTGCTGCCGCTTGGAGCGCCGAAAACGAGAAAATGGTTATTACCGTCAATTACTGGCCGGATGCCATTGATATGCAAGTCGGCATCAGTATTCAAAAGTTTTAGGGAGGACAACGAGATGAAGAAAACATTTGCACTTTTACTTGCGGCAATGATGCTGCTCTCGCTCGCCGCTTGTGGGGATAAAACTCCGTCCGGCAGCAATGATACACCCAGCACACAGCAGTCAAGCCAAAACAACACCGAAATCACCCCATCCAGCAGCGGTGGAACTACGACAAACACAGAGATTGAAAACAAGGTAGACCTGTCGCTTGATAAATCTACTTATGAGATTGACGAGCATATTGCCGTAACACTTGATTTTAGCAAACTCAATCAAGAAACCGCTGTGGTTGTTGTGGTGAACTCCGACACAGAACACGGCAAGGCAATTCCGTCCGACGATGACACAGCGTGGGCAGAATACCGCTGGCTGGCAGACTTTTCGGAAGTACCTTTCTACCTGTACCCTCAAAACACAGGAAACGGCCTGTATGATGTCCGCGTTTATGCCGACGCTGAAAGCGGCGAGGAATTAGCTTCTATCACAATCGCCGTAGGCAATGCCACTCTGCCCGCCGGCAGCGGAAATGCCGGTAATACAGGAGCAGGCAATACGCCCGATGACAGCGGCAAAGGCGGTGTTTTGACGGAGGGCGGCGATTGTACGCAAAAGCAGATGGAAGATACGATTGTTTCGTATCTCTCCAAAATCAGTGATGTGTCATCGCTTACTCTCAGCGGAGGCAGCCGAATTGAATATACAAAAGCTGACGACGCATTGAATGATTTTGACATTTGGACGATCTATGACCCGGAACTGGACAATGACGCTATGTACGAAGCAATGAACAGCCAGCTTACCGCAATGGGCTTTTCCTACGAGGAGGACTTGGTAGGACGCCATGTTTGGTATATGGATGTTGGCGGTGAGCACAAGGGCATCCTGTTCTGGCCGGATGATGATGAAATCCCGGATGGCTACTACATTCTGATGATGACACACAAGCCGGGTGAATACTAAAGGAGGTAACCAAAAATGAAAAAAATACTTATGGCTTTCCTTATATTGGCAATGGTGTTTTCCCTTGCTGCCTGTGGTGGCGGTGAAACTTCGGGTAGCGGAGAAAAGCCGTCCGGCGGTATTGCCGATATTGACGGCGGCGGCAAGGAGCAAGCGAGTGACGGAGATGCAGGCACATCTTCCCTTTCTTGGCCGTCTGCTGATTATATTACACCAAGCATGAAATACACGGGAAGCGGTGAGATCACGGATGTTGAAATTCCTCCATCCTATAAAATGGAAGATCAGACCATTTGCGAAACAACCGTTTATCTTATTGGCAGCAATCGAGAGGATGTAAAAGCCTATATAGATGCACTGAAAGCAGACGGTTTTTCTTGGTATGACACTTCCGACGGTACAGTGCCCGAAAAACTTGATGATGGCAATATTATCTGGCGTGGAGAGGCAGATAGCGGCTCGCGTTTTGTTACTGTAACATATCTCGATGACGATGAGGGAGAAATTGGAACTACCAAGTATAATCTATTGATTCAAATGCTTAATGCAAACCTTTTCAACTTTTTAGACGAGTAAAAAATTGGGCGGGGAGCTTTTCGCCCCTCGCCCGCTTTTACTGAAAGGACGGTGAGTGTATGAAGATTTCAAAACGCTTTCTCTGCTGCCTGCTTGTGTTTTGCCTGTTGCTTGCCCTTACCGCCTGCGGCGACAAAACCAACGATACGCAGACAGTAGAAGTGCCGGAGGTTGCCGCAGACGGCAGCGCCGACCCGAATATTTGGAAAGCCTATCAGTTGGGGCTTACGCAGCTTGTTACGGATGGTGCAGACTATAACGAATTGGAGCTTGGATATTTGAGTGCATACAGCTACGATCTGGCGCTCTGCGGGGCATCCTGCCTGCAAATGACCGTTTGCGCTTTGCTGGGCGACACTTCGGAGCTGGCTTTTCCCGATTGGCACACGGCGGCAGCCATTACACGGGCAGCACCATTTGCTGCGTTTTTTCAAGGACTGATCTGTGAGTTTAAGGGAGATGCCGATGGTGCAGCCGAGTTTTACAGGCAAGCGGAACTGTACTACGGATTTTCACAAAAGCTCTATGCGTTCCGTTATCTGAAAGACGCAACCATAGACGAGCTGGAAGCAATCAAAAGCGAATGTGAAGCCTTGATCGCCGCAATCGGTGAGGTACATACAAATGTCCCTTATACGGATGAATTGGGAGAGCTTGACTTTATGGCGGGCTATCATCAAGCCATTGGTGATTTGTACGCCGAGGAAGAAAACTATGCTGAGGCTATGAGGTATTACGAACAGGGATTACGGGTAAACCCCTACGATCCGGCAAACTATGCCGCCTGTGCAGTGTATGCGTTTTACGCCGGAGATCCGCAGGCAGTAGTTTATCTTTCAGAGGGATTGGCGTTGGAGCCGGAGGATGCAGGGTTAAATCTACTGTCAGCAATGGTGTTTGAAAGTCAGGGCGAATATGAAGTTGCCCTGCACTACATTGAGATTGCAAAACAGGACGAAACCATAAGTGCAGAGCAGACAGCCGTTGCGAATAATATGCAGGTACGGATTGGAGGTGGGGATGAATGAGAAACCAAATAAAAAGAGGACTGTGTTTCGTGTTGTTGCTGTCCTTGTGCCTAACCTCTGCTATGCCTGCTTATGCTGTTTCCGATATGGGACAAAGAAAGAGCGCCTATGGGATTGAAATGGGGCTTATAAACTATGGCGTTGATCTTAACCGTATCTATCAAGGCTCAAATTATGCTGTGACGCTGTTCATTGGAGATAAGTCAAACGGCGGCATCGAGTTTAAGGGCAGCCTTGGCGAAAATCTGCCAAATGACAAGCTGTGGGAGTGTATTGATAAGGCGTTGGGCGACGAACACATGACGCGGCCGCAGCTATTTGAAACCAATAAAATGATTGCAAAAATGCTGCAAAAGATTAACCAGCCGCAGGAGAGCTTTTATGAAGAACTGGATATGCTGGCCGAAGTGTTGGATATTTCCAAACCAATCAATTTGCTAAAGCAAATAGCCGCCGACACAGGGGCAGGCATGAATGGCTTATCTGCCCTTGAACGGCAGTATGTGAAAGACCAGCTTTCCAAGCAATCCGTTTCGTCCTTTACAAATGTGAAGGATCTTCTTGCAAAACAAGCGGCAGATAAAGTCAAAGAGCAAGTGAAGGATGCGCTGAAAAAAGCAGGAGAAACGGTTTCCGAAATGGCATTTGAGGGCGGCGGCAAGGCGTTTGGCGCTGCAACGGGCGTTATCGGCAAGGTGTATGAGGCGATGGCGCTGACCTATAAGCTGGTAGATTACCAAAATAAGAACTACAAAGAAGTTATGGCGCTAAAACAGGCGGCAATGGCAAAACAACTGCAAGTTGAGTCCTTTTATGCCAGAGCTAACAAGTATGTCATGGAGTATTTGGACAACTATCCTATGTGGCAGCTTAGAATGAACGACAACGGCACAAAGCAATTTACCGATTTAGAGTTTACCAACAAACAAGGCACGACAATTTACTCTATTCCGGGAGCCGAGGTCACATGGTCTGCCTATATCCAAATGAACAAAGACCGGGCAGACACCGACCCCAACGGCAGCTATACAGGCACGGTAAAAATCAGCGCCGCCTATGATCCCGATACAATTACATCCAATGTCATGCCCTTGGCAGATATTGTTATGCAAAAGGGTAAGGGTGGCGGAACGGCATGGTCGCTGAAAACCAATGCTCCACCTGCGCTGCGGCAGGAGTGGATCGCGGAAAACTGCCAAATGGAGATTAGAGGATTAAGTGGCAAGGGCGGCGCAATCATTTTGGATCTGCCGCGAGAACTGAAAAGCAATGTGAACTACAATTTGGATTACTTTATTATCTGCTCAACAGATGTTGAAGGCGCAAACCAAGCCTTTGGCAAAAGTGGTGCTGATAAATCCGGTCTTTACATGGTTTGGGAAGTATGCACACCAGATCACAGTGTCATGCCTATATCAGATTTTCCTGTGGAGGATTTCCCTGCTTGGCATAATTTCCTTGGGCTTACCGTTCCTGATGTCAGTTGGGGTAGAACCTCCTTGGAAATGTCATCTGCTGGATTAGGCTCCACATCGGATATGGTTGAACCTTTCTTCATAAACAGGCCGTTTGCTTTATGGACAGACAACGATAAGGGGATAGAAATATCTCCGAACAAATAACTTGATCCAAAGAAATATGAGGTGGATATATGACAAGATTTTGCACAAGCTGCGGCAAGGAAATAGCCGATGGTGTGGCGTTCTGCACCGAATGCGGCGCGAAAGCCCCGGCAGACGCGCCGCATGAAACGGCACAGCAGCCCGCCCCTGTTCCAACGCAGCAGACCTATACACCGCCGGTTCAGCCGCAGCCCGCCTATCGACAGCCTGCCCCGGCAGCCGATGCGCCCCCATCGGGCAAATACGGTGTTGTGGGCACTGGGTACTTTTTCGGGATGATGTTCCTGTATGCCATTCCCGTGATCGGCTGGCTTGTCTGTCTTATCACCGCCTTTGCAGCGAAGAACGAGAACAAAAAGCACTTTGCAAAGGCAATGCTGATTTGGCTTATTATCGGGCTTGTCCTTGCCGTCGTGGGATATTTTGTGTTCCGCTGGCTGGGCGGTATGCTCACCGATTACATAAACGCCGAGTTCGGCGGTCAGTTCGGAGATTTACAGGAGCTATTGGAGCAATTCAAACAATTTGAAAACGGTGGCTTGATCCCGCCGACAGAATAGGAGGCATATATTATGGCTTTTTGCGGAAAATGTGGAACAAAAATTGAAGATGGAGCGAAGTTCTGTCCCGCCTGCGGAGCAGAATCGCAAATCCCCGGAGAGAACTCCCAACCGCAGGGCGACTACGGCGCAAAAATTGCGGGGCTGAACAATACCGCTGATAGCACGGCAGCGTTTGACAGCACGGACATCCAGAACAACAAGGCAATGGCAATTCTGGCATATTTCGGGCCGCTGGTGCTGATCCCGCTGCTTGCGGCAAAGGGTAGCCGTTATGCCCGGTATCATACCAATCAAGGGCTTGTGCTGTGCATTGCCTGCATTGCATACAGCATCGTTTACAGCATTTTGAGCAGCATTATCCTTGCGATCTCATGGAGGCTATATTTCCTTGTGAGCATTATCGGGCTTGTCGGCCTTGTGTTCCTTGTGCTGGCGGTCATCGGTATTATCAACGCGGCAAACGGCAAGGCAAAGGAACTGCCTGTGATCGGGAAAATCAAACTGCTCAAATAAAACTGCGCACGGCAGCTATGGGCAAAGGGAAAGGCGGCTGCTCCGTTGTTGCGGGCAGCCGCCTTTACTTATCCGTCTTGAATGTGTCTGCCTGCTGGCAGAGCGTGATATATTTCTGTATTTCCGCTTCGCTTTTCCCGTCAAAGAAGTCTGCAACGCTCTTTGAAACATTGGCTGTTGCCGTATCGGGGAACACGACGGCATCAAGACTGATGTTCAGCTCTTTGGACAGCAGCGCCACCGTTTCAAACTTCGGATTGCTATGGCAGCGTTCTATCTCAATGATCGTGCGGACGCTCATGTGAAGTTTGTCCGCTAATGCCCTTTGCGTCAGCTTTCGCTTTAATCTCGCTGTTCGGAGGGCAATGCCGAAAGCGTCAAGCATATTCTGCATTTCACCTCACCTCATACCTATTGTAGTATGCGCTATCGCTCATACAAATAACCTTGTAAATCATAGTATATGAGCTATAAATCATATTTGAAAAGACAAGGAGAAAATGACAATGAAAACAGTTGATGTTAGGGGGTGCTGCTAACGCGGTTGACCGCCGTAAAGTTTCATTAAAATCTCAATACGGGCAACTTCAAAAGATAGAGAGCCGGACTTTAACGGGCTGCGACCATGTATATGAATTGCAGCTCGTTTATTATGTAGTACAGATGTTATTTGCTTCTCCACCATGCAGCGGCTTTCTCCGCACTCTTGTATGCAAACAAGGCACTCGCACAGGTCATTGCGCCTGCGCGGGTGCCTTTTGCTTTGCCGTGGGCTGTCGCTCGCCGCCCCTGTCCATTTTCTGACGGTTTTACTTTTGGACAAGGAGGTACGGCGCATGGATTGCTCTTAAAAAATATTTTGTTTTTTCCCTGCTCGATTTGGAAGTTCGGGCATCGGCTACCGTAGTAGTGGCGAAAGGGGAGGACAAGTATCACCCGCCTTTGCGGACGCGAAGGGAGGTGAGAAAATGAAACCTCATTCGCACGAAGAACATATCCGGCACACCTTTGATGCGTTCTGCAAAAAGGTACTGCGGAATGAAGCACGGGACTACCTTGACGAGCTGGCGCGGAAACGGAAACGCGAGATTTGCTTTTCCGAGCTGCCCATAGAAGTGATGGAGCAGATCGCGGTCTGCGACGCCTACTTTGTTGAGGACAAGGCCTTTGGCGTTTTGGAACATACGGTGTATATCGACAACGACGAGCTGGCAGAGGCGATTGCCGCCCTGCCCATCGACAGGCGCGATATTATCCTGCTGTCCTATTTCCTTGATATGCCGGACGGCGAGATTGCCAAGATGCTGAACATGGTACGCAGCTCCGTTGCTTACCGCAGGGCAGCCACCTTAAAGCTGCTGAAAGAACTGATGGGAGGAAAAACAGATGACAAGTAACTTTGCAAGTGCGCGGTCTGCTGCCCTACGCTGTCATTCAGAAAGCGGCGGGCGGCGATGTGGAAGCCATCAACGCGGTACTGAAACACTATGAGGGGTACATTGCCCGGCTGTCGCTGCGCGAGCTGTACGACGAATACGGCAATCCCCATTTGTGCGTGGATGAAGAACTGCGGCGTAGGCTGGAAACCAAGCTCATTACCAAGATTTTAACCTTTCGGGTAAATTGACCCGCAACGGGGCAATGCGTTCCCCTTTCCGCAAGACCCGGCTGAATTGCTCCTTGAAAAATATGCCCGCAAGATAACGGCGACGGCATCATAAAGCACAAAGGACACATCCCTTTTGTGCCGAGCCGGACGGCGGGTGCGCCATGACGCTTTTTCCACAGGGGAAAGACGAGCGACAATCACCCGCGCCGCAAAGCAGGCATAGCAGCCTGTGGGCGAGGACGCGCAAAAGGAACAATGGTACTCCCTTGCAGCCACAGTCCGAGCGTTAAAAGCGTCGCAGGCAATGGGCAGGGCTTCGGCAGACCGCCGGAGGGGTGAAACTCCCGTGGAGCTGCGCCAGCAGCCGTCCTTTTTGCTTCTTTTTCTATTGAAACACTTGATCCCATGAAAGGGGGATTTATTTCTATGAACACAACACCAAAAGAGAATACAACCGCCCCCGTTGTGCGAGAGTACAAGATCGGGGATATGACATATATCGTGAAAGCCGTTGTGAAGAACGGCGCAAAAGAGGACGCCGCGACAAAGGTACGCCGTCTAATCAGAAATGACTTGCAGCGGGCAAAAAGTTTCAAGTAATTTGCCCCCGCCTGCTGACGGCCAACAGGTTCTATGGTATAATAATAGTAACCTGTTTGTCCGGCTGCCGGAATAGGAGGCAACATGAAAAAGCAGCCAGACAAAATAACCGCATACTACTATCGTGCGGCGCACAAACAAACAGAATTGTACCTTGACAATCAAATGCACCAGCTTCTTACCCATGCAGCGCAAAGCGGCACAGACGCCTATTTGCTTTTCGTGGATAACGGGTACAGCGGCTTGACTTCTGACCGCCCTGCCTTGACGCAGATGCGGCTGGCAATGTCGCGGGGCTTGATCGGGAAAGTTGTTGTAAAAGACAGCGCCCGTCTTTTCCGCGATACTGCCCACCTTTTGAGGTTTGCGGAAGCAGCTACCCGCATTTCTATGGAAATGGAAACCGTCAACGGTGAAAATCTCCTTGAACGCTTAAACGAAACAAGAACGCTATATGCTGCTTTGGAAGCTGCGTATGCCGCTGGGAAAGGCGGTGATTGCAGATGAAAAGCAGCATTTCTTTTCAGAGCGTACAGGCACAGGGCGCAATCAGTAATGAGCTTCGCGGCGTGATCCGCGATAATGTCCTGCAATTCTATATGCAGGGACAGGCAAAGGACGCGCAGGAGGAAGGTATCACCGCCCTGTATGAGCGTCTTTCGCAGGAAGATAAGCTGGACGGCGAAAGCAACAGCATTGCCAACCAAAAGAAGATTTTGGAACGGTACTGCCACGACCACGGGATCACCGCTTACCGCCATTACGACGAGGATGACGGTTATTCCGGGACGAACTTCAACCGTCCGGGTTTCCAGCGTATGCTTGCCGACATCAAGGCGGGCAAAATCAAGCGCGTCATTGTAAAGGATATGAGCCGCTTCGGGCGCGACTATCTGCAAGTGGGGATGTATACGGATGTTATCTTTCCCGACTTCGGTGTTCACTTTATCGCCGTCAATGACGGTGTGGACAGCACACGGGGAGAAAACGAGTTTACCGCAATCCGCAATGTATTTAACGAGATGTACGCCCGCGATACTTCCAAGAAGATCCGCGCAACATGGCAGACCAAAGGCAAATCCGGCGAGCATCTATGCACAAACCCGCCCTATGGGTACAGGAAAGACCCGGAGGACAAAAAGAAATGGATTGTGGACGAGGAAGCCGCAGCTATTGTGCAAAAAGTGTTCTCCCTCTGTATTGACGGATTGGGGCCGACACAGATTGCAAGATGGATGAAAGAGCATGAAATCCTCTGCCCGTCTGCCTATTGGAAATCCAAGGGCATAAAAACCCCGACCAAACCGCCGAAAGACCCGTGCAAGTGGACGACAGAAACGGTTTCCTATATGTTGGAGCGTGTCGAGTATTTGGGGCATACGGTGAACTTCAAGACCACAAAGCAATCCTACAAGAGCAAAAAGACGCTGTGGAATGACCCTGCGGAGTGGGCAATCTTTGAGAACACCCAGCCGCCGATCATTGAGGAAAGTGTATTTCTCATTGTGCAGAACATCCGCAAAGCCCGCCGCCGTCCTACCAAGATGGGCGATATGGGCATATTCTCCGGGCTTGTGTACTGCGCAGAGTGCGGCGGCAAGATGTACCAATGCCGGGCGACCAACTTCACCGAGGAACAAAAGTATTTTATCTGCTCTACTTACCGCAAGGACAAAAACCTGTGTACGACACATTCCATCCGAAATGTGATCCTGTATGAAATCGTCCTGAACAATCTCCGGGAGGCTATTCAATATGTGACGGAGCATGAAGCCGAGTTTATACAGGAGGCGGCAGACCACAGCCTGCGGGACAGGGACGCCGAGTTTTCCCGGAAGCGCGAAGCTCACGCCAAGGCCGAGCAGCGGATCGCAGAGCTTGACCGCATTATCTCCCGTCTATATGAGGACAATGTAATGGGCAAGCTGTCTGATGAAAGGTTTGTGAAAATGTCCCACGACTACGAGCTGGAACAGAGCAACCTTAAATCTATGGCAGAGGTTTTGCGTAAGGAGCTGAAACAGCAGGAGCAGCAGAAAACCAATGTCAAGGCTTTTATCGCAGCCGTGAAGAAATACACGGATATGCAGGAGCTTGACGCAACGCTTCTCCGGGAGTTCATTGACCGCATAGAGGTGTCCCACGCAGACAGGAAAGCAAAGACGCGGGAGATCACCATTGTCTATAACTTCATCGGTGCATTTGATTTCACACGGGCTATTGAAGAAGCCCACAATACAACTCAAAAACAGCAAAGAACGGCATAGCCGTTCAGCTAAACCGTTCTTTGCTTCAATGTTTTCTTAATTCAGGGCGGCATTA
>Ga0129308_1000750_pt1 | contig 43133 bp, 36 predicted proteins | sample L827metagenome_FD_94440 | JGI IMG/M metagenome (GOLD analysis project Ga0129308, IMG submission 94440) | Ring-tailed lemur group fecal microbial communities from Wisconsin, USA - L827 metagenome | ecosystem: Host-associated > Mammals > Digestive system > Large intestine > Fecal | place: USA... | reverse complement strand
CGCATTGGTTCTGTCCACCTGCTCAATCGCCGCCTTATCATTTAAATTGCTCAAATTTACATGCTCATAGGAGTGCGTCCCAATAAGGTGCCCCTCCTTCTGGATATCCTTCACAATGTCAGGGTATTTCTCCACTTCCTGCCCTAACAGAAAGAACGTGGCTGTTACGCCACGCTCTTTCAGTCCTTCTAAAAGCAGCTCTGTGTAGTCGGGGTTAGGTCCGTCATCAAAGGTAATTGCTACTTTTTTTGTCATTTTCGTATCCTCCGCCATCACGGTTTTTGTATCTTCCGTGGAAAGCTGCGACTGCTGCACAAGCTGCCCGAAAACCACGCCGCACATCAGCCCCAGCATCACCAGCGTATCCCTTTTATAATCCCGTTTCTTTTTATTTCCAAATCGAAACACCGATATCCGCACCTGCATTTTTCCTTTATCTCTGCCGTCAATAAAATATATGCCCTGGGACCGGAAAAATACCTGCAATTACATATGGAAGAAATTCAAATCATTTTCCAGACGGTTCGCCATCTGTTTCAGTTCTCCCGAAGCGCTGACTAAATGTTCAATGGTCTGGTTAAACTCTGTCATAGACGCTGTGGTTTCCTCTGTGGAAGCTGCATTTTCCTCTGAAATCGCAGACAAGCCCGTAATGATTTCCTCCACATTTCTTCTCGCCTCATCGCAAAGCGCCGTTTTCTCTTTAATCTCTCTGGTTTCCTCACCGGAGTTTTCAATTCCCTTCTCTAATACGCTGAAATGCTCCTTCGTCTGGCTCAGCTTCTCCTGCTGGTGCTCCACAATTTCCGTCACCTCATCCACAATCTGAACCGTCAAATCAGCCTCCTGTGCCAGTTCCTCTATAATTCTCTTAATGATATCCGCCGATTCGCTGGACTGCTCTGCCAATTTCTGTATCTCGGTTGCCACCACTGCAAAGCCTTTTCCCGCCTCACCTGCACGTGCTGCCTCAATGCTGGCATTTAAGGATAACAGATTCGTCTGGCTGGCAATGGAGGTAATAAGCTCTGTCGCTTCACGGATTTTCTTCACCGATTCATTTGTGGTATGGGTCTGTTTTGCCACCTGGGAGAATACCTCCACCGTTTTCTTATTGGCGGAGCTTAATTCCTCCATAAACTGTGCAGACTCTTCACTGACCTGGTGCATCTCTTCTGCCATAACGCCTAAGTGCTCCACGCTCTGTACAATTCCTTCAAAAGCAGTTCCCATCTGCTGTATCTGTCCTGCTGCGCTGTCCGTCTCTCCTGCCTGGGTGGTGGCTCCGTTGGAAATTCCCTCCACCGCCATGCCAATCTCTGCCGAAGTCTGGTTACTGTTCTCCGCCATGGTGTCTAACTCTTCCCCGGACTGTTTTACTGCGCCGGAAATGCTCTGGGCGGAAGAAATCACCTCGGAAAGCTTGTCTAAGAATTCATTGACATAGCTGCCGAAAAGAGAAAATTCATCCTTGCTCTTTATCTCTGCACGTACCGCAAGATTACCGCCTGTCATTTCTGAAAGGGTATTTTTAAAGACGCGGATGCTTGCGCTCATGGTTCTGCTGATATACACAGTCAGTATAATAAGGATTGCCGCACTAAGCACTAAAATCACTGCAATCATTACAACCAGGCTGCTCTGGGTAGCCTTTGTGTCTTCTTCCACATAGTCACGGACTTCCCCGGTCAGGGTAGTCAGCTGTCCGGACAATTCAATATTCTCCTGTTTCAGCTCGTAAATCTGGCTGTCCTGACCTGCCATCGTCTCAAATACAGCCTGTTTCGCCTCCACCAATTCAGCCAGCTTCTGTTTCTGGCTTTCATCGTTGACATAAGCTCCTAAATTATTGCTGATTTCTGCAAAAAGGCTTCGAAGCGCCTCCGCCTCTTCTGTAGTGTCATTTCCCTCTACCACATGCTTGCTGTAGGTGGCAAAATCACTGTCAATTTTCTCTAATTTTCCTACGAAATCATATTTGTCAGACAGCGCATATTCTGTGGACAACTTGCTGTAGTCCCCCTCTGCAAAATAGATATCATAGGTAACAGAGGTATAATTCTGAATGTCATAGCTGCTGACTGGCACTTTGATGGTAGCTTCCTTCCAGCTGTCATCTCCTCCTGATACAAATTCAGCATCTACCACCAGGCTGTCTGCCCCTGCCGCCTGTCCAATGGTTACCCCTTTTAAGGCGTCCCCGTAAGAGCCGGAAAGCTCTTCTTCCTTTACTGAGGCTAAATCTAACTGCGTATCCTCGCTTCCATTGTGGAATGTAATATTATTAATATAAATCGTCCCCGCATAATCTACGCCGTTTCCGCCAATCCTCGGAATAAAATAATCACGCTTTCCGTTCTGGGGAATCTGGCATTCATACGCCATATGCAGGAAATTGCTTCCGTCTATCTGGACTATCTCCGATGCAGTGGAAACATCAATCCACTGTCCGTCTATCCAGGATTTATCATCTGCAACCGCCTGAAACTCCGTTTTTAACGTATCCTGTGACTCTAAAAACTGCTGGTAATTTCCCATGTCTGCGGTAAATCCACGTTCCGCGCTCACATCGCGGAGGGTGGTATAATTATCCTTACACTGCAGCAGCGTTTCTTCCATAGAGCTGATATTCCCCTTTACGCTCCCTCCGGCAATCTTTTTCGCCGCTGCGGCGCTCTGCTCCATCGCATCCATGTTGGTCACAATAGTTTCCAGATAAGAGCTATCCAGGAAATACAGATAAGAAGTTTCTAAGCTCTGGTTCTCATACTGATAAAGATTGATATGATTCATTTCCGTCAGCACATCATTGTTATCACTGTTCTTATTCAGCGCCGTTACGCCTATCACTCCCAAAACAGCGGATGCCGCTATCGCCGTTCCCCCCATGAGTAAAATTTTACCTTTCATGCTCTGCAGGAAATTTCCCTTTGTCTTATTCTGCCGGGCTGTATTTGCCTGCCCTGCCGGCTTATTTGCCTTAGTTTTCTTGACACCTGCATTCTTCTCCATACCGCATCTTCCCTTCTCTTTTCTTTTGGTATTTTTTGTATTTTACTTACTATATAATATATCACTTTTCGCCTGCACTTTCCATCAATTTTTTACACAAATTTTACCTTATTTTTTATACATTTTTGCCTATTTTACTTTTTATTAGCCAATTTCAAGTTAAAATAAGGGAATAGCCACACCGGCTATTCCCTTACTGCATGATAAATTACAAGGTCTGATTTTTATCCGTGCTGTTATTATAATAATAGTCATCATAAATATCATCATAGATATCGTTATAAATATCATTATAAATATTATCGTATCTGCTGGTAGAGCCTAAATCCGCAAAAACCGCAATATAAAGCACCAGCGAAAGAAGCAGACCGATGGCTCCTGTGATAATGCCGCCAATGGCAAGCCCCTTCTGTCTGTATTTTGCCAGCTGAACGATACCGAAGATAATGGCAAGGATACCGGTAATCCAGCTAATACAGCTGCAGAACAACACAATGGTTGCAATACCCAGCACCAGAGACGTCACACCAAAGGCGATACTGTCGTTATTCTTCTGTTCCCCATAATAGGTGTTATAGGGCTGGTTAAAATTCTGCCCTGCATTGCCATAGGCATTGTTGCCATACATATTATTGCCATAGGAACTATTTCCGTACATATTATTATTTCCATACGCATTATTTCCGTAAGCATTGCCGCCGTTATACGTGCTGCCGCTATTATACGCGTTTCCGTCAGTCATTCCACTGCCGTATGCAGCAGTTCCACTGTTCTCTGCCCCAGTATTTCCATAAACCGTATTTCCATCATTCTGTGTCCCGGCGTTTCCATATGCAGTATCTCCGCTGTTCTCTGTCCCGGCGTTTCCATATGCAGCATCTCCGCTGTTCTCTGTCCTGGCGCTTCCATATACAGCGTTTCCATCCGTTCCTGCTTCCGCACTTCCGTATGCAGCAGTTCCGCTGCTCTCTATCCCGGTATTTCCATATACAGCGTTACCATCCGTTCCTGCTTCCGCACTTCCGCTGCTCTCTGTCCCGGTATTTCCATATACAATGCTTTCGCTATTCTCTGCTCCCACATTGTCATCAACGGCACTTTGCTTCGCATAAAACGAATTTCCCTGTGGCGCTTCTGCTGTCGGCTGCTGTCCGTTCAGCTTCGAATCAAATGTATTTCCCGCGCCCTGCTCCATATCATTTTCAAAATTTTCGCTCATATGTTCCTCATTTCTGTTCCATCCCTAAAATTATAGGAGATTTTTCAATATCTGCGACTACTATTTTAACAAAGTACCTATCCTTTGACAAGCAAATTATTTTTTCGCATTCGTTTTCCGGCCTTTCCTCTTTTTACCTAAAATTAGTCTTTTTTAGGTTATTTCTCAGAAGAAAGTTTCTCTGTACCTGTAATCTCATATTCCCGGATATCGTTATCTAAAATCTCCTCCGCATCTCCAATCACTTCCCGCCGCCTGTAATCTCATGTCCCGGATATAGTTATCTAAAATCTCCGCCGCATCCCCAATCACTTCTCGCCGCCCGTAATCTCATGTTCCCGGATATAGTTATCTAAAATCTCCGCCGCATCCCCAATCACCTCTTTACAGGGACGCTTCTTATAATATTCCTTCGTCCGCGCCTCCGGCACCGGGGACTCTCTTTTTACATCCAGTCCCAGCAGCTCCCGGCAGACAATACTGCCGTGCTTTTCCTCAAAGGTTTTCGCCAGTTCCTGGATTCTCCCGTAATGCTCCGCTTTCTCTTCAAATGCCTTTGGGTCGTCGTAGCCGTACAGCAGTCCCACTGTCAGAAACATGCCGGACACCGTACCGCAGACTTCCCGCAGCCTGCCCATTCCCGCGCCAAAGGAAGAGCTTAACCTTGCAGCCGTTTCCCTGTCTATTCCATGCAAATCCTCAAATGCCAGAAAAACCGACTGGGCGCAATTATAGCCCTTTTCAAACAGGCTCATCGCCTTTTCTCTTCTCGTCATAACCTCTGCCTCTTTCATCAATTAAATCCCACTACTTTCTGGGACAGCTTGTAAGCTGCCACGGAAATTTTTCTTCCACCCTTTCCGGGTAAATTCATGGTATTTCCCATAATTCCCAGCCGCATATGATGAAACAGCCGGATGTCTTTCCTCTTAATGTAACTCCATAATTCCCGTTTCTTTAACAGATTTTCCTCGGTGCCGGAGCGGATAAGCATAACCGTGGAAATCACCGTGATTATCTCTAAATAATTGAACATATAACGGCGCAGCCTCTTATTCTGGATTTTCCACAAATCAAATTCATCCACCATGATTTTATTGACTCTTATCTGCTGGTCAATCCGGCTAATCATAACCTTTTCATTGACGGACTGATCCTCTCTTCCAATATAATAACGATAAAAATCCACATCCATATAGTACATGGTCCTGACGCTGGGCAGCGGTTTGTACACATAAATATTGTCCACATAAAACGTATGCTTCGGCAGCTCTAAGCCGCATTCCCGCAAAAGCTTCGTGCGGTAAATCACCGAGTGCATCAGGATATACTGCCCCTTGTGCAGCTTTGCCTCATTCCAGGTGAAAATACGCTCTTTCGGCAGGGAAGGATAACGCATAACCTTCTTGTGTTTCGCCCCCTCCTTCTCATAGACATAATTGGCAATAAACATATCCAAAGCTTTATCGCCTCCGGCTAACTCCCGCAATTTATCCAAAATCTTTTTGTAAGCCTCTGCGTCCACCCAGTCATCGCTGTCCACCACTTTAAAATAAAGCCCTGTGGCATTTCGGATTCCGGCGTTGACCGCCTCGCCATGACCTCCGTTTTCCTGATGGACTGCCCTGACAATCCCCGGATATTTTTTCTCGTAGGCGTCTGCGATATCCGCTGTGCTGTCCTTAGAGCCGTCGTCCACCACAAGGATTTCCACATCTTCGCCCCCGGGCAGAAGAGATTTGATACAATTCTCCATGTAATCCTGTGAATTATAACACGGTATTGCAAAAGTAAGTAATTTCATCTCTTTTCTCCTATCTATTTCAACTGTTCCGCCAATTCCATCGCCTTTTTCGTCATGGCGTCTATATTGTAATATTTATATTCCGCCAGCCGTCCCAGCAAATGGAAATTTTTTATCTGTGCCGCCAGGTCTTTATATTTCTCATAAAGCGCCTGGTTTTCTTCATTTAAAATGGCATAATACGGGATTTCTCCCTTCGCTCCCGTATAGGCGAAGGAATATTCCTTTACAATCGTGGTGCCATTGGTGTGCTGCTGCCCCGTCAGAAATTTAAACTCGGTAATACGGGTGAAATCCTCACTGACCGTATAATTTACCACACTGCGCCCCTGATAGGCTTCCTCATCATAATGTTCAAAATGAAAATCCAGGGAACGGTAAGGCAGCCTGCCGAAACGGCAGTCAAACAATTCGTCTAAGGCTCCGGTATACACGACCTCCCCGTCAAACCGCTCTCCCTCAAAGTAAATCTCTTCTCCTTTAAACGCCAGAAGCTTGCGGCAGTCCGTTCCGGTTCTCACCTCGATGTTTTCATGGTCTAACATTCTCTCAAACATAGGGGTAAAGCCGTCCTTTGGCACTCCCTGGTATTTATCCTGAAAATAACGGTTGTCATAGGAAATTAACACCGGGACTCTTCCCGTCACCTCCGGGCTGATTTCCTCCGGGGTCTGCCCCCACTGCTTCATGGTATATTTCAGAAAAATATTTTCATAAACATAATCGGCAATCTCCCGGATATCCGAATCTTCACTCTCCCGCAGCTTCATAATGGGAACCCGGCTGCCTTCGCCGTAGGCTTCCACTAATTTTTTCTCTAAGCGCTCCGCTTTTTCCTTATCATAAACAAGGTGCAGGGTATGTAAATTAAAGGGCACCGGAATCATCTGTTCCCCCACCTTTGCCACCACCTCATGTCCAAAGTGGTGCCATTCGGTAAATCTGGAAAGATAAGAATATACCTCCTCCATTCCCGTATGGAAAATATGAGGCCCGTAATTGTGAATTAATATCCCATACTCATCCGCCTCATCATAACAATTTCCTCCAATATGCTGTCTCTTTTCTATCACCAGAACCTTTTTCCCGGCTTCCTCCGCCAGTTTTCTGGCAATGACAGACCCTGCAATTCCCGCTCCAATCACTAACAAATCGTACATTTCCTGCTCCTTTCCTCATGGGCATGGTTTTATTATACATGGTTTCTTAGCGTATTCCAATCCATTTTTTCTTTAAGAAATTCTTAAAACCATCCAAAGAAAAACGTTTTGTTCATATTTTATTTACAAAAATCTCATAAACCTGGCACATCAATGTCACAATTCCGGGATATACTAAATTCAAAGTTAAGACAGCAAGATAAATTTTTCATAAAACCTTTTTTGTCTTGATAAAACGTCAAGACGCCTTGCTTACTGACAATAAGCAAGGTTCCTCCCAGCAGATAGTGAAACACTTTCACTTTCCATACACAATCTTTTTCATAATGCAGCCGATGCTTACGCATCGGCTTCCTCTTTGTCCTTCTTTATCCCAAGCTTTATATTCATATATTCCGCATAGGCGGCAAATGCCGACGGAATGGCATAGCGCTCCTTTGCATGTTCTGCGTCCACGAAAATCAGCTGATGGTTTTCTTCCCCGCCTTCTTCAAAGCCTTCTTCCTCCACCCGGACGGCATAACCTGTCATCTGCCATTCAATATGGGAAAAAATATGCTTCGCCGCTTCCAATTTCCGGATATGGATAGGGCGGAAGTTCATCTCCTTTACCAGAGAAAGCACTTCTTCCTGCAAAAGTTCTCCCTCCACGTTGGGAAGCTCATAAAGCCCTGCCAAAAGCCCCTTATCCGGGCGCTTATGGATTGCCACCTTATCCCCGTCCCGGATAATGAGTACCGTACGCTTTTCGATTTTTCTGGCTTTTGCCTTTGTTTTCACCGGAAGCCTGTCAATAAGCCCCTCCGCCTTTGCCCGGCAAACTTCCTGCCATGGACATTTTTCACAGAGAGGCGCCCCGTTGGGCAGGCAGACCGTTGCCCCTAATTCCATCAACGCCTGATTAAAGGCTCCCGGAAGATTTCCCCGGTATACCTTTTCCTTCCATTCTAATATATCCTTATTTTTCGGGAAAAGAACGCCGTTTTCACACATCAGGGCGGCTAACGTCTGCTCCGTCTCCCTGCGGAAGGACTGCTTCATAATATCCGTATCATCCGCCGATACCCTGGCGAGCACCCGAAATACATTTCCGTCCACCGCAGGCACAGGGATTCCGTAAGCAATGGAGGCAACCGCCCCCGCCGTATAGCTGCCAATCCCCTTTAAGCCCAGCAGCTTTTCATAATCTGCCGGAAGCACACCGCCGTAGTTTTCCATCACCTCTACGGCTGCCTTCTGCATATTTCGGACACGGTTATAGTACCCCAATCCTTCCCACAGCTTTAAAAGCGTATCCTCCGGGCACTCCGCCAAATCCTTCACTTCCGGCAGCGCCCCCATAAAACGCTCAAAATAGGGCTTTACCGCCTCCACCCTGGTCTGCTGCAGCATAATTTCAGAAACCCACACCCGGTATGGCGAAGGCTCCGTCCTCCAGGGCAGTGTCCTTGCATTTTCTATAAACCAGCCTAATAACGGCTCCACCAGCTGTTCTAATCTAAAATCCTTTAACAAATTCCGCAATCCTTTCTAAATGCCCTGTCCCCACACTTCCGGTAAAACAGGGTATCTTCCTGCCTGATATTATACACCATTTTTCCCAAATATCTATTGACAAATTACCCCAAAAGCAGTACTCTAGTAATAGCATATTGTTAATTTTTTATCAAACTACCAAACAAATTCAGGAGGGTTTCAAAACGATGAGTGATTTTAACAATTTAAAACTGGAAGTTGCTGACGAGATTGCAGTTCTTACCATTTCAAGACCTGCCGCATTAAACGCTTTAAACAGCGAGACATTAGACGAGTTAAACGTTGCTTTAACTGAAATCGAAGCAAGAGATGATGTAAAGGTTGTTATCTTAACCGGCGGTCCTGACAAGAAGGGCAACGAATTCAAATCTTTCGTAGCAGGCGCTGACATCTCCGAGATGGTAAACTTTACCGCAGCTGAGGCAAGAGCTTTCGGTATGAGAGCAAGCGTACCTTTCTTCAAATTACAGAATATGCGCCAGGTTACCATCGCAGCAGTCAACGGTTTTGCACTTGGCGGCGGATGTGAGATTTCCATGGCATGTGATATCCGCATTGCTTCTGACAACGCTACTTTCGCACAGCCTGAAACAGGTCTTGGAATCATTCCTGGTTTCGGCGGTACACAGAGACTTGCCCGCTTAGTAGGTATGGGACGTGCCAAAGAGATGATTTTCACCTGCGATTCCATCGATGCAGCTGAGGCATACCGCATCGGTCTTGTAAATAAAGTAGTTGCTCCGGAAGAGTTAATGGCTACCGCAAAAGCTATGGCAGCTAAGATTATCTCCAAGGGAAGCTATGCTGTTTCCGTTGCAAAAGCCGCTATCAACAACGGTTACGACATGGACATCAAGAATGCAGTTGAGATGGAGGCTAACCTCTTCGGCGTTACCTGCTCTACCAATGACAAGAAAGAGGGCATGAGCGCATTCTTAGAGAGAAGAGCTGCTAATTTAACTGACTTCTAATTATTCGCTTACATAATTTAAAATTACAGAGAATTTCTCATGGTTCTCTGTGAATCCGGAAGGGCTGCCGCGGGGCAGCCCTTTTTCACATATTTGTAACCTTTATTTCATGCTTTATCATATTTTCCTAAGCTTAACCGGAAACTTCTACCACATTTTCCTAACCTTAAGCCCCTCTTCCCATCTCCTACAGCCCCAGCACCGCCGCCACCACAGGCATGGTTGCCACGGAGAGAATCGTCGTCAACGCCACTCCCTTAGATGCCAGCCCGTAATCTCCATCATACTGCTGCGCTAACATGGCTGTCATACTCGCCACTGGAGTTGCTAACATCACCATACAAACGCCGCAAATCATGGTATCCCCGACAAACTGCATAATCAGCCATGTTCCCGCTATGGGCAAAAGCAATAGCTTTACAGCAGAAAATATGATAAGCCTCACGTCCGTAAACAAATCCTTTAGCCTAAATTCCAGAAAAGAAGAACCGATGACCATCATACTTAAAGGCGCTGTAATATTACTCATGCTCTCCGCCGTGGTGCGGATAAAGTCGGGCATGGGAATCCTTCCAAAATAAATGATTAGCGCAATCATGCTGGCAATCACGCCCACATTCAACACATTTTTCCACTGAAATGCTTCCTTTTGGGCATTTTCTTTTTTCATAGCACGAATCCCGTAGGTATAAATTAAAATATTAAACGGGAAGAAAAACATTGCCGCATATAATAATGACTCACTGCCATAAAGTGCCGACAATAGCGGAAAGCCCATAAATCCGATGTTGGAAAAAATAAGCATCACACGATAAACGCCATAATCCTCTTTTTCTACTCCAATCATCTTTGGCAGAAATACGGCAATGAGAAGCAGCGCGGCATAAATCACTAAGGAGATTCCCACCACCAGAAAAATTTTTGTCATTTCCACCGGATTTTCATTATCCATCCCGGACGCCAAAATCATGGCCGGGTTTCCTACATTGACCACCAGCCATGATACCTTTTTGAAAGCAGCCTTATCAAGCGCCCCGATTTTTGCACTTAAATATCCGATCAGCATCATCAGAAACAACGCCATCATCTGTTGCAGTAATAACATAAAAAACCTTCCGTTTTCTTAAAATTCTACCTTTTTGCCATAGTAAATACAGTCTAAAAATTTTTTCATATCCTCAATGGATACAGGAATGGGATTCGCGGCAGTAGAGCCCTTCATGGAATTTTCCAGTAAAAAGTCAAAATCCGCCAGATAATCCTCCTCCGTAATACCAGCCTCTTTCATACAGGAGGCAATGCCTAATTCTTTCTGTAATGCCTTTACTTTTTCGATAACATCATATCCTAAAATGCGGGATAATTTCTCATATTTTTCCCGTACCTCTTCGCCTTTTTTGTTATAATCCATAGAATACGGCAAAATGATGGCATTTGCAAGCCCATGTGCCAAATTATATTTTCCTCCAAAGGCGTGGGATACCCCATGCACAATGCCAAGACCGCTATTAGAAAATGCCATTCCCGCCATGCAGGAAAAATTGTGCATTTTTTCCCGGCTTTCCTTACTGCCTGTTTTTACCGAAACCGGAAGCCACTCTAACATTCCTTCTGCCGCTTCCTTTGCCAGTGCATAGGTGAAATCATTTCCTGTCTTATTGATATAGGCTTCCAGAGCATGGGTCAGGGCATCCATCCCCGTCTCTGCCGCAATCTGAGCCGGCAGGGTAGCCGGAAGCTCCGGATCAAGGATTGCCACATCAGGGCGGATGGCTTCAGAACGGATAGCAAACTTATACTCTTCCTCCTCATAGGTAATCACACCTACATGGGTCACTTCGGAGGCGGTTCCTGAAGTCGATGGAATCGCCACAAATTTTGTCTTTAATTTTAATCCGCTGATATCTGTTTTTAAAACATTATTGAAATTAAGCTCCGGGAAATCGTAAAACAAAGCCATAACCTTTGCCGCATCCAAAGGAGAACCGCCGCCAACGGCAACCACGGTATCGGGCTTTTTCTCTCTCAGAAAATTTAATCCTTCCTCCACCTGTGCCACGGTAGGATTTTTGCTGATTCCGGAGTAAACAGACACTTCTGCTCCCCCTTCTTCTAACAGTCCCTTTACCTTATCAATAACACCGGTACGGAACATAGAACTGCCACCCGTCACAATTACAGCGCATCCGGCTTTAATTTCCTTTAGATAATCTAAGGCATGTTCGCCTGTCACAAAGGCTTCCTTTGTAAAAACTAATTTCTTCATCTGATTTCCCTCTTTTCCTATTATGCTTTTGCTACAAACCTATTATACCTCAAACCGGAAATATCGATAGAGGCTTTTTTTCCCATAGCAAGCTCGGAGAGTACCAATGCCGCTGAAGGAGCAATACCGAAACCATGACCCGAAAAACCACAGCCTGCCACTAAGCCCTCTATTTCATCAATCCTGTCAATTACCGGCACTCCATCGGAGCAGATATCGTGACAGCCTGCCCAGGTACGCACGATTTTCGTATCGTTCAACGCCGGGAAATAACCACCGATAGCTCTGCAGATATAAGAAGCTGTAATACTGGTGCTATACATCTGCTCGGGATGCTTCGCATATGTCTCATGACCGGAACCACCTCCAAATACAAAGGAGCCATGCTCTGTCTGGTGTCCGTAAAAATCGGCTGCCGCTGTTCCTAACATCTGCCAGAACATTGGCGCCTGTGCCTCCGTGACAATCGTATCCGCAATCTTGGGATTCATGGGGATATCAATCCCTACAGAATTTAAAATCGGTCTGCTGCCGATGCCGGCTGCCACCACTACCATCTCCGTCTCAAAGGTTCCGTCACTGGTAATTACCTTTCTGACCTTTCCTCTCACCAGTCCCAATTTTTCCACCGTTACACCGCTGTAAAACTGCACCCCTGACTGTCTTGCTTTCCGATAATAAGCAAGCGTTGCAAGAAGCGGGTTTGCATGACCATCGGTAGGACACCAGCTTGCTCCAATCACCTCATCGGACATGTAGGGACAGATTTTTTTGATTTCCTCCGCACGAATCATTTTTACATCTAGTCCCACTGCAGAAGCATTATCTGCCAGCTGTTTTAATTTTACAAGATGGGCGTCCGTCTTTCCGAGACGGAGATTTCCGTCCTGATGATACTCCACACTCATTCCAAGCTCGTCTGCCAGATTTGGCCAGAGATTTTTCACTGCGTACATTGCAAGCGGAAGCTCTCTTACGTCTCTCCCTGACTGCCTGACACCGCCACCGTTTCTTGAAGAACTGCCGTTTCCGATGGCAGCATCCTTTTCTAAAACAATGACATCCAGGCCGTTTTTCGCCAGATAATATGCCGTGGCATTTCCTATTATTCCTGAACCTATTACAATCACATCTGCCGTTGTCTTCATATTTCCCTCATTTCTGCGCCACTATGCGCCTGTTGCAGTACCTTCCATAAATCTGGTAAATGAACTGCGCCAGTGTACTGTATCGCTGATATTTGGTAAACCTACTTGTCTAATTACCAACGATACAGTACACTAGATAATGTAACATTTTTTAATACATATCAGGCTCGTCCCATAATTTTAACACTGCACCGATATCCTGCTTTTCAGCATTTTTCAGAAGTTTCGTGCCCCATGCCACATCCCATACCGGCATACCGTAGCAGGCACAGGCAAAGGACTGCTCTGATGAGGTTCTCTTTACTTTTCCGGCAATCACATCCGGCATACTCCAGATATGGTCCCTATCCATTAATCCCTCATGCACATAATCCAGGAAATACATTCCAAGCAGTCTGTTGCCGGTACCGTCATTGTGGCGGAAACCATTTTCCGGAAATTCGCCGCCCCTCTCTAAAAGATTACTCTCATAAATTCCCCAGTTATCCACCACCGGCTGACAACGGTTCACAAAAAAGTCATCATCCATCTGAAACCGGGAAGAACCCAAAAACAGAACACCATCTTTTAAATATTTACTGTTGACTTCCGGATCCGCACCGGAGGTACCCATACTGACAATATCCGAATCTGCCACTGCCTCGTCCATGGTTTCACAGATAATAACCTGCTTTACCTGAGGATAATTTTCTTTGATAAAATCCTCCATTCTCTGCAGGCTTTCTTTCCCTCTGCCCTTTAATTTTACGGTATCAATCGTCGGACGCACATCTAAAAATGCCATTAATGCCGTCCGGTTGATAACGCCGGGACCCACTAAAGTAACAACCCTTGCATCCTCCTTTGCCAGATATTTTGCTGCCACACCGGGTACAGCTCCGGTACGCATCGCACTCAAAATATTAGCAGACATATATGCCACAGGTGCTCCTGTATCCGGGTCATTTAATGTCAGCATCAAAATGGAACGAGGAAGTTTTCTTTTCGGATTTTCAGTGTTTGAACCATACCATTTTTCCCCACACATATGGAAATCCCCGCCTAAATATGCCGGCATTGCAAAAAATCTGCGGTCCGGCGCATTCCTTGGCATTCCCGGAAATTCCGGCTCATCCGGGAAGGTTAATGAAATACCGTGGGAATTATGTAATTTTCCTCCCATGATATAATCCCCTTTTCCCAACAGTTTATAGGCTTCCTCACAGGTAAGTACACAATCATGCATGTCCTTAACCCCTGCCTTTATCATATCTTCTTCGCTCAAATAACGAAAATGTATACTCATAATGTCTTCTCCCCTTTCTACTCCTCATTACGGTCATTTGCCAGTATTTTCATTTCCATAGGACGCATCGGAGCCCTTGCTGTTGCCGGTGTCAAATCAACGGGACGAATCCCAAGCTCTCCTGCCATAATACCCTTTACCATCTTTCCGCAGGTCTGTCCCTGACAGAGTCCCATGCCGTTTCTTAAGTATCTGCGCATTTCTGAAATTGTAAAAATTCCTTCGTGGACAGCTTTTCTGATTTCCCCTTTTGTAATTTCCTCACAACGGCACACAATCACATCATCATCCTCTTGGGGTATAAATTCTCCGATATCCGCAAAACGATCCTGTAATTTTTCCATATCAGTTATCCCTCCTAAATCGCTTTATAGAAGCGTGCATTCATGACAAATTCTGCCGGCACCTTAATCGTCAAAAGATTGGTGTAGTCAAATGCCTGTGCCAGCCGGATATCCACCACCTCTGCCTCACAGATTTCTTCCCCTTTTCTGCTAAGCGCCTTTCCTTTCTCTCCTTTTTCCGGCAATGGTAAAAATTCATACGGCATGGTAACGGTTCCCATTCCGTCTCCCACATCCTCATTTACTAAGAAAATTGCCTGACCGGAACAGCTTGCTACGCACATTCCGCATCCCACACACTGGGAATTTTCATCTACATCCGGCAGACTTGTAATTTTCTCACCGATTTTAATACAGCCCTTCGGGCAGGCATCCTGACAGGGGTTACAGGGAATATTCTGGGTACACTCAATTACCGGATGTAATCCTTTTATCTTCTTAACTCCCGGGAAGTGAAAGACCTCGTCCTCTAAATAACCTTTTTTCAGCAAATTCGTGGAAATATCAATTCCTTCCTCTGTCTTTTCAATCTTCTTTCCTCTGTTTCCCGGGGCAAACATTCCCTGACGAAGGCTTCCTAACGCTGTCTCAAAGCCTTTTACTTTCTCTGCAAATTCCACCTCGTTTACATACTCAAAATCCCGTGCCACGGAAATTCCTGCGATTCTTCCCTCTATCATGGCGGAGCTTGCCTCCTCGATACCGGAAACATCTCCCGCAACATAAATGCCTTCCACACTGGTTCTTCCGTGCTCATCCGCAGCCGGAACAAAGCCCGCTTTCTTTGGATTATCCTCCATCTGACACTGTGCCATCTCCGCTAACTGGCTCATAGGATTTAACCCTACGGCAAGACACACCGTATCTACATCAAAGTGCTTTTCCGTTCCCGGTATGAATTTAAAAGAACTGTCCACCTCTGCGATGGTAACTCCGGTTACAAAGTCTGTTCCCTCCACCTGCTTAATGGTATGAGATAAATAAAAGGGAACACCGCACCGGGACACTTTTGCCGCATGGACACCATATCCACCGATTTTCGGTGCCGCATCCACCAATGCCACCACCTCACAGCCTGCCTGAAGCAGCTGGTAGCTTACCACAAGACCTACATTTCCGCTTCCTAACATCAGCACCTTTTTGCCCGGCTGTACATGGTGAAGATTCATCATAGTCTGTGCCGCACCGGCTCCGATGACTCCCGGCAGTGTCCAACCCGGGAAATTTACAACAGCCTCACTGGCTCCCGTTGCAATGATGACCGCATCTCCCTTGACATGTTTGATTTCATTTCCGATTCTGACATTGACTTCCTTTTCCGGATAAAGACCTACCACCGTTGCATTAAGCTGCACCGTAACACCTGCCTCTTTCGCTTCCTTTAATAAATCCTCTCCGATTTTAAAGCCTCTGACTTTTGCTCTGTGCTCCTTAGAGCCAAAAAATTTATGTATCTGTTTAAACAACTGGCCTCCCGGTCTTGCATTCTCATCAAAAACGATAACTTCCATTCCCGCTTTTGCCGCCTCAATCGCTGCAGATAAACCGGCGGGACCAGCTCCGATAACTATCAATTCATATCGTTTCATATGCGCATTCCTTTCACATCTTTTTTACTTACAGCCGTTTTGAGTTTGGACTTGCATGCCTTCCACTAACGGAGTCACGCAGGTGCGGATGTTGGGTTTTCCATCTACCACCATGACACAGTCGGTGCAGCTTCCGATGGCGCAAAAAATCCCCCTGGGACTGCCTTTTTTGGTGTGTCTGTGTACCATAACTCCTGCTGCCTTCAATGCTGCCGCAATGGGTTCTCCCTCATAACCCTCTAACTGCTTTCCATCATATGTAAATGTTACTTTTTTTCTCTCCTCAGGTTTCCCTAAAATAGGGTGCTCCTCGATTCTCATAATATCTTCCTCCGGTTTCTATTAATGTTCCACCTGCAAAACCTGACTGCTTTGCACATCCAACCTTCTCTTTATAAGTTCCCCGTTGTTTCCTTTTTCACTGCTTCCTTTTCCGGGAATTTTATATCAGGAAATCTCATTTTCAAATAATCCAGAATGACATTTACGCAATTATCCATCCCTACTCTCTCGCTGTTTAAGGTCATGTCATAATTTACCGGGTTTGTCCAGTAGTTGCCTCCGGTATAATGTTCATAATATGCCGCCCGGTATTTATCTGTCTGTTCAATGGATTTGTGGGCTGTCGCTTCATTTACCCCCATACGCTCCATAATCTCTTTCACACAGAAACGTCTTGGCGCTTCAATATAGATGCTCACTACATTGTCCCGGTCTTTTAACACCCAGTCCGCACATTTCCCCACAATCACACAGGATTCACTGTCTGCTAACTGCTCGATAATCTGTTTTTGCAATTCAAAGAGTTTTTCATCGGAGACAAATTCCCTATCCTCCGGTTTTGGTTTACTGGTAATGGGAAGTCCCCTTAAAAAAGAGGAAACCTTTTTATCTCTCATTTTCTCGTTGACTTCCCGAAAAAGCTGCTCATCAAGCCCACTCATCTGGGAGGCAAGGGTTAAAATTCTATTTTCGTAGCAATAAATGCCAAGCTCTTTTGCCAGCCTGCTGGCAATCTGTTTTCCGCCGCTGCCAAAGCCTCTCGCCACGGTAATTACATAATTTTTCATATCACAATTTCTCCTTCCTGCGGTTTAGAAAACATCAAACCGGACATCCTGTAATCTGTGTACAGATAGCTCCGGTTTTCCTCTCTCCACATAGCGTTTCAGAAGTTCTTCTACAGCCAACTATGTTCTGGGGGCTATCCCTCCATGTAACGTTTCAGAAATTCTCTGGTTCTCGGATTTTTAGGATTTGTAAACAAATTCTGCGGTGCGTCATCCTCCACCACATAACCGTCATCCATGAAAATCGTTCTGGTGGAAACATTTTTTGCAAACTCCATTTCATGGGTGACAATAATCATGGTAAGTCCCTCGCCCGCTAACTTTTTCATAACATTTAAAACCTCTCCCACCATCTCCGGGTCGAGGGCGCTGGTGGGTTCGTCAAAAAGCAGTACCTCCGGATTCATGCAGAGTGCCCTTGCGATGGCTACACGCTGTTTTTGTCCACCGGAGAGCTGCGCCGGTTTCGCATGAATATAAGGCGCCATCCCCACCTGTTTTAGGTGATTGATTGCCCTGCTTTTGCACTCCTCTTTCTCTAAGTGCAGCACTTTCCTGGTGCCGGACATACAGTTATCAAAAACCGTCATGTTATTAAAAAGGTTGAAGGACTGAAACACCATTCCCACCTTCGCGCGGTATTCAGAGAGGGCATGACCTGTATTTTTCACCGCCACATCATGGAAAAGAATTTCTCCCGCTGTCGGTCTTTCCAAATGATTAATACACCGCAGCAGCGTGGATTTTCCTGAACCGGAGGAACCGATAATGCAGATGACCTCGCCTTTTTTTATCTCAAAATCAATTTTTTTCAACACTTCATGTTCGCCAAACCGTTTGCTGAGATTTTCCACTTTGATAATTGCATCGGACATATCTCCACCTCCTAATCGTTATCTAAATATTCCGTCGCCAGTACATAATCTGATTTTCCCTCCAATTTTCTCTCTAACAGACCAAACAGTCTGTTAAATACAAAACAGAGCACAAAATAGATAGCCGCAATGACAAGATAAGACTCGTAATATTTGTAATAAGAACCGCCTGCCGTCTTTGCTATCAGGAAGAGTTCGGAAACTCCGATAACGTTTAAGACAGAAGTCATTTTCAGGTTGTTCACAAAGGTATTTCCCATTTCCGGGATAACATTGCGAAATGCCTGGGGCAGTATAATGCTGCACATGGCTCCGATGTGGGACATTCCCATGGCAAGGGCGCCTTCCTCCTGCCCCCTGTCCACGGAGTTAATGCCCGCCCGGACTGTTTCTCCCATGTATGCTCCGGTATTCAGCACTGTAATAAGAATACCTGCCACCGCCGGGGCAATCTCTACGCCGGACTGTCTTAAACCAAAGAATATTACCATGCCCTGCACAATCATCGGCGTATCCCGGAACACCTCCACATAGACCACTACCACTGCACGCAGTACCTTTACGAAAATCCTTTTTAAAATAAAATCTTCAGGGTGAGTTTTTATGGTGTTTATCACCCCCACCAGAAAACCTAAGACAAATCCAAAAATCGTACCAAGCACCGCCACATACAATGTCGTCCATGTTGCATTCAGAAACATATTTGCATATTTCTGCGCGATAAATGCCGCCCATTCGATACTTCCGCTGTCTGCTCCCGGTGTGGCTGCCGCTAAAATAATGGTGAGTTTTTCCATGAATGACACCTCCTGCTCCTTTTAGTTTGCTGCCGGCTGTACTTCTAACATTTCATCCATCTGAGCGTCAAACTTATCCTTATTCTCTGCCGTCCATCCGCATTTTTCCATCGCTCCCTGCAGCAGCTCCTTTAATTCCGTATCGCCCTCCCGCATGGAAATACATACATCATTGGAATTTGCGTCCGGTACCGGAAGTTCAATATCCAAAATCTTTAACCCCGCCATGGTATCTACCGCAGATTTTGATGTGGGATAGTCAATGACGCTGATATCCGCCGTTCCGTTTTTTACTGCCATAAACACTTCCGAAGTAGTTTCATACTGTGTTCCTTCCACTGCTGTCGGAATCTGTGAATAATAGTTCGGGAAGTTGGTTCCAATCTGTGTGGTAACAGTCGGGTTCATTCCGTCAAACTGGCTGACATCCGTGAAATCCGCATAAGATCCGTCCTCCTTTACCGTAAGCACCACATCCCTGATATAGTAAGGGGTGGTAAAGTCCAGAGTTTTATCCCTCTCCTCGCTGTAGCACATTCCGCCGATGATACAATCATAATCTCCTGCGTCTAATCCCAATACGATGGCGCTCCACTCCGTTTTATAGATTTCCAAATCCCAACCCAGAGCGTCTGCTAACATCTGGGCTGTCTTTACGTCATAGCCGTAAGCATATCCCTCTCCATTCGTAATCTTTACCGCCTTATCGCCATTTGCCACGTCCTCCGTCTCCTGGGTCCAGTTGAAAGGAGCATAGGCGCATTCCATTGCCACTCTTAAAACCTTTTTCTCTTCATAGCTTCCTCCGGCAGCCGCCGCAGTTTCAGTGCTCTCTGCTGCCCCGTCGCCGGAAGCTGTCACGGCTGTACTGCTGCCTGCGTTTTCTGCCGAAGTATTGGCGTTATTTCCACATCCTGCAAACATTGCCGTCATCATTGCTGCTGCCAGTAAACCTGATACTAATTTTTTCTTCATAATGTGTGCTCCTTCCTGTTCCACTCGCTCTTTTCTGGAACGAAAAAGGCGCTATAACACTCCTTTCGGAATTCATAACGCCATTGTTGTCTGAATATTTCCTCTTTTCATTTTTCTTTTCGAAAAATTTAAGTTCATTTTATTCAAACAAAGTATTCTCTTCAATATTTAACTTAACCAAAACCGATTGTGCACTTTGCACAACTGACTTTAAAGCAGGCACCTCTTTAAGATGGCAGTTTAGGAAAACATCAGCTTTTTTACCATAATGCAGTTTATCAGTTCTAAGTATTCCATATAGTCGTCCAGTTCCATATCCAAAAGCTCCGAAATCTTTGCCAGACGGTACTGCAGGGTATTTCTGTGGATAAACAGGGCATTTGCCGTTTTGCTCACATTAAAACCATTCCTGTAAAAGCTGAGAAATGTCTCTATCAAATCCGTGTTGTTGGCGCTGTCGTATTCCTCTAATTTCCGCAGCCGCTTCTCACAATAGCTTCTGATTTCCTCCTTATTTCCATTGGCAAAAAGAAATTTGTAAATCCCCATCATACTGCTGCTGATAACCTTTTTCTTCTGAGAGCTGACAAGGGCGTCCTTCTTGCAAATCAGGCTCTTCGCCTCCTGATAGCTTTTTCCGAAATCCTGAGGACTTAGATAAGGTCTGCCTAAAATGCAGGTACTCTTCAGCCTCCCCAAAAACTGCGGGTTGTTGTCCAGCTGGTTCAAAATCCGCTCTAACTGCTTTACAATTCTGTCGTCCTCATAATCAGGGAACAGCAGTACCCCTTTATTCAGAAAATTCATAAACAGCGTGGCGTCTTTCATATCGGAAATCAACTTCATCATGCAGCTTATATAGTAATCGTAGGTGTGCTCGTCATTTTCCAGATTATCGCTGTAAATCCGGTCCACCACAATCACTCCCACCCGGTGGGGAACGGAAAAATCCATATGGAAGAGATTGGCTATTTTTTCAATATACCGTTCACTGATATCGTAACCAAACAGCAGATTATAGAGAAATTCCCCCTTCCGGTTTGCCTTTCTGCTTTCCTCCGCAATATAGCAGCCAATACTCTGTGCAATATCCACAAAGGAGGCGTTCTCCCAGCGTATCTGGAACAGGGGCAGGGACAGTTCTTCCGCCGTTTTTATAATCCGCCTGGGCACCGGCTCTATCTCATCCTTCACGGAAACTGCAAAGCCGGAAATTTTAAGCTCGTTCAGCTCCCGCATTACCTTTTCCACCTCGTGCCAGTCAAACCGCTCAAAATCCACGCTGCACAGAGCAAAATCCCCCTGATTCATATGGTCGTCAAAGGGTCTTGTCATCACCACGTAGGTCCAGGACACCACCCGGTCTAAGCCTGTCTTTCCGGCAAGCAGCCGCATGCCGTCGAGGTTCATTTCATAAATATCGCTGCATCGTACCATTTTAATCCACCTCACATCAAAAATTGCCGTCTCATCGTTTCTCTTTTACAGTTTTTCGGTCACGATTTTCGAAAAAAGACGCCCGGAGTATCTCCAGGCGTCTTTGCCGTAATTTGTTTTCCTATGACCATTAAATGGTATTTTATTGTTATTTATTGCCACTTTGTTGATTTAAAATAAATGGCGTCATTTTCTCCATAAGTTTTTTAGACAAACTTTCTCCCTTTTCTTTCAGCAGTCTTTTCTGTTCCGCTTTTGCCCATTCTACAGCTTTTAGCTGGTCCTCTAACCGTTCACTTAAAATTGCATGTTCCTCCATAACTGCCTCCTTTCTTATCGGTTATCATACTCAATACCGACTGAATAACAATTCCTCAAAAAATAATCCGCCGCTTTCTGCAAGTCTTTCAGGTTTCTTGCTTCATTACTCATACTAACAGCCTCATTAAATAATGCAATCGCATTTTCATAAGTATACCCTTTTCCTTTTACGAGATATGATATATTTCCTAAATTAGTAATAACCACCATCATCTTAACACCTGCAAATTGCAGTAAAAACTTCACATCTGACAATGAAAAATCTGATAGCGAAGGGTGATTATGCAATACAATCACTATACACTCTCTTGCAGATGTCACCAAATGATATGCCGTTGTGTTACTTATCGGGTCAACTTCATGTTCGCTTCCTAATGCCACTCCGATATATGCTTCGCCTTTTTGAATATGTTCTGCACTATCCATGCTATATGTTATTGCAACTTCATTTGATTTATTTTCATCTTTTGAAATCTGCAATACACTCTTTGCTAATTCCTGAATTATGCTATATTCACTTTCTGGTATATTCTTGTATTGAATTCTCGGAACTTTTTTGATAGCTTCATCTGTTATCATAATTTTACGGTCCCGTTTCTTCGCCATCTCCAAATCTTTCAAATTATCTTTATTTTCATATTGCCCCAAATACTATCATCCTCTCCTATACCTCTGAATTCTTTCGCTATTCGTTTCCTCCAACTATATTGTATCTCAAAAAACTACTCTTCTCAATCATTTTCTCCATACATAGCTGCTTTTCCCCCATACTGAATTTTTTCTCCCCACAGAAAGAGTTGACGTTTCCACTGAAATGAACTAGAATCAGCCTATGAAGGATTTTAGGAAAGGGATACATAGATTATGATTGATAAAATTATCGGCTTTATCGGCGCCGGAAATATGGGCAGCGCCATGATTGGCGGAATTTTAAATTCCTCCCTCGCCACCAGCAGTCAAATGATTGCCAGCGCCCATTCTCCCGCCACCTTAGAAAAAATCAAAAACAAATTTTCCATTGAGACAACCCTAGCCAACGAGACGGTTGCGGAGCGCAGCGACATCCTGTTCCTTGCGGTAAAACCAAACAAATTCAGTGAAGTAATTCCGCAGATTTCCGGGCATATTAAAAACAGCTGTATTGTTGTCTCCATCGCAGCAGGGCAGCCCATTGCAGCCATCGAGGAAGCCTTTGGAAAAGAAATCAAGCTGGTGCGCGCCATGCCGAATACCCCCGCCTTAGTGGGAGAAGCCATGAGCGCCCTCTGTCCCAACGAAAATGTGACAGAAGAAGAATTAAAAGAAATCGTAGACATTTTCAGCTGCTTCGGAAAGGCAGAGGTAGTTCCGGAAAGTCTCATTGACGCTGTGGTGGGAGTCTCCGGCTCTTCCCCGGCTTACGTTTACCTTTTTATTGAAGCAATGGCAGACGCGGCGGTAGCCGACGGAATGCCCCGCGCCCAGGCGTATAAATTTGCAGCCCAGTCTGTCTACGGCGCAGCGAAAATGGTCTTAGAGACAGAAGAGCATCCCGGCGTATTAAAGGATGCGGTCTGTTCCCCCGGAGGAACCACCATTGAAGCAGTGGCAGAACTGGAAAAATCCGGTTTCCGAAATGCGGTTATTACCGCCCAGCGTGCCTGCTCTAAAAAATCAAAGGATATGAGCAGCAAAAAAAATTAAGTTTTTCAGGGAGGTCAAAAGACACCCCTTTTCATAACAGCAAGGAGGTTACTTATTATGTGGGCTTATGAAAGTGTATTTTATCAGATTTATCCATTGGGGTTCTGCGGAGCGCCCTTTGAGAACGACGGCGTCTTAGAGCACCGTATCACAAAGGTGAACGACTGGATTCCCCATATCAAAAAATTAGGAGCAAATGCCATCTATTTTTCTCCGGTGTTCGAATCCGACACCCATGGCTACAACACCAGGGATTACACCAAAATTGATACCCGTCTGGGAACCAATGAGGATTTCAAGGAGGTCTGCGAAAATCTCCACAAAGAGGACATCAAGGTCGTGTTAGACGGTGTGTTCAACCATGTGGGAAGAGGCTTCTGGGCGTTTCAGGATGTGCTTGAGAAAAAATGGGATTCTCCCTATAAGGACTGGTTTTTCGTAAATTTTGACGGCAACTCCAATTACAACGACGGCTTATGGTACGAGGGCTGGGAGGGCAATTATGATTTGGTGAAAATCAACCTCCGCAACGAGGATGTGGTTCAGCATATCTTCTCCGCCATCAAAGGCTGGGTGGAGGAATTTGACATTGACGGTCTGCGCCTTGACGTCGCCTACTGCTTAGACCATGATTTCATGCGCAGGCTGCGCTCCTACTGTGACGGCTTAAAACCGGATTTCTTCTTAGTGGGTGAAACCCTCCATGGAGATTATAACCAGATTATGAATGACTCCATGCTCCACTCCGTTACCAACTACGAGTGCTACAAGGGGCTTCACTCCAGCTTTAACAGCATGAATATGTTTGAAATCAATCATTCCCTGCTCCGGCAGTTCGGTCCGGAAAACTGGACCCTCTACAAGGGAAAACATCTGCTCTCCTTCGTGGATAACCATGATGTGAGCCGGATTGCCAGCCTTTTACAGAATGAGAAGCACCTGCCCCTCATCTATGCTCTGGCATTCGGTATGCCGGGGATTCCCTGCGTTTACTACGGCAGTGAATGGGGCACAAAAGCCCGCAAGGAAGAGGGCGACCCGGCTCTGCGCGCAAGCTTTGAAGAGCCGGAATGGAATGAGCTGACGGATTTCATCAGCCATCTGGCAGAGGCGAAAAAATCCTCCGAAGCCTTAAATTACGGCGACTTCCGTTCCATCGTCCTCACCAACAAGCAGTGCATTTTTGAGCGGAAAAGCGAGCATGAGCGCGTCCTTGTGGCGATTAATGCGGATGAAGCGCCTTATACCGCCCACTTTGACGCAGGCTGCGGCATGGCGCAGGATTTGATTACTGATACGCCCCATGATTTCGGCGGCGGCAGCGAGCTTCCGCCCTACTCGGCAGCCTTCTGGAAGATGGAGAACTAATAAAGTGTGCGCTTATTTTAAAAAAATTTCCCGGCAGGAAAGCATTTTGCTTACCGCCGGGAATTTTTATTTGTTATATCTCTATCCTGTTTTCAAAAATTATATTTTCTTTCCAAGGGTTACGGAAATCACCTGTTCCACGTATTCTCCGCCCGATGCTCTCTGAACGGTCACATCCACCGTGGTTCCCGCTTTATAGTACTGCAGTCTGTTGGAAAGCTCTTCCATGGAGCCAATCTCTTTTCCGTCAAAGGTGGTGATGATATCACCCTTTAAGATGCCTGCCTGCTCTGCTGCAGAACCCTCTGTTACCTGTGCCACATAAACGCCTGACGGCATATTGTAGGTCTGGGATACGTCGCTGGTGACATCCACGCCTGCAATTCCAAGATATGCGCTCTCAGACTGGTCTACCTTCTCCTTGGTAATCAAATCTTCAATAATCGGAGCTGCGGTGCTGATTGGAATAGCATAACCGATACCCTCCACATCCGTATCCGAATATTTTACAGAGTTAATACCGATAACCTCTCCTACTGCGTTTAACAGTGCGCCGCCGCTATTGCCCGGATTGATTGCCGCATCGGTCTGAATTAATGCTGCTGTATAGTTCGTATTGCTTTCGCTGTCAGAGACAACCACCTCACGGTCTAAGGCGCTGATACATCCGGTGGTAACGGACTGTCCGTAACCTAAGGCGTTACCGATGGCAATGCTTGCCTCTCCTACCCGAAGATTATCGGAATTTCCAAGAGTCGCCACTTTAATGCTGTTCATTGTCTCTTCTTCCACACTGCCGCGGTCCACTTTTACCACTGCCAAATCGGTGGACGGGTCTGTTCCTTTCACCTCTGCGCTGACGGTAGAATTGTCATTAAAAGTCACAGTCAGGCTGGTGGCGCCTTCTACCACATGGTTATTTGTGGCAATATAGAGGTTGTTATCATCCTGCCCCACAATGATGCCGGAACCGCAGCTGGTGCTCTCATAGGTCTGAGGTCTGCCGCCCCAGAAGCTCTGGTATTCTGTCTGGCTGACATTCGTGATTGCCACGATGGATGGCATGGTTTCCTCCACGATATCAGAGACGTCCGTCGCCACATAGGTGGATGAGGTTGACGTTGTTCTTACGCTGTCGTCCCCATCATTCTGGGTTAAAACGCTGCCGGAGGTATTCGAGGCATCGCTGCTGTTTCCCCACAGCTCACCGGAAGCATAATGCACACCCTCAAAAACCACGCCGGACACCAGTCCGAACACCAATGCCAGCGCCGCACATTTCGCTACCTTTACGCCGAAACCGCCGGGCTTTCTTTCCCGTTTTTTCTTTTCCTTTTTTGGCGGCTTCTGATAAGCTGCATTCTGGTATGCTCCGTTATTCTGGTAAGCTCCGTTCTGAAAGCTTCCGTTCTGATATCCGTTTGCTGTACCACCCTGATAAGCTCCGTTCTGGTAATTTCCATTCTGATAGGCGCTGTTACTCTGATACGTTCCGTTATTCTGATAGGTCCCGTTATTCTGATAAGTGTTTCCTGTGGTACTTGGCTGGTTATAAGAATAAAATCTGTCCCTGTTCTGACTGCTGTCCTGATTGTCATTTGAATTGCTATTATACTGATTATCCATATACTCATTTCTCCTTCCGTAACTGACACTCTAAAAATTTTTCGTTCTCAGGAACTTCCCGTTCCTTATTACAGGTATTAGTGTACTTTTTATTTGTGTTCGATTTGTGACGGAAATATCAAAACTTTATGATTTCTACCACAGCCACATGGCAAAGGTACGAAGCTGAAACACAAAATGTAATATTCCAATACACACCATTCCTATAGAATAACCCTTTCTCCATCTCTTATCCCGAAGTTCAAAGGAGAGCGTCAGTATCACAAAGAGATACAGCAAATCCGTCAGGTAATAAACCCTTGCCCCGGAAGCATACATGGTGGGGGAACAATATAAAATCGCCTCACTGGCAATCCCCGCAAGGTAGGCAAGAAGCAGCGTCACCTGGAAGCCCGATACTTTCCAGAGATAAGCAAAGGTAAACACTAACGCCGCCGTCCACCAGAGCAGTGCAGCCACATTCTGTCCTGTCAAATCCGATACCGCCGGAACCTGCTCCACCGGAAGCATAATATCCCCGATATTCATTCCCATATCCGACAATACCGTCACCCCTGCAAAGGGCAGCAGGGCAGCCGCCGTAAAAATCCCTGCCGCCGCTATCCAGATAAAATCCTGCCATTTCTTATCCTTCCGCTGTAGCAGCAGCAAAATCCCCATCACCCAGATGGCGCATAAAAACAGCTTGTTTTCATTGGCAAAGGAGGAAAGCAGCCATTGCACCGTAATAAAGAGATGTTCTCCCACCGTCAAATCATTGTACTGGGGCATCCAGTTCGTCACCTCAGACGCCACCCGCAGCTCATTTCCCGGCGCCAGAAACAGCACTCCAAAAGTGAAAAGCGTCACCGCAGTCTGCAGCAGCAATTCCCAGGGAACTTTCCTGTCTTTCCAAAAAAGAAACAGCGCCCCTAACACCTCAAACGCCAGAAGCACAGCTCCCATCTGTTCAATGGACATGCTGGCGATAACGGCGCAGGGAACGGCGTAAAAAAGCTGCCTTCTGCGGAATTTTCCGGTGTCAAACACCAAATCCGCCAGAGGCATCATCGCCCAGATACCGCAGGTGAAGGACCATGTATAAAAAATAGAGCCGTTCATCCACACCGCCGCATAGCCCAGGGTTGTCGCCGCCATCAGAAAATATCCCATCACCGCCGTCACTGCCGCAGAAAGCTCAAAGCCTGCCGTCTCCCGGCTCACCGGAGTCCTGTCATACCAGCGGGCAATCCCTCCCTCCGGCAGCCGCGCCGCCTTTTCTGCAAGCCTGATAAGCCCCATGGGCAGCAAAACTAACATCAGGGCGTTGATTATCCGCCAGAACCAGATATTATGCCGGAACGCAAGGTACACCATTGCCTCTCCCGCCATTCTTCCAACCCATGTCTCATAGCGCCAGCCTAAATATTCAAAGAATCCCATACTGCGGGAATTCTGATAAAAAAAGACATCGTCGCCATCCGAGTACCCGATTCTCGAAAGAATCAGGAGCGCTCCGATAAACATCAATGTCCAAAATATCATATACTTCTGCTTTTTTTTCATATCACGTTTTTACCTTTCCGATAAACTACATTGTTCTCCAAAGTCTCACCCAGTAATCCCGGTTCATCGTATAACGTAAAATCTTTTTTCTGCTGAGCTTCTCATAGCGTTTTCCCATGAGATATCCGGCATATTTCCCCACACACTGCAATCCCAGTTGAACTACCAGATAGGGCTTTCCGATTTGGAACAGATATTTTACGGTGCTCTTCACCAGCTTCATCCCCTCCGCCTCAGAGCTGACCGCCTCAAAAATCTCCGGGTGCTGCTTCTGGGACACCGCTAAGTCAAAATTCCGGTGGAACTGCTGCCCCATGGTATAATTGTGGGAATGAATCACCTGCGCCTTCGCCGCATAGTACACATAGTACCCTGCCTGCACTGCCTTCGCCGCAAAAAACATATCCTCATTAAAAATCACCGGAGTTTCAAAGCCCCCCAGTTCTTCAAAAATACTGCGTTTGTACGCCGCACAGACGTCGGAGCAGAAAAATGTCTTAATTCCCAAAACAGGGATATCCTCTTTTCCCTTCCGCCTGCTGACCTCCGGATAGTTAAACTGCCTGGTGTAGCGTTCCACAATGGAACAATCCTCCCTGGGAAGCTGTCTGGCATATGCCGCCGCCGTCCCCTCTTCCTCTAAGCCCCTCACCAGCTCCTGCACCAGAAATTCATCCGCCGGGACTGCGTCCTGGGTCATAAACAAAAGAACATCCGCCTCTGATTTTTCCGCTCCGAAAAGCCTGGTTCCGCCATGGTCAAATTCCTCTTTGGAAATATGGTAAAGCTCATAGGGACAGGGAAGCTCCGCCAGATAACCGCCGATGGCATACTTCTTTTCCGCCTCCTGCCAGAGGCTTTCTTCCGTGTTTAAAATAAGTACCCTATGAATAAGAAAGGTCTGCTTCTGCAGTTTTTGCAGAAGCAGACAGAAAGTGTCGTTCGGTTTATAAGTTGGAATAATTACATCAACTTTCATTTAAAATCCATCTCCCTGGCTGTAGCCGGTGTCGCTGATAATCTGCGCACTCTTACTCTTCACCGCATCGGTGGGCTCATATGTAGTGTCATCATACAGGAATGCGTGGAGCTGCTTTACATTGGATTCCAGGTCGCATGGGATAACGCAGTCACCCTTGGAGCCAAGCTTTTTAGTATTCTTCTCAAACGGGAAGCCTGTGGTTTCTCCCAGTTTATAATTGAATACCTGTGCCGCTAACGCAATCAAATCCGTATTGGTGTAGCTGGTCTTAATATCCCCAAACAGCGCATCAATTAAACTGTTGATGGTCTTTAAATTGGATTTCTGCGCCTTTTCAATCATAGCGGCAATAACGGTTCTCTGACGCTCGGTACGTCTATAGTCGTCTCCCGCCGTATAACGGATACGGGCATAGGCACATGCCTGTACGCCGTCCATGGTAACATTGGTTCCGCCGCTGGTTAAATACTTGGAGTTATGCTTCGTCAGCCTGTTGATTTCATCCATATAGCCGTACATCAGCACTGCCTCCTCGTCGGTCACCTCCGGGATGACAACGCCTCCTAATAAATCCACACACTCTACCACAGCGTTAAAGTCAACGGTCACATAATCTGTAATATCAAGGTCTAAGTTCTTATTCAGCATGGTAATCGCCTGCTCCGGACCACCTGCGGCATAGGCTGCATTACATTTCTTAAAGGTTCCCCCGCCGATGTCTAAATAGCTGTCACGGTAAATGGAGGACATCTTTACCTCATGGGTGTCATTGTTAATGCTGGCAATAATGATAACATCGCTGTTACCTTTGGAAAGATTTCCGTTGGAACGGTTGTCAAGACCGAATAATGCGATAGTGGTATACCCCTTCATAATCTCCTGCGCCTCTTCTGAGATACCCTCGTTCACTTCCACCTTTTCCTTGTCAAAGGAGGTGTCCTTGTCAATCTTGGAAAACTTCACTACCACAAACAATACCGCTGCCAAAATCAGTAATACAAGAATCTCAACCACAACAATCAGTATCTTTTTCTGCTGTTTTTTCTTTTTCCGGGCGGAATTCTTTTTTCCTGCTGCCCCCTGTCCTGATTTTGTTCTTCCCTGTTCTGCTTTACTCATAAACTTTTCTCCTAATACGCATTTTTATTTATAAAACCTTTGAAAATGGTGAGGAACAGGATTTTCACATCCAATCCCAGCGTCCAGTTTTCAATATAGTACAAATCATGCTCAATCCTCTTTCGTATGGACGTATCCCCACGATAGCCGTTGACCTGTGCCCAGCCGGTCATCCCCGGACGAACCTGATGCTTTATCATATAACGGGGAATTTCCTCACGGAACTTCTCCACATACTGCGGACGCTCCGGTCTGGGCCCCACCAGACTCATATCCCCTTTCAATACATTAAATAGCTGCGGGAACTCATCCAGGCTTGTCTTTCGCAAAATTCTTCCAACCTTCGTAATACGCGGGTCGTCTTTCTGCGTCCAGCCCTTTCGCTCTTCCTCTTCTGTCTGCACATACATGGTTCTGAATTTATACATATGAAACGGCGTATTGTGCAGTCCTACCCGCTCCTGTTTGAAAATCAAAGGTCCCTTTGACGTTGCTTTCACCGCTATGGCTGTCACAAGCATCACCGGGGAAAAGAGGATAATACAGAAAATAGAACCTATAATATCCACACACCGCTTCAAAAGCGCATTAAAGGTATTCGACAGCGGGACATAACGGATATTGATTACCGGAAGCCCCAGCAAATCCTCCGTATAAGGCTTTGTGGGAATAATATTTCCGTAATCCGGGATAAACTTGGTATGCACCCCGGACTTCTCACATTCCGCTACGATTTTTTCCAGTTTGTAATATTCTTCCAGACCTAAGGTAATGGCAATCTCATCTAACTTGCTTTCAGGAAGAATGTAGAGCAAATTCCCCACACTTCCGATTACCTTGACTCCCTTGTAGGTTGTCCCACGGGCAATGTTATCATCTAAGATTCCACGCACGTTATAGCCCCATTGTGGATTTTGCTGTATTCTGTCGATATACTGCTCTGCTGCCCTTGAATACCCCACCAGCAGAATGTGCTTTAAATTGTAACCATTCTTCCGCATTCCCCGCAAAATACGGCGCAGCAGCAGACGGAAGCACTCCTCTAACAGCACATTGATAACAAAGAAATAGAAGAACATCTCTCGCGAGAAGTTCTGAAACTGTTCCTCATAGGACTGTAAAAAGAATAAGCCTGTAAACGTAATGAGAAACCCTACGGTGTTGGCTCCGATAATATTGGACAGCTCTAACCGTCTTCCCTGTACCCGCTTCGGCGTGTATAAATTAAAAGCATAATATATCACTAACAACAGCGGAACCAGAATAATCAGTGCCTGCATATAATACCGGAACGACAGGGCACCGCCTTCTGAATCCAGAATACCGCTCGAAAACTTCAACCACCATGCCAGCATATAGGACACTACAATCACACCTGCGTCAATCACCACATGCAGTCTGTTAAGGTGCTTCTGATTATCTTTTATCATAGTGTCATCCTTCTACTATTTTTCAAGCTTCCATATAAAACTAATGATACAATAATTTTACAAAAAGCACAACTTCTTTTTCTTAAAAGAATTGTCACATTTTCTTAATATTTTCTTATTTTTCTTTTGATATTCAAAAAATCTTTCCCTATTTTCCGCTTAAAACCCGGAAAATATTAGAAATCAATTCCAGCTCCAGCTTCGCATACCGTCCAAAGGGCTGCGCTGCAAAATCCGCCTGTTTTAAGCTGCGGCACGCTGCAATTCCCTCTTTGATTCCGGTGCGGTATTCCCTTCCAAAGCCCTTTCTACAGAAAAACAGCCATTTTATCAGCACTCCGGCAAACAGGAACGGCGCATTCACAATCCGCTGCGCCAGGGGCATATTTTTGTATGCCACAAACATGGAATTTCTTGCGGCAAGATAAACCTTTTTCTCATTATAACGGGTTCCCGTGGTGGCGCTCCCCACATGGTAGACCTTCGCCGCAGGAAAATAGCGGTTTCTGTATCCCATGATTTTTGCCCGGTAGCCCAAATCCACATCCTCCAGATAGGCAAAATGGCGTTCATCTAAAAGCCCGGTTTTTCGCAGCAGCTCCATACGGTAAATTGCCGCTCCGCCGCAGGAGGAAAAAATATCCGCCTCCTCCTCGTACAAGACGGCAGGCTTTCCTTTTCCCCGCGCCCTCGCCCAGCCGAGAAGCGTGTATAAATCCCCGGCATTGTCCAGAATATCCCTCTGCTTAAAGTCTAACATCATGGCGCTGCCGGAAAAAATGTCCTCCGACTGCTTAATGCCCTTTAGCAGTTCTTCCACAAAATGAGGGTCCGCCTCAATGTCATTGTTGAGAAGTATGACAAAAGGAGTTTTCGTCTTTTTTATCCCCAGATTTACCGCTTTGCAGAAACCTGTATTTTCCCCCAGGGCAATGATTTCCATGTCCAGAACATCCGATGTCAGGGAAGCGCTGCCGTCGGTGGAGCCATTGTCAATCACAAGAAGCTTAAACTCCTTAAAGGTCTGCTGTTCCAATGTTTTTATACAGTTTTCTAATAAGACTTTCCCGTTATAATTGGGAATCACAATCGTAACTTCCGTCATACTTCCTCTCATTCTTTTTTATCATTTCCTGCTCCGCAAAATTCCCGCTATCGGCAGTTTTCTGCCCCACATGTCATCTGTCTCACTATCAGCAGTTTTCCTCCGAAAAACTTGTGCGCTAATGAATGTCCCGCAGGGAATAGTTATTGTATACTGTGGAAAAATTCGGATTGTAATAGGGGTCCCCCTCTTTTAAAATTCCAATCCAGTGGTTTCTCATATATTCGATTTCCCGCTGAAAACGGGCTGTTTTCTCCGGGGAATCCTCCGCCCCCCTGGATTTTGACTCATAGTGGTACGCCTGCACCTGTGGGTTATAGACCACTAAATAGCCCAGCTTACGCACTTTCAGGCAGAAATCCACATCATTAAAGGCAACGGCTAATTCCTCCGTCAGTCCTCCTGCCTGCTCAAAAACTTCTTTTTTTACCATAAAAAAGGCTGCCGTCACGGCGCTGTAGTCCATCATCAGGGAAGCCTTGTGAAGATAACCGCTGCGCTCCCCGTTCAGCCCGGTAAACATATTAGAGGCGATTCCTCTGGCATTTCCGCCGATACCCACCACAATGCCTGCATGCTGTACCGTATGGTCGGGATAAAACAGCTTCGCCCCCACGAGCCCCACCTCTCTGCGCTGGCAGGCGCCTAACAGGGCGGTAAGGCAGTGATTTCCGATAAGTTCAATATCGTTATTTAAAAGTACCAGGTACTCTCCCTTTGCAAAGGATGCGCCAAAATTATTTAAAGCGGAGTAGTTAAAGCCTGAACTCCAGACTGCCACCAAAAGACGCTGTCCTCCCGCCAGGCTGCCGGAGAAGGTCTTTGTCCCTTCTATCTCCTGTTCCTCCGGGGCAATCTCCCGGTAGTAGGAAAAGGTTTCCTCACAGCTGTTATTTTCCACAATAATGACTTCATAATTTTTATAATCTGAGTTTTCAATGGAGGCGATACATTTCTTCAAGGTTTCCACTTCGTCTTTATTAGGGATAATAATAGAAACCAGAGGTTCTCCCTCCACCGCATATTCCACCTGATAAAACCCCATATCCTTCCGGGGCGTCACTTCCGCCTTTACTCCCAGCCGTTCCAGATGGTCTGCGATGGCGCGTCTCCCCGCCTCCACCGCATGCTGTTTGCTGAACGGATTGGCAGAGGTGGAATCTGTGTGGCATCTCCAGTGGTACAAAATTCTTGGGATATGCCCCACTGCCTTCGCCTGCTCCACACACCGCAGGATAAAATCGTAGTCCTGCGCACCGTCATAATCAGAACGGATTCCTCCCACTGCCTCGGCAAGCTCCCGTTTCACCAGAAGAAAATGGGTAATATAATTATTAGAGCGAAGCAAATCAATGTTGATATCCGGCTTGAAGTGAGGCTCGAAATGGGTTTTTCCCTCCATATCCACCTTGTCCTCATCCGTATAAAGCATGTCATATTCTGCGCCCTGATGATTTTCATGGAAGCCGGTGGCTGCGACGCCGTCCCTCTGCTCCACACCCTTTTTCATTTTACTGACCGCCTCAAACAATGCGTCCGGCGCTAATATATCGTCGTGGTCTAAAAAGGCGAGCCAGTCTCCCTTTGCTAAGGCAATGGCGGCGTTGGTGTTTCCGGCAATCCCCTCATTTTTCTCTAAAATCTGATAGGTAATCCTGCTGTCCGCTGCCTGGTATTCTTTCACTATGTCCGTAAGTTTTGTTTTCCCTGCAGTCCTCTCCCTGCAGCCTGCCTTTTCCGGGATTTCCCCGCCGCTGTCGGTTTCTACCGGGCTGCCGTCCGCAAGGCAGAGCTGCCAGTTTCCATAGCTCTGCGCCTGTACCGAAGCAATCATTTCCCGCAAAAATTTCTCCGGGGTATTATATAGCGGGACAACAATGCTGATACAGGGAGCGTCCTTCCATTTTTCCGCTGTTCTCCGCTGTTTTTCTAACTGCTCCGGCGCAGCCTTATGTTTCTCATACCATGGCTCATAGGGTACGTTTTCGGCTTCCATTTTTTCCTGCAGGCGGATAAAAAATTCTTTTACTCCGTAATGCTTCAGATAGCGCACGCCCTTGATTACTTTCTGTAGGGTTATTTTTTTCATGATTCACGTTTGCCTTTCTGATGTATGTAAAGCCACCCGTCAGCGTAATCTTTTCGTTCTTCTTCTGACATTGCGGTGTAAGTTTCAAATTCAACCTTCGTCAAGGTCATCTGCGGAGCGCCGCATTTGAAGCACTCCACATCTTTGCGGCGGGATACGACGCGCATCCAGCCGCATTCGGGACATATGAATACCTTCATCATTGTATGGTTTTCCCTCTTTCTCTCTTTGCAATATGGTTAGGTGGGTTTTGGATTATTTGCCAGGGACGCCGGACATGGCAAGCATTCTCACGCTGCCACGCTCTCGCTCCCCAAGAACACAGCGGATGCTAAGCTCGAAACCCCCTCGCTAAGCACCGGTGTCCTTGGAAGGGGCTGCTTTGAGAACGCTTGCCATGTCCGGCTGTGTTCTGGCGAAATAATACAAAAACCTATCTTCTTAGTGAAAAATCCGAGTTATCCAGGGTCAGGTTTCGGTTATAATAGGGGTCGCCCTGCTCGATTACGGTTCGCCAGCGATTGATAAATTTATCGACTTCGTCCTGGAAACGTTCTACTTTTTCAGGCGAATCTTCGTAGCCCCTGGACTTGGATTCGTAGTGGTAGAGTTCGGCGTAGGGGTTATAAATGACCAGCTTTCCCTGTTCTCTGACCTTGAGACAGAAGTCTATGTCGTTGAAGGCTACGGCAAGCTCTTCGGTGAGACCGCCTACCTGGTCGAATAAAGTACGTTTCACCATCATACAAGCGGCGGTGACAGCTGAGTAGTCCTGAACACTGCTGATTCGTCCAAAATACCCGGTGTCGTAACGGGATTTTCCGATAAAAGCGTGTCCGGCGGTGCCGCCAAACCCTAAGACAACCCCGGCGTGCTGGATGGTGTCGTCGGCGTAGAGCAGTTTTGCCCCTGTGATGCCTACATCTTCCCTCATGCAGCAGCCTAACAGCTCTCCTATGACGCTGCCGTTTATCATTTCTGTGTCGTTGTTTAACAGAAGCAGGTAGTCTCCTTTTGCTGCCGCGGCTCCAAAGTTATTGATTTTGGAAAAGTTAAAACCGCCTTCATAGAAGATGACATGTACCTGACTGTATTCCGTCTGGATTTTTTCGTAATAGGTAAAGGTTTCCGGGTCAGTACTGTTGTTTTCCACCACGATGATTTCAAAATTCCGGTATTCCGATTTGTCTATGATGGAGCGGAGACACTTGCCTAAATCTTCGCTGTGGTCTTTGTTTGGGATAATGACGGAGACAAGGGGCGCCTCCTGCCATTGGTAAATGGTACGGTATCTGCCGTAGCTTTCGGCATGTTCCACCTTTGCTGGAATGCCGCAGCGTTTGTAATGAGCTTCCACCGCTGCCCTGCCTGCCTCAAAGGCATAGAGCTTACTCTCAGGATTTGCCGCTGTGGAATTCATATGGCAGCGCCAGTGATACAGTATTTTAGGGATATGGCAGATTTTTTTGCTCTGTTCACAGCACCGTAAAATAAAATCCAAATCCTGGGCGCCGTCGTAGGCGCTGTCAAAAAGTCCTGCCGTCTCCGCCACCTCTTTTTTTACAGCAAAAAGATGGCAGATATAATTCATGCTGCAGAGTAAATCCAGATTAAAATCCGGCTTAAAGTGCGGTTCAAAATAAGTCTTTCCGTCCATGCTGACTTTGTCTTCATCAGAATAGAGCACCTCAATATCCCTGTCCTCATTTAAGGCTTTCGCCAGCTCATAAAGGGCATTGGCGGGCAGGATATCGTCATGGTCTGCCAGAACAATATAATCGCCCTCCGCTAAGGCTGCGGCTGCATTAGTGTTTCCGGAAAGCCCTGCATTGACGTCTAAATTCCCCAGGGTAATCCGTTTTTCACCTGCCGCATATTCTTCTGCCACAGTCCTTGCCTTTCCTTCTAACTGCCCCACCATGCAGAGCTGCCAGTTCCCGTAGGTCTGGTTTTCTATGGAATCTATCAGTTCCCGGAGAAAAGCCGGGTTCGTCTGGTACACCGGAACCAAAACAGAAAATTTCGGCTGACAGGAAAAGGAAGTCTGTCTCTGCTCTTCTAACTCCTCCGCCGTCACCTCATATTTCTTTCGCCAGTTCTGATAGGAAGTCTCTTCTTTTTTCCCCAGCTTGGTATTGATTTTGCGAATGGTAGGTCCTACGCCGTTCCGCTCTAAATAGCGCACGGCAGCTCCCGCTTTTTCCACGGCATATTGAAACTTTCCGCCGTCATCCCATTTCTTTAACCGGGTCTTAGCGCTGCGTTCCGCACTGCGCATTTCCAGACAAAAACGGTTTCCGGCTCCCGGCTCTAACGCTGTGGTCTGCACTAAAAATCCCGGCTTAACCGCCTTTTCGCACTCCGGAAATACGGAGGTCAAATCCTTCCGGTAAAAATGCTCGGTCTGCACCGGAAGAGGCTGCCCTTTTGCGTCCAGCAGATACAGATTCACCTCTCCGGCGCCCATGCACCAGCCTGTGACGCTGACTTTCTCGGCATCCCTGTGACAGCTCTCAATATAATATTCTAAGGTCTGTTCTAATTTTATCAGTTTTTTCACGGAAATACGGTATGCCTGCTGTTTTTCTTCCCCGTAAAAAGCAGTGATGATAAAGGTTTTGCCTTCTCTCCACTGCTCCGGCAGCCTCACCACCGCCACCACTTCCTCATTGATTTCATTGATGGTTCCAAGGTATTTCTGGCGCACCTCCGCCCCCCGGTTGACCGTAATCGAAAGTGGAAGCTTCTGCCCATCTAACTGTGCGCAAAGCTCATGGTTCTCCGTTTTTCCATCAAAAAACCACCCCACAAACACCAGCGCATTTTCTTCGGTCAGATGAAACCGCAATTTCTCCACAAAAAATTTATGTGTATCCATCTATCTTCCTTTCAAAGAATAGCGTTTTTTGCTTTCTGTTTTAGTCTCTGAAATAAATATCTCTTGTATACACTTTCTCTTTCACCGGCTCTAACATCGCATCAAACCGGTTTGCCACAATCACATCACTCTGCTTCGCAAATTCCTCAAAATTCTCAATCACTCTGGCATTCTCAAACATCTCCGTCTTTAAGGATGGGTCATAAAGCACAATCGCCACTCCCTTAGCCCGGATTCGCTCCATAATGCCTAAAACAGAGCTTTGTCTGTAGTTATCGGAATTTGCCTTCATTGCCAGGCGGTAAATCCCCACCACCTTCGGTTCTTTTTCTAAAATCTGCTCCGCAATAAAATCTTTTCTGGTATGGTTTGCGTCCACAATCGCTCCCATAATATCATTCGGCACGTTGTTATAATTCGCCAGAAGCTGTTTGGTATCCTTCGGCAGGCAGTAACCGCCGTATCCAAAGGAAGGGTTGTTGTAATGTGTCCCGATACGGGGGTCTAAGCCGATACCCTCAATAATCTGTCCGGCGTCTAATCCCTTCATTACCGCAAAGGTATCTAATTCATTAAAGAAAGCAACCCGGAGGGCAAGGTAGGTATTGGCAAATAACTTCACCGCCTCCGCCTCTGTCAGGTTGGTAAAGAGGGTGGGAATCTCCTCCTTGATGGCGCCCTCCTGCAACAGGTGCGCAAAGGTTTCCGCCGCCTGCTTCATTTCCTCATTGCCCGCTTTTACGCCCACAATAATACGGGACGGATAAAGATTGTCCTTTAACGCCTGCCCCTCCCTCAAAAACTCCGGGGAAAATAAAATGCGCTCTGTATGGTATTTTTCACAGATACTCTCTGTATAACCCACGGGAATTGTGGATTTGATTACCATAACCGCCTTGGGATTCACCTCTAACACTAGTTCAATCACCGACTCCACGGAGGACGTGTCAAAATAATTTTTTTTCGCGTCATAATTGGTCGGCGTGGAAATGATGACAAAATCCGCCTCCCGGTAGGCGCTTCTGCCGTCCGTGGTTGCAGTCAGATTCAGCGGTTTCTCGGCTAAATATTCCTCAATCTCCTTATCCACAAGGGGAGATTTGCGGTTGTTAATCATGGCTACTTTTTCTTCTATAATATCCACGGCATGTACTTCGTGGTTCTGCGCTAATAAAATGGCATTTGACAAACCGACATAACCGGTGCCTGCGATTGCAATTTTCATTTTCAAATCCTGCCTTTCTCTGGAAATCTGAGTTACTTTCCATGTTGTTTTATAGTATCATTTTATCAGGGGTCCTGCAAGTTGTAATACGTTTCCACGGAAATCTCCGTCTTAACGCATTACTGTCCCCTCCTTACCGGCGGCTCCGGTAACCTTAACGCTGCATGAACTGCGCCTCTAATATGCGGATGCACTCCCTTACGTCTAACGGTTTCGGTATATGGGCATTCATGCCGCTCTCTAAGCAATGCTTTGCGTCATCGGAAAATGCGTCTGCCGTCATGGCGATAATCGGCAAATCCTTATCAGCCCGGCTCAACGCCCGGATTGCCTTCGTCGCTTCATAACCGTTCATCACCGGCATACGAATATCCATCAGAATCGCATCATAATATCCAATCTCGGAGGCTTCAAATTTGTCTAAGCATTCTTTTCCATTGACCGCCCGCTCCATCTGAAGCCCCAGCCCGGAAAGAATCTCATTGGCAACCTCCCAGTTGATATCCATATCCTCCGCCAGAAGAATACGTTTTCCGGCAAAATCAATCTCCTGCTTCTGTTCCTGCTCCTGCTCTTCCCCATCCTGCTCTACATAGCGGCTCAGATAGGAATACAGCGTGGATTTAAACAGCGGCTTTGAGATAAAGCCCTCCACCTCTGACTCCTGTATCTCATTTTCAATATCACTCCTGTCGTATGCGGACATCAGGAAGATGGGGATTTCTTTCCCCACACGCTCCCATATCTCACGTATGGTCTGCACGCCGTCCATATTGGGCATCTTCCAGTCAATCAGCACAAACTGATAGTCCTCTGACTTCGCATGGTGCGCTTCAATCATCTTCACAGCCTTCCTGCCGTCTAAGGTCCATTCCGCATGGACGCCCAGTTCCTCTAAATTAGCGGCAGCGCTGGAACAAAGCTGTTCATTGTCATCCACCACCAGTATATTCCAGGGCGGCAGCTTCATCTCTTTTTCCGTCAAAGAAGCCTTTTTCAAATCCAGCACAATGTGGAAGCTGGTGCCTTTCCCCTGCTCGCTCTGCAGTTCGATGGTACCCTCCATCATATCCACAATCCTTTTTGTAATCGCCATGCCAAGCCCGGTTCCGGTAATCTGCCGCACCTGCTCCGTCTCTTCCCTGGCGAAAGTATCCCAGATTTTCTTCTGAAATTCAGCCGACATGCCGATGCCCGTATCCTCCACAAAGAAATGCGTACGGACATAATCTTCCCCTTTCTCCGAAGCCTCCTGGTACATGCGTATGTCAATCCTGCCTCCCTCCGGCGTAAATTTGCCCGCATTGGACAGCAAATTCAAAAGCACCTGATTGAGACGCACATTGTCGCAATAAACCTCTTCCGAAATAATGTTCTGGATAAAAATATCAAAATACTGCTCACGCGCCTTTACCAACGGCTGCATGATACTCACCATATCGTCCATTACATCCCGCAGGGACATGGGGTTAATGGAAAGCGTCATCTTACCGCTCTCAATCTTAGACATATCCAGCACATCATTGATAAGCCCCAGCAAATGCTTGCTGGAAAGCTGTACCTTTCTTAAGCAGTCCTCCACCCGTTCCCTGTCCTCAATATTTTTCTGCGCAATCTCGGACATTCCTATAATGGCATTCATCGGCGTACGGATATCATGGCTCATGCTGGATAAAAAGTCACTTTTTGCCTTGTTGGCACGGTCTGCCTCCTGCCTCGCCTCCGCAAGCTGCTGCAGCTGCTGCTGGGACAGACGGTAATACATTACCAGAATAACTGACATTGCAACTAAAATGACAACACAGGAGCCAATCGTCACCATGAGCCGTACGGAATCCAGTTCCGTAACCGCTTCTCCCAAAACTCCGTCCGGCATAACGGAAATCAAATACCAATTCGTATTTTCCGATAACGGGGCGCCGTAAATATGACGCAGTTCTCCATCCATGGAAATGCGGACGGAATAATTTCCCTTTGCCATCATAGCTGCCTGCAGCTCATTCACATAATCCGCAGTACTCTTCCCGTCAAAGTCCTCATAACGCTCCCGAATCCGGTCAAAATAATTCTCCCGGTATGCGTCGGCGTTCCTGATAACAAAATTCCCCTCTTTGTCAATGACATGGGAATACACCATCGCCTCGTCCTCATCCAGAAACATCGCCTGATTCAGATACTCCATGGAAACTCCTGCAATCAGGGAAATACTCTCTCCCTCCTCCATGGGATAAGAAGCCTCCTTTCCCAACAGGAGCAGCTTTTCCTCTGTGCCTCTGCGTCCCTCCGTCACAAGATACCCGTCCTTACGCAAAGCCGCCCTGACATCATCACTGCCGCCAAACTCCACGTCGCCTCCATAGATTTCCACCAGTTCTCCATCTTCTGTCAGAAAACCAAGGTAGGAAAAATTCCGCACCTCCGCCCGAAGCTGCAGCTCCTCTAACATATCATCCCCATAAATCGTGTTCTCCGGCGGTACCGCCCGCAAAATTCCCTGCACCTGCTCTAAACGCAGACCCACGATAGACTGAAACTTCTGCTGTATCTGGTGGCTCACCTCAGACATATAAATATCCGTAATTTTTGTAATGGACTTATCCGTTCTGTAGGACAGATACCATGTCATCCAGACAAACATCACCACACATACCACTATCACACTGATAAAACTGCGCCGAAAAAATTTGATTACCTTTTTATCCATCTTTACCTTCCGTTCACTTATAGCTTACAAAAAAATGACTATTTTATCCAATCTATGTTTTTTATTGTACCATAACCAGCCCCCAACAGCAATGTACAAAATGTCCCGTTACTGTTCACTCCCTACCGTCGTTCCAGTAACAATGTCCCTCCTCATCCCTGCAAAAATACCGGGAAGAGTTTACATTTTCCCCTGATTTTGTTACATTATAACTATTAACGGAAACACCCGTACATTCGATTCTACAACAATTTAAGAGGTATTTATTTTATGAAACAAAAACATTTATTATCTGCAGGCTTACTAACCCTTTTTTCCTGCCTGCTTGTCCTTTGTATCTATCTTCAAAGCTCCGTCTCCAAAAAGGACGCCACCGGGTATACCCCCGACTTGTCCTCGGAGTATTTAGTGACCCAGTATCCCGATGCCACCGGCGTGCAGGCAACCTTTTACACCATTGAAAATGATAATTACTTTCTGATTATCGACGGCGGCTGGAAAGAAAACACCAGCGCGCTTCGCGACATTATTGCCCGACACGGAAACCATGTGGACGCCTGGATTCTCTCCCATCCCCACAAAGACCATGCCGGAGCTTTCAATGAAATTTATGCCAATCCCCAGGGCATCACCATTGACGCCATCTACGATAACGGCTTTGACTATGATTTCATCGAATCCGTGGGGGAGCCCTATGACGATATTACCATTATGGAAAATTACCATGCCCTGACCAGTCAGGCTGACAACATCACCCATTTAAAACGCGGAGAACGCCTCACCATCTGCAGGCTCACCTTTGATATTTACAATGCCTATGATGAAATTGTCCTTTCCACTGTGGGGGAAGAAAAAGATTATCAGAACAACGCTTCCCTGCTGTTTAAGGTCAGCAGTGAAAACAGCAGCATGCTTTTCTGCTCTGATATCAAATATGATATGGACGCTTATTTGCTGGAAGCTTACAAAGATGTGCTCTCCTGCGACTATGTACAGACCGGACACCACGGAAACTGGTCCTTTTCAGAGGATTTTTATGACGCGGCGGACGCTGACGTTTATTTCCTGGACGCTCCGGAATCCATCACTGGCAATCCTGATTTCCCCGCCAGCGAATTAAAGCAGGCGCTGCTGGCAAAAGGAAAAACCGTGTTGGATTTTGACACTGCGCCAAACTCGGTTACTTTAAAATAAAAATAAGTGTTTCCTATGAAATAAAAAATACAGAATACAACGGAGGGATGTTGCTCTCGCTGTACTCTGTATTTGAAACGGTTGACATTATTTTTATATCATACTTCTTCTGTTTCGAACATAGCAGAAATGGAAAACTTTGCAAATAATTGATTTTTTATGTTTCATGAATTACTACTCTGCCCCATCAATCAACACCGTTTTCCCCTCAAATGCAAATCCGTAGCAACGTATCTGCTCCCTCGATATTCCTCTGGCTGCAAGCTGCTCCTCATATCGCTTCTCCTTTATCTGTGCAAGCGCTGCCTGCACGGTTTCCTCTAACGAAGTTTCTTTCCTCGGATTGTGCACTTTAAACTCTAAGATAACGGCATCG
>Ga0129308_1000749_pt1 | contig 43136 bp, 47 predicted proteins | sample L827metagenome_FD_94440 | JGI IMG/M metagenome (GOLD analysis project Ga0129308, IMG submission 94440) | Ring-tailed lemur group fecal microbial communities from Wisconsin, USA - L827 metagenome | ecosystem: Host-associated > Mammals > Digestive system > Large intestine > Fecal | place: USA... | reverse complement strand
TTTGTCATGCAGTTTTCAAGGTTCTAAGAATCGTTTTACTGATTCATTTCTATCTGAAATGCCTTTGGCAATTCATTCAAAAAATTTCATTTTAGGCTTGACTTTTAATAGTTAGTCTTTCTCTAAATGAGTTTCATTTTTATCCCGTTCCATACATAGCTTTCCCTCCTCTGTATTTTCGTTTTTTTTCGTACCTTCTTTATCATAAAATTAATTATGCAAAGAGACAAGTTTTTTTCACAATTTCACGTGATTTTCGTCCTTTTACACAGTTTTTCACTGGTATTTTTATACATTTTTCGGGTATTGACTTTTGCGAAATTTTGCGAAAACACATTTAAGAACTATAAAATACGGTAAATCAAGCATAGTAGGATGGGATGCTCGCCTGTTCATTTTTCCCAAAATCTGTTATTCTGATTATAAATTTTAGCCAAGGAGTTATTTATGAAACAGACACCCTCATTGAAAAACCTGCTCTCCTTTCAGGGCGAGTGGAGAAGCTACCAGAAACGTGTCCTTACGCACGCAGAGCATTATTTAAAGGACGGGCGAATTCACATCGTGGCAGCCCCCGGCTCCGGAAAAACCACCCTTGGGATTGAGCTGATTCGCAGACAAAACGCCCCTGCGCTCATTCTTTCCCCCAGTATCAATATCCGGAATCAATGGTTAGAGCGTATCCGCTCCGCCTATTTAAAAGAGTCCTCCGACATTCTTTCCAATTCCCTGCGCAGCCCCGGACTTATCACCGCCATCACCTATCAGGCGCTGCACAGCTATTTAATCGGAAATAGCTCTGAGGACACTGCCGAAACCAGCTCTGCCGAACCGGATAAAACTATGCAGTCAGACACCCCTGCCGACAATGCTGTGCTGCCTGACCTCTTTGAGGCGCTGCGTCAGACCGGAATCCGCACGCTTTGCTTAGATGAAGCCCACCACCTGCGCAATGAATGGTGGAAGGCTTTGGAAACCCTGGTGCAGAATATGCCGGAGCTTACCATCATATCTCTGACCGCCACCCCGCCCTACGACGCCTCCCCTGCGGAATGGCAGCGGTACATCAACCTCTGCGGACCCATTGACGAGGAAATCATTGTGCCGGAGCTGGTAAAGGAGGGCAGCCTTTGCCCCCATCAGGACTACGTGTATTTCAGCGCCCCGCTCAAGGAGGAAGAAATGGAAATCCTCCGTTTCCGGGAGGACGCCGCCCTTATGGGGAAAGAAATTTTCTCCAACGAAACTCTGTTTTCACTGGTAAAACAACATGCCGCTGTCCTCCGCCCAGGCGCCGAGCGGGAAAAACTTCTGGAAAATCCCGACTATACCTCTGCCCTTTTGATATATCTGCACGCTAAGGGCTGCCCTCTGCCCAGCGAATTACAATTCTCCGGCGGCGCTGACCTGCCAAAGCTAAATCTCCGCTGGTTAGAACTGCTTTTACAGGGATTTCTCTATGATGACGCTGAGAGCTACCCACCCTGCGGGGATTTCCATGAAGCATTGACAGAACAGCTCAAAGCCCATGGCTTTATCCACAAAAAGAAGGTCTGCCTCGCCGCAAATGACGACATTCGCAAACTATTTGCCGCTTCAAAGGGAAAATTAGACAGCATTACTTCTATTGTAAAAGCGGAGGAAAAAAATCTCGGCAGCAGCCTGCGGCTTTTGATTCTGACTGACTACATAAAAAAGGAATATCTCTCCGCCCTTGGAAATGAGGAACGCTCCGTGCAGGAGCTTGGAGTAGTCCCCATTTTCGAAACCCTGCGACGCGCCTGCGGCGAAACTTCCCTGCGGCTTGCCGCCCTAAGCGGCAGTGTGGTGCTTATCCCCGCCTCCGCCAAACCGGCGTTAGAGGAACTGCTCTCCCGCACCGGGGCAAAATGCTCCGTCAAAGAATGCAATGCGCCGGGCTATTATCAGGTTACTGTCAGCGGTTCTGAGGAAACTGCCTCCGGGCTTTTGACCGAATTATTTTATCAGGGAGAAATTCAGGTGCTTATCGGGACAAAATCCCTGCTGGGTGAAGGATGGGATTCCCCCTGCATTAATTCCCTGATTTTAGCTTCCTTTGTGGGTTCCTTCATGCTGAGCAACCAGATGCGTGGGCGCGCTATTCGTATCATGAAAGACAATCCCGGAAAAATCAGTAATATCTGGCATTTAGTCTGTCTGTCAGAAACGGAAGCCTCCTCCTCTTTGGAGCAATGGGATTCTCCTGATTTTTCCACTTTGGAGAAACGGTTTGAGAGCTTTCTTGGCGTTCATTATGAAAAGCCTGTCATTGAAAACGGCTTAGAACGCCTCTCTGTGCTCCGTCCGCCCTACACGCCGGAGCGCCTTTCTGACCTCAATCGAAAGACCCTGTCTCTTGCTGCGGACCGAGAAGGCTTAAAGGCGCAGTGGCAGGCAGCGCTGGCCCCCTTAGAGCAGATGGAGCTGGCGGTGGAGGCTGGCGTAGATGATGATTTTTGCAAGCCGAAAAAAATTATTTTTTCTTCCCTTCTTCAAGCTGTGGGCTTCGGGCTGCTAACGCTGCTCTTCCTTCTGCTGGGACTCCGGCTGTTTCCGCCGTTCCTGGCGGCGGCTGTCCTGACGCTGTTTGCTGCTGCAAAGCGTGGAAAAACTGCATTCCGGCTTTCTTCGCCTCTGCGGTTTCTGCTGGCTTTAGGGGAAGGGGTGCTGTCTGCCTTAAAGAAAACGGGCAATGTCAGCAGCGAACGGCTTTCTGTTGGGGTAGAATGCGGGGAAACTGGCGTGAATTATGTTTATCTCCGGGGAGGAACGGAACGGGAAAAGGATGTTTTTGCTCAGTGTATTGAAGAATTGTTTTCTGGTGTGACAAACCAGCGGTTTCTGCTGGCTTCTAAAACGAAGGGCACGGGACTGAACCGTTATTACTGCGTGCCGGAATGCTTTGGCAGGCGGAAGGAAGATGCAGCGCTTTTTGCCCGTGCCCTGACTCCCTGTATTGGAGCTTATGAGCTTGTATATACGAAAAACGGAGCCGGACGCAGCACGCTGCTTGCTGCGCGGCTCCATTCCCTGGCTTACGGTACTAAGCATGGGGTGAAGAAACGGAAATGTGTGAAGAATGTGTAACTATGTCGGGAACGAAAAGCCGCAGGGTTAGGGAATGGCGGAATGCTTGATAAACAAGGCAGAGTTCAGGGGATAGAGAATGTAACATCTGAAACTCTCTCTTAAGTACATTTACTCATATCCCAGATAGCGCAGGAAGGCTTCGCAGCCTGTGACGATTTCCTCGTAGGTAATATCAAATCTTCTGGTGTACCACGGGTCGGCGATGTCTGCGGGACGGTCTGTGAAGTCTAACAGACGATGGATTTTATTTTCCGGGTCGGCGCCAAATTCACGGAGCATGTTGCGGATGTTGAAGCTTTCCATGGCAATCAGGTAATCGTATTCTTCGTAATCGCTGCGGCGGATGCGGCGGGCGGTTTTTGCCGATACCTCTGTGGCAAGCTGGTGCAATTTAGGGGTGAGCTGCGCACTGGTCTGGTTTTTACCGCTGCCCCCGCCGGCGCCATTCCCGGCAGCTTCCCCTATGCCGTGGAGGGCAAGTTCTGCTTTGGCGGGCGGGTAAATGTGGTTGCCGATTTCTTCGTTGCTGGTGGCGGCAGAGGCGATGGCAAAATCGCCGGAGATGCCGCGGCGGATGGTTAGGTCTTTTAAAATGAATTCTGCCATGGGGGAACGGCAGATGTTGCCGTGGCAGATGAAAAGTACTTTTATCATGTTCTCATATCTCCTTAAATCTTCACTTTTCCTTATATTTAAAGGGTTTTGTGAGCTTCATTGATTTTATGATTTTCACATAACTTCTTATAAATTCTCATGTTTTGGCAGTCAAAAGTTGTAAAATGAGTTGTAAAAATAGCCTTCATGCAGGCTCACTCCTTTAACTTTTAATCGTCAAATGGCAAAGCCAGCATGTTACGCCTTATTACTCCATGCAAATGGCGTTAGCATTTGCTGACTTTGCATGGAGTGAAACATCATTTTTTCTTTTTTTATTTATACACATCATATCATCATCTTAATGCATTTACATGGATTGTTTTAACTGTTCAATGTTTCCACCTTGTATAGCACCAATATTTTTTGCAATTCTTTTCTCCGACCAGTTCCACCATTGAATATCCAACAGTGCAGAAATAACGTCTTCTGGAAATCGTTTCTTTATTGGTTTCGCTGGTACACCGCCAACAATCGTATATGGTGGAACATCTTTTGTAACAACTGCACGAGTTCCAATAATTGCTCCATCTCCAATCGTGACACCAGCCAAAACAACTGCTTCATAGCCAATCCAAACGTCATTTTCCACAACAATATCGCCTTTATTATCCCATGCGTTTGTTACGTCTTTCTTCTCTAATCCCCATTCCTCAAAAAATAGAGGAAATGGATAAGTGGATAATGAAGACAGCGTATGATTGGCACTGTTAAAAAGGAATTTTGCTCCACAGGCAATGGAACAGAATTTCCCAATCTGCAATTTGTCATGGTTTATCGGATAATGATATAATACATTGTTTTTCTCAAATAACGTCGGGTCATTTACAAAATCATTGTACATTGTAAAATCTCCAACTGTTATATTAGGATTCGTGATTACATGTTTCAAATAAATTGTTTCTTTATCGCCTGTACGGGGATAAATCTGTTTTACTGGAATAGTCATTTAAAATCCTCCTGTCAATTTGAATAATGTTCATTTAACTATTCCAGATAAAGCAATGCAAAGTTTCACCCAAACCACCTCTCTTTTAATCTAAGGACAATTATATACACCGATCGATGGAAGAACAATAACCATGTGACATTTCTTCAAAATATCATATACCTTATTAAGAGGTTCAAAGCCTTGTATAATCAACGTTCCGAGACTTTTTGATACTGTTTTCTATTGTATTTGTACCCCACTGTTAGATATTTGGGGTTACAGGTTGGATTGGCGTACGCCAATCCAACACAGGCTAGTCCGATCCAGCGGCTTACGCTTCGCACGCCGCAGGACGGACTGCCTGTAACAAATAATATTTTTAATATGAATTAACAAATTCATTAATCTTTGTTGAATTTGTCGATGAAGCATTATAACTTGTGTCTTCTAAAAATGAATTAGCTAGTGCCACTTGCAATTTCTCTAATTGTTCTTCAAATGTTTTCTTGCAATTATTATCAATATATTCCTTTTTATAAATAGCCGGTAGAATCAAAGCCATAGATGTTTGAAATTTGTAACTTTTGCTTGATATACCATATATTTCTTTTGAAAATGGATAGGCAGTATATCTTGTACATTTTCTAATCCATTCATTAAACTCATTAAAAGTCTCCTTCACTTCCTGCAAATTTATACTTGCCATATCTGAATCATTTTCATAGTTTTCTGCTTTCACTTTCATATATTCATTAGCGTAATTAGTAGAATCTTTAAAACTTGTATTTATTCCGAACTCCAATACCCAAAGAATAGTAAATATTCCTTCTTGCACTTTTTTCTTTAAATATCTATCTTTTGTAACATTATACGCATTTTTCAAAACTGTATCTTGACCATTCATTAATGATTTAGCAAATTCATTTACATAATCATTAAATGGAGAACTATAAACAGCATTCCTGATTTCTTGTTGTGTTAAAGCCTTTGTGCCTTTATTGTATCTATTGAAAACCTCCAACTCAAACTTCTTTCCAGGGAAATTTCTAAATACATATGCAGGTAATTTATGACTAATCAAATCTTCTTGCGCTTCTATTGGCAAGTCTGTAAAATATTTCCCATTATACTCCTCTAAAAGCGGTAAATTATTTAAAGCATATTGTCCTTTTCTAAATCTATAAAATGCCTTAAGACGATGTTGACCATCTACTACATCTAAAACTTGCACACCTCTATAACGTGTACTCGATAAAAATACAGGTGGAATTGGTATACCTACCAAAATAGATTCGATTAATGAACTTTCGTCATCTATTGTCGCTCTATACTCTCTTTGGTAGAATGGTTGCAAAATAATAGAATCGTTATATTCTAATCTTTCTTCTACTGTAAGTTCCCCTGTTCCTTCTTTATTTTGCAATTCATATCCTTTATCTATTGCCTCTACTATTGTTTTAATCGATTGATCCAATGTTTGCGGTTTAACAATAAATTTACTTCTATTATTACTCATCTTCACTTTCCCCCTCCTTCATGTATTCAATTACATCATTTTTCAAAATTATATCTTTTGATACAGAAGACAGCTCAGGATATAGACTACTAAATCTCATTCCCAATAAATACAAATTTTTCATTATCTTTTTTGAATCCTTATACGGAATTACTACTTTTTTTAATATTTCATTTTTTATATCCAATTCATCCAGCGCTTCAGCCCCGTGTTGAAAATAAACAAAAACACCATTTTGTGCAGATATTCTATTATTCTTTTTTGTGCAACTTATTACTACAGGATATTCTTTATCTTCCATGCGTTCGTTAGTGAATATTGATATATTAATAATTTCTGTCCTATTCATCGAATATTCATTTAATTTTTTAGGATTTAAAAACCAAACAACTGCTTTTTTATCCATATCATTTTCACTAAATGCCTTTTCCACTGCAAACATTAAAGATATAATATGTGAATATGTAAAATCTAATAACTGAGTTGGCACGCCAAAATGTTGTGCGTGTACCATCCATTCATATTCGTTTTTTAGTTCTTGCCCTTGTGGCATATAAATAGCCGAATTTATTTTATAATCTTCTAAAAAACAATTCACTTTAGATTTTGAATATAAACGTTTGTTATCTTCATCAAATCTCAGCGCTGTTGGCAATAATTTCTTATCTAATGATTGTCCTCTGGACAAACAAAAATCTAAAGGTATTTTCTCCAATACATTAATATACTCTTGTAGAGAATGTATAATAATTTCATCCATATATTTTCCCTCTTTTACAAACTTCAATTTCCCCTTTAAACAGAACTATATATTTATAATATTGCGGAATATTGTAATCCATCTGATATCCTCATCTCACTAAATAGTTATTTATTGCAAATAAAATACACCTGTAACCATTTAAACAGACTTATGTTCCCTTATTCTTTCAGCATCGCCAAATAACTATCCAGTCTCGCATTAACATACCCGGAAAACAACTTTTCCATCGCATCCAAATTATGTTTTACATGATATTCGTCAAAAGCATTATAATAAGCAATCCGATCTGTAAATTTAATGTCAATCGGCGGATATCCTGCTTTCATCAATTCCAGATTCACAAGCAGTCGTCCCGTGCGGCCATTGCCGTCGATGAAAGGATGAATACCTTCAAATTCGATATGAAACCGTGCAAGCCGGGGAATGATATGCTCTGTACTACTTCTATAAGCCTCCAATAACTGCTCCATCTTAGGCTGAATCAGATAAGGCTGCACAGGTTCATGCTTTGCACCCATAATTCTTACGGGAACTCTTCTGTAAACCCCTCGGTCATCCTTTTTATCTGCCAACACCAGATAATGGATCTGTTTGATAATACTCTCCGATAACGGCACCTGATCCTTTACCAAGTCCCGCACAAAATCAAAAGCCTCCTTATGTCCGACTGCCTCCATGTGATCTTTCAACGGCTTCTTATCAATCGTCAATCCACGCAGCACCATATCTGTCTCCCGCAAGGTCAACGTGTTTCCTTCAATCGCATTGGAATTGTATGTGTATTCAACTACAAACTCCTCTGCCAACCTCTCAACCTCTCCCTCTGTCAAGGGGCGTCTGGAATCCAGTTCTGCCTTCTTCCTGTCAATGCTCTCAAGCAAACTTTCGGAAGATTTGTACCGTCCGTCCTCCGGTTTCTTTGCCTCTGCCGGAATCTTCCAACTGCGTCCCTCACGAATTACGCCTGAGATTTTTCCTTCCGAGCATAATATCCGTACCCTTCTATCTGAAATGCCCCATTTCTCTGCGGCCTGTTTTACTGACATATACATAATTTTCGCACCTCGTTTCAAACAATAGTATACCCCATTATCGGAATAATAGCAACGGTATCGGAATAATATTTTCTTATTATCGGAACAATACAAAGGTTCGGGAATTTCGTTTTTCGCTTCCCTGAACCTCTATTTTTACACTTCTGATTTTGCCCCTCTCAATCGTAGTAAAACCGTAGTACCCCACCAGTCCTATTGCACCGATTTGCCGCAGTTCATCGCACGAACCGCCACCAAGCACCTCGGCACCGCTCTCTTGCCGTGGCAGATAAATAAAACTTTTATCATTATTTTTTCTCCTTGTTATGCCCTGAAACGCCTTAATTTGCGGAGGGCTTCTGGGTGTTTTGTGAAATGCTCTGAAATGACAAAATGGGGCAATTCAGAGCAAAATTGAGCGAGTTATACTACCTGTTAGTAGTAAAATTAATAGAAAAAAGGAAAGGGTTACCACTAAGGATTTTATATTTCAGTTGGCAAAGTATATCCTTTCGGTACAATTGTTTGCTTTGTACCATTAACTAAAATCTCAAAACATTCCTCCTGATTATAATGAGCCCAATTTTCAACATCCCAATAATCTAACATAATTCTAAAAGGCACAGTTTCTTCCTTTCCCATACTAATTATAAAAAAAGACTAACCGTTTCATCTTTAGCTATAGATATTTTTTCAGAAAAATCATTTACACTGACCTTCATATCCACAGCGCTACCAGCACCAATATTTCTAATTATATATTTCAAATATATATAATTAGGCACTGACTGTCCCATTTTTATCCTAAAAACCCAGCCCAAGCTTGATTCTCAATATTGCTAGGAAATGTATTTCCCAAAATGCATATATCAATCAGTATCGGAATTGCGATTATCAAAACAGTAAAGCCAATTACCTTTAATATTTTTTCATTATTAATAATCCTCCAACAAACTTGCCACACATTATGTGTTATATTCTTTTCATCCTAAATATGCCTTTTTATCCTATTGTAGATGTCCAGACCTCTTTTCTGACCAAATTTTTGTATTATTGCTCTATATATAGTTTGTAGATTGTTCTTTTCATCACTATGTCTGATTACTAATCCCGGCACGTAAGCAATAACATCCTTGCCTACATTTACCTTGCTCCAAATCGATTTTATTTCATCATGAAGTACTGTTTTATTATTGCCATTAGCTTTCTTTATCTTGAGCAGTTGCGTATTTACTTATGATAGGTTTAATATCACCATATACATAAAGATAGTCTTCTGGATACATACTACGCAAAGCATTATGTACATCATTCATAAACTTTTCATTGCCATATAGTGAGGTTACAACCTTTGCAACTTCATTCATCACTCCTGATCTGTACTTTATTTCTGATGAGCTTAATGCTTGTTGTATCTGTTGATTCAACTTTGTTTTCTTTGCTGGGTCCACCTTAGTTGCATTAGTTTTCTTTTCTACATTTTGTTTCACTTCTTTTTTCTGTGAATCTTTTTTAACGGCAATAGTACTTCTTCGCAAAACAGATATACTATTTCCGCACTCTTCTTGTAGGAACTCACCAACTTTATCATAACCCTTGTCCGATGATATAATCACATACTCTGTTTTCTTGTTAGCATTTTTTCCCACTAAATAACCTAAATATGCAATTAGATGTTTGTCTAACGACTGGTCACCAGCCGGGACTTTTTTTATATCCAAAATCGCTTTACCATGATTAGTGAAAATATCTAAAGTTGTATTTTTCGAATTATCCGTGTAGAATATATGGATATAATCCGTACTTGAGAGATTTTCACATCCTTTAAGTCCGTTTTTTCCATCGTTTTCATAATCTATCATGTAATGTGTTTCCACAATAATCACCCTCTTCTAAAAATAATTATTCAAAATAATACTATCATACACACCTATTTTTTCCTCAAAAATAACGCCCTCGTGTATTGTATCATTTTCCCTTTCCTTAACTCTCGTACTCAATTCTAAAATAATCCAGATACGCCTTGTATTTATCCTGTGCCGTCAGGCAGGTATCTGTCAGATAACCTTTTTCGTTGTTCCATTCTTTCAATCCCCGATAATAAAACATTTTCAGATTATCTTCAATGATGAACGGAACAATATTATATTTCAGGCATTCCTTAAACAAAATCAGTCTGCCCACACGACCGTTACCATCCTGAAATGGATGAATTCTCTCAAACCTGACATGAAATTCCAAAATATCTTCCAACGTTTTTTCTTCTTTGGAATTGTACTCAGACAACAAAGCTTTCATTTTATCGGCAACTTCTTCCGGAAGTGCAGTATCCATTCCGCCAACTTCATTAGGCAGCTTCTTATAATCGCCCACGGCAAACCAGTCATTTCTTGAATTACTGGTTCCGTTCTTCAATATCAGATGCAGTTCTTTGATGAGCTTTTCTGTCAGTGCCGCTCTGGCATTATCAATAATCATATCAACACAGCGGAAGTGGTTCGCTGTCTCAATCACATCATCCACATTGAGAACTTCGTTCTCTGCACCAATGGTATTGGTTTCAAAAATATATCTCGTCTGCTCGTGTGTCAGGCGGCTCCCCTCCATATGATTGGAATTGTAGGTCAATTCAATCTGCGTCTTATGATAAATACCGCCGGAATATTTATTTGCCTTCTCTTCCCTCAAAATATCCAATAATACGACAGGCTGTTCCTTCTTTTTATTGGAACGCTCTGGTTTCCCCGCATTCTCCGGAATATTCCAGGTTTTTCCGGTAAGGAAAGCACCCGGAACACGCCCCTTGGCGCAATAATTCCTCACACTGCGCTCCGACACATTCCATTTCTCTGCTATTTCCATAACTGAAAGGTATTGCATCTGCTTCCCTCCCTGATTAAATCCACAATTAAACTCTACACTCATTTAAATTATAGTATAACATACTATCGGCATTAAATTCAAAATAAAAAGTGCCTCCCAGCGCCTGTACCTCCACCTGCCGAGCCTTCCGCAGGCAGCTTCCCCATAGCGCGCAGCAGCATAAAAGCAATCACACACACAAACACCGACAGCAGGGAGCCTCCCGGTGCAGCAAGTCCCATGGGATACAGCGTATCGGCAAAATATTTCGACGCCAGAAACGCACCGGGAATACGCACCAGTAAAATAGACAGTACATTATGTAAAAATGAAATGCCCGACAAGCCGTAGGCGCAAAAATATCCGCTGAAGCTGAAGTGTATGCCCGCAAACATGCAGTCCCAAATATACGCCCGCAGATACTGGCCGCCCAATTCAACAACCTTCGCCTCGTCCGTAAACAATCCTACCACGCCATATCCCACAAACTGCATAGCGACAGACACTATCAGTCCAAACCCTGCCGCCATGAAAACTGCATAGCGCAGAGTGGCAGCTGCCCTGTCATGCTTCCCTGCGCCGATATTCTGCGCAGAAAGGGCGGAAACCGTAGAAAGCATGGTAGACGGCACAAGGAACACTACGCCTATGATTTTTTCCACGATTCCCACCGCTGCAGCGTCATTCAGCCCTCTGCGGTTTGCAATCACAGTAATCACAATAAATGCAATCTGAATAAACCCGTCCTGCAGGGCAACCGGAATACCAATTTTCAATATTTGCCCCATCGTTTCCCCCTGGGGCTTAAAATCCTGCTTTTTCAGGGTAATTCCCGTTTTTCGTTTGAGAATCACAGTCAATGCCGCAATCACACTGATGGTCTGGGACAGTGTGGTTCCCAGCGCAGCTCCTGCCGCCCCTAAATGAAGCGCTCCGATAAAGAAATAGTCCAGCACAATATTGACAGCACAGGCAACCGCAATAAAATACATCGGGCTTTTTGAATCCCCCAGGCCACGAAAAATGGAACTGATAATATTATACGCCGTAATAAACGGAATGCCGGCAAAGCAAATGGTCAGATAAACGACTGTTTCTGAAACGGCCTCCGCCGGAGTGGACATCACCGATACAACAGGCTTTACTAACGCAAGCAAAAGCGCCGTGGCAGCAACGGATACTCCCATAAACAGAGTAACCGTATTGCCTATGGTAAGAGACGCCTGTCTGTCCTGTCTGGCGCCAACCGCCTTGCCTATGGTTACAGTTGCCCCCATCGCCAGCCCCACAATCATAACCGTCAGCATGTGCATGACCTGACTGCCCACGGAAACCGCCGTAATGCTGTCAACTCCGTTGAACTGCCCTATAATGAACAAATCTGCCATTCCGTATAGTGTCTGCAAAAAATAGGATAACAGATACGGTAATGAGAAAAATATAATATTTTTAAATACGCTGCCAGTGGTTAAATCTTTTTCCATACGTTTTCCGCCTGCTGCCAAAACTCAGAAAACAGGCGGTTCGCTCCTTTCCTGATGCTCTTCTCCTTTTTTGGAAGCTTCACTACTCCCCTTTTCCTTCTTCTGCGCCACAAGTTTCTCATGATAAAAGAAATTTGTATGTGTAATAGAATGCTCCGCACAATATGCTTCTATCTCTTCTGCCAATTCCTCCCAGTAATCTTTATTTCCATTCACATATATCTGTCTGTACAAATCAAAATGTTGAGAATATTTTTCGTTTATATATTTAAGTATCCGGGCTTTCTGTTCCCCTCTAAGATTAAGATTCTCAAACCAATATTCATCAACGAACGGTCTGCTCTTTTCTATAATTTCCTTATAATCAGTTATTGCCGGGAATATCGGCGACAGAAATAGCACTGTATGAATTCCGTTTTCATGCAATACTTTAAGCGTATTCATGCGGGCCTCAATACTGCTTGCATGATCCATATCACATTTAAAACTTTCATCCAAAGTATTAATAGACACTGCTACAGATACATCTTTACATTGTTTCAACAATTCCAAATCTCTTATAATCAGCGATGACTTTGTTGAAATACTAATTGTACACTCCACATCCAGAAGCTGTTTTAGTATACTTTGTGTGATACAATATTTTTCCTCATAAGAATTATAACAATCTGTAACAGATGCAAGAAAAACCGTCTTCCCTTTTAATTTCTTTTTGCTTATTGGTTTTGAACATCGTTTGATATCTATAAATGTCCCCCATTCTTCCCTGTGTCCTGTAAATCTTTTCATAAAACTGGCATAGCAGTATTTACACCCATGCGGACAGCCTACATATGGGTTAATCACATAATCGCTGGCAGGAAGATTTGATTTTGTCAGATAATCCTTTACCTCAATTTCTTTTTCCATTAATTCTTTGCCCCCCCTTCCAATCATCAACTATCATTATATCAAACATATCACGCACAGACTACCACTTCCAAAATGCGAAATTGTCACTATATCGTTACACAGATACCAGTTCCTCAATCTTAAATCTACAGATTGCGCCCTCTCCTCTTTTCCGCTATAATAAACAAGACATTAACCGCCTGGCGCCCTGAGTAGTCTTCTCCGGCAATCCCAGGCAGAAAAGAGGACACCATGAATGAAATGACACCACAGACCTTAACCTCCCAAACCATGACACCCTTGACAATGACCCCTCCGGACATAACAGTCCCGCAAAAAGGCAGCCGCCTCTTTTACCTGTTCCCGGCGCTGTATGTCCTGTCCGCATATCTGATGCCTTTTTTCTTTTCCCAGCAGGAAAATCTTCCCCTGCTCTCCCGGCTGATGTACGCACCAATAGTTTTTGCAGTCTGTAATATTATCGTCTCTGTAAAATGCGCCAAACTGGAATATCAGGACATCATGCTCAATGCCATGGTCCTTGTAAAATATGCCATGATTCCCTTTTTTATCCTGGGAGGGGTGCTGGTAGCCGGATGCCTGCTCATCTCTTTTATTCCGGTTCCCTTTATGATTTTTGCGGGACCTGTGCTGGCATTTGTCTGCGCTGTCATAGGCTGGCTGCTTCTCGCTTTTGGAGCGCCCTATACCATTTCCTACCTCTGCACTACAGTTAAAACCGGAAACGGCTCTGTCCTGCTTGCCGTGATACACAGCCTGCTTCAGTTTTTCTTTGTATTAGACGTATTCAGCGTTATGTATCTGGCGCTTCGGGCAAAAAGGTGGAGAAAGCTGACTTTCACGCTCCTGGCGCTGTTAGCGGTTGTAATCATACTTCTTTTTATTTTCATTGTCATAGGCATTTTTAAATTGGTTTTGTGATACCCATGTATTTCCTGGGTGCTTTCCCTTTCCAATATACCCCCTACATTTTAAAACAGCCAGGGTTTATCAGAAATCTTTTCTGATAAATCCTGACAGAAAAAAGGACACTATGAATAATATACCCTCCCTAATAACAACCTCACAAACAGCAGCACTTCAGATGATGACCACCCAGAACATATCCACTCCCAGAAAGGCAGCCGTCTGTTTCTTTGCCTCTTCCTGAATCTTCAGTATATTTAAAAACACAGAAAAATACAATAATTTTTATGATTTTTTGATTTACATTCCATTTTCAGCTATAAAATCACTCTGCGTTTGAATGCCTCCGGTGTCAATTTATACTGATATACTGTTTCATCTTCTTCCGCATCAAAAAACTGTTTAAATATTTCTGTTCCATTCTCAGCAGCAGTTACAATCTCACTGTACGCTTCCACAAATTTCTGAAAAGCATTTTCCTCTTCCCCTATCTTAACAGCTCCCATTTTTTCAAATACATGTTTGCTATGCAGATTTTTTGATGAAATCCGAATCAAGAAATAATCTATCGATTGTAATTCATAAGTTTTTCTGGCAAACATACTTACTGCCTTAATGGCAATTCCCTTATTTCTCATCGTCTCAAGCAAATCAATACCGATTTCCGGTGTGCAACTCGCTACATTCTGCAGTTCTATGCTGCCGCAATAATTCCCTTTATTATCAAATATGGAAAATACTTTATCTTTTCCATGAAGTGTCGCATCCCACATGATATCTTTTGATACCGGATTTAAAAATAATGAGTTTTCCCCATTCGTTTGTCTGTGCAACTCAACATAATCGTCTCTGTCCTCTTCTGAAATTGGAAATATAGTATATTCCCCATCTGTCACATATGCTTCCCTATTCATAATTTTCATTTAATCCTTTCCTATAGCACATAAAATATGCCGTAAAAATTTTTACACCTTTCAAATTTTTATTTTTCCTCCATCTTAAATCTGTAGATTGCGCCCTTTCCCCTTTTCCGCTATAATAAACAAGACATTACCCGCCTGGCTCCCTGAGTAGCTTTCTCCGGCAAGCCCAGACAGAAAAGAGGACCCCCATGAATGAAATGACACCACAAGCAACAACATCAAAAACACCAACCCCCCAGACAATGACCACCCGGAACATATCCACCCCCCAGAAAAGCAGCCGTCTCTTTTACCTATTTCCGGCACTGTATGTCCTGTCCACATATCTGATGCCTTTTTTCTTTTTCCAGCAGGAAAATCTTCCTCTGTTATCCCTGCTGATGTACGCACCGATTATTTTTGCAATTTGTAATATTATTGTCTCTGTAAAATATGCTAAACCGGAATACCAAAACACCATGCTCAATTCCATGGTTCTTGTAAAATATTCCCTGATTCTCTTTTTTATTCTGAGCGGAGTGTTAGTCTTAATCTGTCTGATTCTATCCATTTTTCAGGGAATCGCTATGATTTTTACAATTTACAAGCAAACGATTAGATATATTAAGCTAATCTGTCTGATTCTTATCGGTGAATCGCCTTACACCATCTCATACCTCTATATTGCAGGCAAAACAGAAAAAAATTCTATCCTGTTTACCGCAATACACAGCCTGCTTCAATTTTGCTTTATATTAGATGTCCTTAGCGTTATGTATCTGACCCTCCGGGCAAAAAGGTGGAGAAAATTAACCTTAACTCTTCTGACGCTCTTTGCAGCTGCAATCATACTTCTTTTTATCTTCATTATTTTTTAAGCGCCTCTGAAAGATTATTCTGGGAAATAACAGCGGCAGAAAAATCCCCTTGCCGCTGTTCTACCTTTGTTTTCTATAATCTCTTGGCGAAAATCCTGTCTTTTCTCTAAAGCATTTGCCAAAATGACTGACTTGGCGAAATCCCACACGGTCAGCGATATTTCCTATCGGTTCATCGGAATTTTTTAATAATTCAGCGGCTTTTGAAAGTCTGTATTCCATCAAATATTTGTAAGGCGTGGTCTGCATGCTTGCCTTAAAGCAACGCAGGCACTCCGATTTGCTGACATTCGCACTCGCTGCAAGTTTTTCAAGAGAAATGTCCTCTCCATAATGCTCGCTTATATACTGTAAAAATTTTTGCATACGAAGCTCCATAGCAGTGTCGGTATTCTGGGTCGGTATTTGAATATTTTTACATAATTCAAGCCAAAGCTGAGAAAGCAGGCAAAGAGCTTCATAAACATAAAATTTTGCTTTTCTGTTTTCAAGTTCGGCAAGTTGAGACAACATATCTAAAATAGACTTACACCACTCGCTTTCTGCCGGAAAATGGCAAACGGGCAATTTATCATTGCCGACAATATTTTCTACGAAATTCCTGGCAGGACTTCCAACATAAAATTTTAGAAAATAATCAGGTAAAATAAAACTGTTATAGTGGCAAAAGGTTGTTTTTTTGACAAGGTGGATAATATTCTTATTGATAAATATGCCGCTGCCTTTGCTTACCTGTATTGATGTATCTAATGTTTTTACCTCTATCTCTCCGTCAAGTACATAAATAAATTGCAAATCTTCGTGCCAGTGCATGACCTGAAAACCGGGGTTTCTCGGATAACTCTGGTCATCCCTTACATCAAGCACAAGATATGGGAAATCCGAATCTGCATTCAGATTGACGGAGTTTATATAAATGTCCTGTGGATTTTTCATTCCTGCTTCCTCACTTTGGATATATTCTGATAGTTTTTGAGGATATATCAATATTATATCCCAGACAAATATGATATTATCATAATTCAAAAGGGACGATAGGTCAAGCTGGGAGGTATAGGCTTATGATTTATACATATCACTATCATTCGCCTTTGGGCGGCATCACACTTGGGGGGAACGGAACCAAACTTACAGGCTTGTGGTTTGACGGGCAAAAATATTTTGGAGATACACTTGGGGAAGAATACGAGGAAAAGACCTTGCCGATATTTGAGGAAACTGTCCGCTGGCTCGATATTTATTTTAGCGGTAAATGTCCTGATTTTACGCCGCCGCTTTCCATGGAAACAACGCCATTCCGCAAAGCAGTATGGGAGATTATGCTCACAATTCCTTATGGAAAAACAATGACCTATGGAGAAATTGCAAACCGAATTGCAAGGCAAAAAGGTGTTGCTAAAATGTCCGCACAGGCTGTCGGAGGCGCGGTAGGACACAATTCCATTTCATTGATTATCCCCTGCCACCGTGTTGTCGGTACAAATGGCAGCTTAACAGGATATGCAGGCGGCATTGATAAGAAAATACAGTTGCTTACAATGGAAAAAGTAAATATGTCGGAGTTTTTTATTCCGAAGAAAGGAACGGCATTATAGAATTACTGTCTTGATTTAACATCGGCTATGCTTTCCGTCGGGAAAGAGCAGGCGGAAAAGCGGCGGCAGATTTATTTTTATTGATATGGAAGCCGCAGAAGAAAATTTGCGGACAACGCAGGATGAGATAGAAGCTTTGCGCGACCCGTCGCATATCCGAAATTTGAGCCGAACAGAAATGTTGAAGTTATTTTCAGACAATCATCTTGTTGTGGAAAAATGTGACACTACGAAAATGGCAAAGAATCTGTCGGAATGGCTGGATTTTACAAAAACGCCGACAAGCATTCGGCGTGATATTACAAGCCGATTTATGGACGATTTAGAAGGACGGAAGCAAACTGGTTTTCAGCCATATCAAACGGATGAAGGGATATGCTTTGACCATAAGTGGACTATGATAATCGGAAGGAAGCCGTCAACGATACAATAGGCTGGTATAAATCTTCATGAAATTGTTATTCACTTGCTTTTTCGTTTTCTTCCTCTAATAACTTTAAAAATGCAGAAGGTTCACACACCTTAACGGAAGCTTTCGTATAGTCTTTCACATTTCTGGTTACAATACAATCCATTTCTGAACGAATTGCTGTTTCCACCATAATAGCATCTTCATAATCGCCAATTTCAGAAGATATTGCTTTTCGGCAGTCTAAAGAAGTAGTATCCAACAAATGAAACAAAGTAAAAAGCTTGCTCAAAATCTTGCGTGTTTCTGCATCGCTATGTGTTAAACGATGTGTCAGATAATATATATCTGTAACTGACTTTGCAGTAATATAACCCTCAAATTGATTATTTGCAGAATATATAAAAAGCTTTTGTGCTGCTTCTGCAAACGGAACACGAGACTGTAATGCATCAATGATAACACAGGTATCAACTAAAACTCTCATATTGTATTCAACCTTTCTTCTCGTGCTTCTTCCAAAGTCACATCATTTGAAAGAATACCAAATAATGACTTAGCAACATCTACTCTATCCTGATATGGGTTAGACAATTTTGCAACAACTTTCCCGTTACGGGTAATATAAATATCCTCTGTTTCTGCAAGCATAAGATATTTGCCAAGATTAGTTTTTAATTCAGTTGCAGTAATAGACATATCCTCATCTCCTTCTTGAAGAATAAATAATTATCGTCTTAAAAAGAAAATATCTCTTTTTATTATATTATACACAAATCGAACGATTTCATCAACGAAATCGTTCGATTTTTATAAATTTTAATATTTATTTACCATACTTCTAACTGAGTCTTTCACCTCAACTGCTTCTGTGCTTTTAATTTCTCATTCGCCCCCTCCACATTCATCCTTGAGAGAACCAGCATAATGATAACATCAAGAATCAGCGGCAGCCACAAATACATAAAATAAAGCATACGGATACAGGAATCCGGCTGTACCGCCAGCTTTCCCGAAAAACCGCTTAACTCCAGCAGCCAGCCGGAAAGCGCCGTGCCAAGCCCGCCGCCGAGCTTGACGCCAAGGGAGGTACAGGAGTACATCGTCCCATCAACCCGCTTGCCCTTTGTCAGGAACGTATACTCGGAACAGGAGGCAATCACCGCATTCATATCCCCCTGCCACGGTCCCTGTCCAAAAGCTGCAAGAGCCGTAAATGCCAGCATGAGAGGCACACTTCCAAGATATCCGGCAGCCACCACGAACGCCCTGCCAACCACAGCAATGACATATCCCCTTAAATTCAGCTGATACATCCCCTTCCATTTCCCCACAAGGGTGGGTGTAAAAACCAATGCAATAATCAACGGAATATTCACTGCCCAGGAAAACACGCCGTAAAGATTTTCATTTTTCAGGACATAGGTCATGTAATAAATCCCGGCATTTATCATGGCTCCGTATAACTGCTGCAAAATATAAACGCCGCAAATCATCAGGTAATATTTATTGGAAACTAACAGCTTCGCTGCCTCTGCAAGACCATACTTCTCCACTTCCTTTTCCTTCTCCGGCTCCTCCGTCATTGTAAGCTCCTCCTCCGAAAGCTCCCTGACAGACAAAACGGAAATCGTGTTTACTATCAGCCCAATGACGGCGTAAATGATGGCAACGGTTCTCCAGGCTGCCGCCCCTCCCCCCAGCTTTGCCACAAATCCAACGGTGACCGACTGTATCAAAAGGCTTGTCCCAAACGCAAAGATAAAACGGTAAGACCCCATCTGAACCCGCTCCTTGCTGTTCTTCGTCACCAGGGAAGTAAGCGCAGAATAAGCGATATTATTTGCCGTATAAAATACTGCATTCAGTAAGGTATAGGCAATAAAAAACCAGGCGTACTGCGCCGTTGTTCCCAGACTTGTGGGAACTGCAAAAATTGCAATCAGTGTAACTGCACAGCCAATATAACCATACAGCATCCAGGGTCGTGCTTTTCCCAGCCTGCTGTGGGTCTTATCAATCATTGCCCCAAAGAAAATATCCGTAAATCCGTCGAACAGCTTGGAAACTGCAATCAATGTCCCCACAATCCCCGCCGAAAGACCAATGGTGTTGGTCAGATAAATCATAACAAAGGAGGACAGGAACGCATACACCACATTTCCCGCAATATCCCCGGAACCGTACCCCACCTTGTTATACCATTTTAAATATGTTTTTTCCTCCATCTTATCTACCTTCCTCCTTTGATATACACTTTTTTATTCATCCAACTTTCCCCGCCAAAATCCCCGTTGAACTTATCTTCTGTTATCCCCCTGTTTTCTTTACTTATTATATGATTTTATCGACTGTCAGTCCATAAACCCGATTAGACAAAACATGCACAAAATGATACACTATAGACAACACGATAAAGGAGGAAAATTTTTTGTACATCAATTCCGGTTATTTAAACAATTCACTGATTGATTTTAAGGACAAAACAAAGCCTCTGGTTGTGGGAAGCTGCGGCACCTACCGCCTTTCCACCCACACAAAGCTGCCCACCTACCGCCCCAGAGGACGGGTAGATTATCAGATTTTATATGTTTCCGCGGGCGTCGCCCACTTCCACTTCGACCATGCAGAAAATGAAACTATCGTCAGCGCCGGAAATATGGTTATTTACAGACCGAAGGAATTTCAGAAATACGAATATTATGCCTCTGACCGGACAGAGGTCTACTGGGTTCATTTTACCGGGAATAATGTGAAAAATATTTTGAGAAATTACGGAATTAAAGACGATATGCGTGTCTTTTACGTTGGTACTTCTTTAGAATACGAAAGAATTTTCAAAAGAATGATAACAGAGCTGCAGCGCTGTCAGGAAAATTACGAAGAAATGCTGTCTATGCTGCTCCGCCATCTGCTTATCATCATTCACAGACAGCTTTCGAAACCACGGATACTGAAAAACGAGTTTTTAGATAACGAGATGGACATAGCCGCCCAGTATTTCAACGATAATTACAATCTTGATATCAGTATTGAAGCCTATGCCACCTCACGGGGAATGAGCGTCAGCTGGTTTATCCGCAATTTTAAGCAGTATACCGGAACGACTCCCATGCAGTACATTGTCTCCGTCCGCATCACAAACGCACAGATGCTTCTGGAAACAACCTCTTACCCCGTGGGCGAAATCGGACGCATCGTGGGCTATGATAATCCACTGTATTTCAGCCGTATTTTCCATAAGCAGAAGGGCTTTTCTCCATCGGAATACAGGAAAAAAATGTTGGAAAAATAACAACAGCCGTTACTGTCTGTGTCATCAGCGCATGCTGCCCTCCGCTAAGACCGCCAGCCCTTCTATATCAAGAAGCTCTATCTTGCCACGGGACAGCTGTATCAGATGTTCCTGCTGGAAATGACGCAGCATCCGGGTAATCACCTCCCTGGAGCTGCCCAGATGATTTCCCAGCTGCTCATGGGTTACGGTCAGCACACTGTCCCCTGTAAAGGACTGTTCTTCCAGCAAAAGAGCCGCCAGCCTGCCGTCTAACCGCTTATTTAAAATCTGGTCCAACAGCCACATCACATCGGAAAACCGGCTTGCCATCACCTCGCCGGTATAATTGGAAATGACAAGGGACTGCTCCCGCAGCTGTTTATATACCTCCGGCGGAATGCGGTACACCTCCGTCTCCTCCATGGCTTCTATCATAATATCAAAGGTGAGGCTGTTCATGGTGCAGGAGGCGGAAAACAGGCAGAAATCACGTTCTAACAGCCGAAACAGCGTGATTTCCTTTCCCTCCTCTGACAGAACAAAAACCCGGAGCTGCCCCTTCGTCACCACCAGTATCCCGGTGCATTCCTCATGCTCCCCCACCACTAAGGTTCCTTTCTTAAAAGTCTGCTTTTTTGCGCAGCCCTCTAATTTTTCCTGTTCCACCTTCTTAAGTTTTTCCCAAAAAGGAAGATAATCCCCTATCATACCAACACCTCATTTACCAGAAATAAACATAAACCATGGACAGCGCCACCGTCACCACCCCTGCCACGGCGATGGACAGCCCGCTCATGGCTCCTTCCACCTCGCCCATCTCCATTGCCCTCGCCGTACCGATGGCATGGGAGGCAGAACCGATGGCGATACCTTTTGCAATGGGGTCTTTGATATGGAAAATGCGGCAGACATGCTCCGCAATGATATTTCCCAGCACCCCGGTAATGACAATCACCGCCACCGTTATGGTGACAATGCCGCCTAATTCTTCGGAAACGCCCATGCCGATTGCCGTGGTAATGGATTTCGGCAGCAGAGTGACATATTCTTCATGATTTAGTCCAAACGCCATGGACAAAAGCAGCACGCAGGTAACGCTGGCAACTGCCCCTGACAGTATTCCCACCAAAATCGCCGTCACATTTTTCTTTAACAGCTCCACCTGTTCATAAAGGGGTACTGCAAGGCAGATGGTTGCCGGAGTCAGCAGATAGCTTAGATATTTTGCACCCTCATTGTAGGTGTCATAGTCTATGTGAAACACCAGCAGCACCGCCATCACTGCCAGAATTGCGATCAGCAGCGGATTAAAAACCGCCAATTTCCATTTTCGTTTTATCCACAAGCCTAATTCATAGGTTAAAAGACTGACAACAACGCCGAAAAACAGGGCGTTTCCCAACAAGTCTTTCATCTTTCTGTCCCTTCTTTCCGTCTTTTTCGCCCAAGGTGCAGCATTCCCTCCGTCGCCTTTCCTGCAGCCGCCATCACCACCACCGTGGAAACAACGGTAATCACCGCAACCGGAACCAGCATTTCCTGCAGCGCCTCCCAGGAGGTTAAAAGCCCTACCCCCGCCGGGATAAACATGACAGGCATAATCTCCACAAGAAATTTTGCCGTTTCCCTGACGCTTTCTAACTTTATAATATGGAGCTGCAGAGCCAAAAACAGAAGGAGCAGCCCGTAAATGCTTGCCGGAATCGGCAGCGGAATCAAGTATTTTAACACTTCCCCCACAAAGGAAAACAATAAAATAATTAAAAACTGCCGTACATATTTCATTTGTAACTTCATCTCCTATTTTTTCTTCCGCAGAATGCGGATAATTTTCCATTCATAATAAACCGCTGTAAGAACCACCAGCACCACCACGATAATACTGTAGCCGCTGTTTATCTCATGCCCCATCACATCGCAAATGCTGGCAAACAACAGTCCCAGTACAAAAATAAGTTTTATGAGCCGCACCATATGAATGGTGTATTTGCGGACCTGTCCGCTGCATACCTCTTTGGTAAGTCCGTTGACCCGCTCCGGGTAAACCGTCAGCATAGTCAGCCCTGCATACACCAGCACCAGTACCGCCCCGTTCATAAGAACCGTTATCAGATTTGCTCCATAGGAAATCCCGTAATAAATCTGAAGCCCTAAATACAGCAGCGTCGCTACAATACCAACCGCCTCTAACAGTAAATCTATTGTTGTCATATCCTCTTTTTTCACGCTGTAAATCTACTCCCTTCTCTTCATTTCCAGGCAGCCGCCCAGCGCCTCACCCCATGCTGCTGACAGCTTTTCCATATTCCACGCTGCGTTGGCAGGGCTGGTGGAGGGAAGTTTTTTTACGGGAGGCTGCCCCTCTTTTTTGCAGTATTTCATATACAGCTGGTATGCCTTGTCCCCGTTGAGAAAAATCCCTTCAATATCCGCCGCCTTTAATATCACATCCATGTCATTCGGTACCACATTGCGGATAGAGCTGTCGGAGGAGCCCATAATATCACAGGATTCAATCACATCCCACAGGGCAATCCGGTGTTCCAGCAAAAATTCTTTTTTCGCTTCTATCGTCTCTGGTTTTTCCTCCCCGCAGAGCGACGCCATCAATTTCCAGAAACGGTTCTGCGGGTGGCCGTAATAAAACTGCTGCTCCCTTGATTTTACGGAGGGAAAAGAACCTAAAATCAGAAGTCTTGAATTTTCGTCATAAACCGGTCCAAAGGTATGCGTTACATGCGTTAATTCCATGAAATCCATCTCTCTTCCTATTTATTCTTCCATCTTCCGTCGAAAAATTTTCAACCTATCTCCTAGAATACTACAATTTCTCTCCAGATAAAAGTGTATTTTTGAATTAAAAAAGACGGCTGATTCACTCAACCGTCTCTTTTCCCTATTTCACAGGAATTATTCATAATCTTTTACATTAGAGCTGTCCACCCGTTCAAAGGGAACCCAGACGTATAAGCCGTCCTCTGTTGCTCCCTCAATATCCGAGACACTGCCGCCTTTTGCAAGGGTAATGGCTGTTTTTACTGCAAATTCTCCCTGCCCCGTAGCGGACTGGTACACGGTAAAATCCATGTCTCCCGTCTCGATGGCTGCACAGCCGTCTGCTGTGGCATCTACGCCGAGTATTACGATATCTTCCCTCCCCGCTTTCCTGCAGGCGTCAATGATTCCCAATGCCATAGAATCGTTATTGCACGCCACCACATCACAGGGCTGCCCTGTCTTTAAGAAGATGTTGAAATATTCTTCAGCAGTCGCCTGGTCCCAATTTCCAAAATCCTCGAAAACATAGTTTATCGTCTTTCCTGACGCTCCTAAGGCTGCCTTTAAACCGTCGGTTCTCCCCTTGGTTGCAGAATGGTTTTTCTCCCCTTTCAAAATGGCAACATTGATTTCCTGATTTGAGGCAAATTTTTCTAATATATATTCCGCCTGAAAGCCTCCCGCAACTCCCTCGCTGGAGCCCACATACATATATTTTTCCGAGCGCAGCACGCTTTCGTCCGGACAGCTGTTGTAAAATACCACCGGAATATCCCCCGCCAATGCCGTGATTTCCTTTGCGGTGTCCGCATTTACCGGTCCGCACATGATAACGTCATAGTTTTCAGACGCTGCCTTTTTGATATGCGCTATCTGGTTTTCCAAATCCCCTTCTGCGTCAAATACGTCTAAGACTGCCCCGCTTTCCTCCGCCGTCTTCTGCGCCTGATTCACCAAAACGGTACGGAACGTATCTGCGGAGGATAGCGTCAGTAAAATCCGCACCCCGTTTCCATTGACGCTGCCTGCCGTCTGGCTGCTCCCACAGCCGCCCAGAAAGCAGATTCCCAGGACTACCGCTAACAATATGCTTATACTTTTCTTCATCGTCTCATCCTCCTAAATCTGGAACTGCTGTACCTGCCCCGCCAGGTTCTCCGAGGACGCCGCTAAGTTCTTCGCCTCCTCCGCAACCTGTTCACTGTTCTCGGTAATGCCCTTTGCCTGCTCTAACATCGACTCTGAGGTGGCAAGGATTTCATCGGAGCTTGCCGCCTGCTCCTCAGAGATTGCCGCCACATTGGTTGCCACCTGGTCGACCTGGTTAATCTTCTCCACCACTCCCTCAATGAGCCGGCTGGTATCCTGCACATTCTGGAAAATGATGTCAAAGGTATCCACCGCCGTATGGATGAGTTCTGCGCTGTTTCCGATTTCCCCGGCGCTGTCTGCCGCCTGGCGGACCGCATCCTCCACCAGTAAATTAATCTGCTGAATCAGGCGGGTAATGTTCGCCACGGATTCCGTGCTGTTCTGCGCCAGTTTTCCAATTTCCGTCGCCACCACCGCAAAGCCTTTTCCTGCCTCCCCGGCACGCGCCGCCTCGATGGACGCATTTAAGGAAAGCATATTGGTTTCATCCGCAATATTTCCAATGAACTGCACAATCTGGACAATCTCGCCGGAGGCTGTTCCCACCTTGTTGACCGCTGTCTCTAAGTTCTGTACGGAAAGCCGGATACTCTCCAACGCCTCGCCCACACGCTCCATATCCTTTCTTCCTTTTTCGGAAACCTCCACCGTCTCCTGCATTTTCGTTTCCACCGCATCGCTGTCCACCTTGGTATCTGCCACATACCCTGCCAGCATAGTGGCATTTTCCGCAATTTCATTGACGGAAACGGAAAGCTGGTCCACCGTCATATTCAGCTCGCCCATGGACTGCGCCTGGATATTCGCCGCGTCGTTCATATTGTGGGAAACATCATCACAGGAAAGCGCCTGTCCCTTTAATCTGCCGGAAATATCCCCCATAGAGGAAATCATGGTTCGCATAGAGTCGATAAATTTCTCCACGCTCCGGCTCATCACTGCAATTTCATCGCTGCCCTTCGTATGGACAGATACGGTAAAATCTCCGGAGCTCATGGCTGTAATGGTTTCTGTCAGCTTCTTCACCGGCTTAATTACCATATGGGTCACACGCTCTACCATGACGCAGAGCACCAGAATGGAAATGACGCTGATGACTATCATAATGGTCCGAAGCTTCGCTAAATCTGCAAGGACAATATCCGTTGGAATATAAGAAACTAACAGCCAGCTGGTTCCCGACACCTCTTTAAATACCGTCATATTTCCCTCTAAGGTACAGAAATTATAATCTGCCGCTGCCATTTTTTCAGCCACGGCGCTGTAAAAAGCGCTCTGCCCCTCCACCCCCAACTTCTGGGAAATCATGGCAGAATCACGGTGCGCTAATATGGTTCCATCGTTGGTATCCACCAAAAACGCCTCCGCATCGTCCATTTCAATAAAGGAATTTACAATAATGGTGACACGGTCTAAGGTCATATCCGCAGAGATTACCTTGATATTGTCCGTTCCGTCGTTTAATATGCCGGAGGCACTGATGACATTCACGCCCTCCGCATTCCGGTAGGCGGAGCCGTACGCCATATTAACCCGGGTCATTCCCTCTTTGTACCATGTGCTGTTTAAAACATCCGCTTCCTGCTTGGTGGCTTCTGCCGCCTTCTGTAATTTTCCGGTACTGTCCGCCACATAAAGCCCCTCCGGATAGTTGGCGTTATAGCCGTAATAGCTGTCTAACATTTTCTGGAGGTCCGCCTCCTTCGGCTGCACCTTCTCGATGGTCTCCTTCACAATCTGGAAGGCGGAAAGGTTCTCGTTCAGCCACGCCTCAATCCTTGACGTCTGGTTTGAAACGGAGGACTGCAGGAGGTTTCTGGAGTATTCTTCTATGATACCCGCAGAAACATTGTATGCCACCAGTAAAAGCACCACCATCAAAAGCACTACCACCGGAATCATGGTTCCTAAAAGCTTCGCCTTAATCGACGTAAACCTGTTTTTGTCTTGCATTTCCATACTACCCCCCTAGTAAATTTTTCCTAAATTCTTCTGTTTTTATTATAAATTTTTTCCTGTTTTTCGTCAATATATTGTTATATTTTCCAAAAATCTTCTATATTTTTCGTATTTTTTCGCCATTTTTTACAATGTTTTGTATACATGTATTATTTCAGAAAAAACCTCATCCTTTTCTTGAAAATGAAATATCCTGTGCTATAATAAATAAGGCTATATTAGGAGGAAAACCACGCATGGACAAATTTATTATTCCAAAAGATTATCATTCAGAATTGAACCTGCATGATACACAGATTGCAATTAAAACGGTCAAGGACTTTTTTCAGAATCTGATTGCCGAGCGGCTTCATTTATCCCGTGTGTCCGCACCGCTTTTTGTAGACCCGCTTTCCGGCTTAAACGACAACTTAAACGGCACGGAACGTCCGGTCAATTTTGATATTTTAGAGCAGGAGGGACGCAGCGCCGAGGTGGTACAGTCTCTGGCAAAATGGAAACGCTACGCCCTGAAAAAATACGGTTTTTCCGTAGGAGAAGGCATCTACGCCGATATGAACGCTATCCGCCGGGATGAAACCACTGACAACATCCACTCCATTTTCGTGGACCAGTGGGACTGGGAGAAAGTCATCCGCAAGGAGGACCGAAATCTTGAGACCTTAAAGGATACCGTCCGCACCGTTTACAAGTGCCTGCGGAAAACAGAGAAATACATGGCAATCCAGTATGATTACATAGAAGAGATTCTTCCAAACGACATTTTCTTTATCACCACTCAGGAATTAGAGGAAATGTTTCCTGATTACACTCCAAAGGAGCGTGAATTTTACATTACCAAAACCAAAGGCGCTGTCTGCATTATGAAAATCGGCGATACTCTGGCTAATGGCGAACCACATGACGGACGCGCCCCGGACTATGACGACTGGGAATTAAATGCAGATATCGTGGTTTATTATCCGGTATTAGACATTGCCCTTGAGATTTCCTCCATGGGTATTCGTGTAGATAAAACGGCTCTGCTCTCCCAGCTGAAAAAAGCGGGCTGCGAGGAACGCGCCGAGCTTCCGTTCCAGAAGTCTATCATAAACGAGGAGCTTCCTTATACCATTGGCGGCGGTATCGGTCAGTCCCGTATCTGTATGTTTTTCCTGCGGAAAGCCCACATCGGAGAGGTTCAGTGCTCCCTGTGGTCGGAGGATATGGCGGCTGAGTGTGAGAAGAACGGGATTCAGTTGTTGTAGGGAACACAAAAGAAGGTATCAAACTCAAATCTAACGATTGGGGTTGATACCTTCTTTTTTATTAATGATACAATTACTTACTACACTTCCTTTGCCAGACAGAGGTGCAATTTTCCGGTTTCCGAAGCATAAGTTCCGGTTTTTTGATTTTTTCTTTCTATGATATGTCCCGACAAACCGGAAGTTGTCAAATTCCGATCTACCGGTTCAATTCAATATAATCTATTGCCTGTTTCCACCCATGACCAGGCGCATCGTCTCCCCAATAACGGCTGGTTATCTCATCTAATTCATCAACACACTTTTGCACTTGCTTTATTTGGGCTTTGCGTTCCTCTCTTGTTAAATTTTTCAATCTTTCATTCTTTACTTTATATCCCATGCTTTGCAAAAAATTAACGATGTCGAAATATTCCTCTGAATCTTCAAATCTTGTATCTTCAGGAAAGCAATCAATTACTTTTTCAAAAGCTGTTTTTATATCTTCTGCCTCAGTCTGGCTTAATGTCTCTGCAATATAAGGTACGAATTGTACCATTTCACACATTATAAACCACCAGCCTTCACATTTCCAGTTGCCAATCAGATTAACAAGAATATGCAGATAAAATAATTGGGGTGCAACCAAATTCTTTATATCCAATAGGGAACCTTTCTCCCATAAAGCGTCTGATTTCACTACAAGAACACTCTCATCAATAGCTTTTACTCCACCATAAAAATCTTTTATCGTAACCATATCATTTGTCCCTTCATTTTTTACCTCTAATTATTACAATTTTAATACCAATCTATCCCATTTTCCGAAATTTCTGATAAGCCCATAAGCGACAACTTTTTACGTTTGCTATAAAATTGCTGATTTTTGTCCCCTGCAATCAATCCGTAGCACTCCGGGCGTCTATCCCGAAACAATCCCCATTCCAAGCGTTTTGCCATCAGCTCGTCCAAATCATACTCCGCCGCAAGGATTTCTTCCTGTTCCCGCGAAGCTGACGCCAGCAGCTCCCCTGTTTCGTCTGTCAAAAAAGAAGAACCATAAAACTGCAGCGCTGAAGTCTGCCCGCCGTTTTCCTCACAGGGGAAAACGCTCTCCTTCCCGATACGGTTTGCCGCAATCACAGGGATTAAGTTCGCAGCAGCATGTCCCTGCATACAGCGCCGCCAATGGGGCATGCTGTCGCAGTCCAAAATCGGCTCTGAGCCAATAGCTGTAGGATAAAACAACAGCTCCGCTCCCTGCAGTGCCATACATCTCGCCGTCTCCGGAAACCACTGGTCCCAGCAGATGCCGACGCCGATTGTTCCGAATTTTGTGGCAAAGGTTCGAAAGCCCGTGTCCCCCGGCGTAAAATAAAATTTTTCCTGATAATAGTGGTCATCGGGAATATGGGTTTTCCGGTAAACGCCTAAGATACTGCCGTCTGCGTCCACACAGGCAATAGAATTATAAAGGTTGTTTACTTCTCTCTCATAAAAGCTGACAGGCAGAACCACACCTAACTCCCTCGCCAGCCGCTGTCCTAACTGCACCGCCTCGTTTTCTTCTACGGGCTTTGCATAGGCATAAAAATCATATCTGCGCTGCTGGCAAAAATATTCCCGTTCAAACAGCTCCGGGAGCAAAATAATGTTGGCGCCCTCTGCCGCTGCTTTCCGCACCATGACTTCTGCTTTTGCAAGATTTTCTTCTAATTTCATACTGCACTGCATTTGAATTGCGGCAGCTTTTACCTTTCTCATTTTCTGCTGTTCCTCCCTGCTGTTTTATATCATACTGTTTCCGGCTTTTCCCAGCGGAATCTGCTGGGTGATACAGTGGATATTTCCGCCCCCGGTTAAAATATCCCTGGCATAAACGGATATGATTTCCCGCTCCGGGCAAAGTTTTTTCATAATCTCTGCTGCCCGTCTGTCACTGGATTCATTTTCCCCGCCGAATGCAGGCAGTATCACCGCACCGTTGGAAAAATAAAAATTGACATAGGACGCCGCCAGACGTTCCCCCACTTCTCTGGTATCCTCACCCTCTTCAAAAACATACCCCTCTAATTCCTCCGCTGTCACGCAGACCGGGACATCGGGAATCGGCAGCTTATGAACTTTTATTTTCCGCCCCTTTGCATCCCGCTCCCCCTCTAAATAGGTAAGCGCCGCCATAGACAGCTCATACTGCGGGTCTGACTGGTTCTCTGTCCAAGCCAGCGCCACTTCCCCCGGACGGAGAAAAGCGCAGACGTTATCCACATGCTCATTAGTTTCGTCCTGGTAAATTCCACGGGGCAGCCACAGTACCTTTTCCGCCCCTAAATAGGCTTTTAGCTTTTCTTCAATCTCTGTTTTCGTAAGTTTCGGGTTTCTTCCTCCGCTGAGCAGACAGGACTCCGTTACCATCAGCGTTCCCTCACCGTCGCTGTGGACAGAACCGCCCTCTAAGACAAAGGGCGACGCGTCATAATACGGGCAGCCATAATATTCCGCCGCCTTTTTTGCAAAAACATTATCCTTTTCCCAGGAAGCGTAAAGCCCGTCCACTTCCCCGCCCCAGGCGTTAAATTCCCAGTTTACCGCCCGCACACTGCGGCGGATTTCTACGTTTCTATCCTTTTCCCCTTTTATCGCAAATGTGGAGACTATGTCCTGCATCCCGGCATCGTCTCTTTCCTCTTTGACCACAAAGGTGGGGGCTACGTCTCTCGCCCAGGCGTCATCCGTCTCTGCGGGAAAAAGCGTCACCGGCTGCAGCCCTTCTTCCGACTGCAGTTTTGAAAGCATTTTCTCCGCTGAGCTTCGCCCCGCTTTTCCCACGGCAAGAAAGACCGGCTCACTTTTTGCAATGGCACGAATCACCTCGGTAAATGCCGCTCTTGCCTCTCTCGCTTCATTCCGCCAGGAACCGGGGCGTTCCGGCCATATAAGAATACAGCCGGCATGGGGTTCAAACTCACCCGGCATAAAATAGCCGTCTGCTTTGGGCGTCCGCCCGCTAAGACAGCCGTCCTCTGAAATCTTCATATCCGAACTCCTTTATTATCTCCACACTGCCGTCCTCCCTTAACAGAGCAATGGAGGGCAGGGGCATTCCGTTAAAAGTATTGTTTTTCACCATAGAATAAATCGCCATATCCTCAAAAACCAGCCGCTCTCCCACCTGTATCTCATGGTCAAAGCTGTAATCTCCAATCACATCCCCCGCCAGACAGGTCATGGAAGAAAGACGATAGTTATATGGCTTCTCCCCCGTCTCATAGCCGTCCTTAAGGGGCGGGCGGTAAGGCATTTCCAGCACGTCCGGCATATGGCACGCTGCAGAAGCGTCCAAAATCAGAATATCCATGCCGTTATGCACAATGTCCATCACCTCTGTCACCAGATATCCCGCATTTAAAGCAACCGCTTCTCCAGGCTCCAGGTAGACCTCCGCAGAATATTTATTCCTGATTTCACAAATCAGCTCTTTTAGCATATCCAGCTTGTAATCTGCTCTTGTAATGTGATGACCGCCGCCCAGATTCAGCCATTTTATCTGTTTGAGATAGGGGGCAAATTTCTCTTCAAAAGCGCGGAAGGTCGTCACTAAATCTTCGGCGTTCTGTTCGCAGAGGGTATGAAAATGAAGTCCCTCAATATCCTCCGGCAGCTCTTTCGGGAAATTTGCAAAGGTCACTCCCAGCCTTGACCCCGGCGCACAGGGGTCGTAGATGGCATGTCCCTCCTGGGTGGAGCACTCCGGATTGACACGGATACCGATACTGACCCTCTGCCGGCATTTCTTCGCGGCTTCTTCCTGCCCGGCAATATGCTCCGGCATACCATCGCTGCTCTGCCCTATACCGTCACACTGCCTGCCACGATTATATTCTGCAATCGTTCCCCGGTGTTTCTCATACTGGGAAAAAGAGTTAAAAATCACATGGTCGCAGATTTTTACCAGCTCCCGCATGTCAGCGTCCTTATACGCCGGGGCAAACACATGGTTTTCCTTTCCCATTTCCTCATACCCCAGCCTTGCCTCAAAAAGCCCGCTGGCTGTAGTACCGCTTAAATATTCTCCTATCAGCGGATAGAGGGAAAACATAGAAAAAGCCTTCTGTGCCAGAAGCACGTGACAGCCTGTATCCCGCTCCAGCTTTTGCAGTATAATTAAATTTTCTTTTAACTTCTTTTCATCCACCACATAACAGGGGGTAGGTAATTGCTGCCAGTCCATGTGCTGCTCCTTTCACCGGTCACTTTTACTACTCTACAATCTGCGGATTCTCGTCCACTACCCATGGCAGACCATACCGGTTTAACATATCCATAAACGGGTCCGGGTCAAACTCTTCGATATTAAATACGCCGTCTTTGTCCCACACCTTATCCACCACCAGAGCCGCTCCTATCATAGCCGGAACGCCCGTGGTATAGGAAATTGCCTGGGAGCCGACCTCTCTGTAGCACTCCTGATGGTCACAAACGTTATAAATATAAATCGTTTTCTCTTTTCCGTCTTTTTTCCCGGTAAAAATACAGCCGATATTGGTCTTTCCTACGGTTCTCGGCCCCAAAGATGCCGGGTCCGGCAGCAATGCCTTTAAAAACTGAATAGGAACAATCTCTTTCCCCTCAAACTGTATGGGGGAGGTAGACAGCATTCCCACATTTTCCAGGCATTTCATATGGGTCAGATAGCTCTGTCCAAAGGTCATAAAGAAACGTATCCTCTTAACTCCCGGCACATTCTTTGCCAGGGACTCAATTTCCTCATGGTGAAGGAGATACATATCCTTCTCACCAACCTGTGGAAAATTATATTCTCTTTTAATTTCCATCGGTTCTGTTTCCACCCAGTGACCGTCCTCCCAATAGGAGCCGTTGGCAGATACCTCACGGAGATTAATTTCCGGATTAAAGTTGGTGGCAAAGGGATAGCCATGGTCACCGCCGTTGCAGTCTAAAATATCAATGTACTCAATTTCATCAAAGTAATGCTTCAGCGCATACGCCGTAAAGACACTGGTAACGCCGGGGTCAAAGCCGCTTCCCAACAGTGCGGTAATTCCCGCTTCTTTGAATCTCTCCCGGTAAGCCCACTGCCAGGAATAATCAAAGTATGCGGTAAAGCCCTCTTCTTTGCAGCGTTTCTCATAAATGGCTCGCCACTCCTTATCGTCCGTATCCTCCGGCTCATAGTTTGCCGTATCAATATAGTCCACCTTGCAGGCAAGGCAGGCGTCCATAATTGTTAAATCCTGATATGGCAAAGCCACATTTAACACTGCATCCGGCTGATAGTTTTGGATTAAGGCAATCAGCTCCTCCACATTGTCCGCATTTACCTGTGCTGTGGTAATCACTGTATCCGTGGTTTTCTCTAACTTTTCCTTCAGCGCATCACATTTTGCCTTCGTCCGGCTGGCAATGCAAATCTCCTGAAATGTCTTGCTGTTCTGACAGCATTTGTGAATCGCTACTCCCGCCACGCCGCCGCAGCCGATAATTAATAATCTTCCCATTGTTTATCCTCTCTTTCTGCCTTCCTCTTCCTCTAACATATCCTCCACATACTTCGGCAGCATAAACGCTCCCTTATGAAGATTGGTGGTGTAATACCAAGTCTTAATCTTCCGCTCCTTCCAGCGTTTTACATTCAAATCGTCCAGCGGATGGTACTTCTTTGAAGCAAACCCAAAGAGCCAGTAGCCGGAGGAACAGGTGGGAATATGCGCCTGATACACCCGGCTGATAGGGAAACTGTTGCTGGCTTTCCGGTGCATTCCCCGGCAGGATTCCTCGTCCTCGTCATAAAAAGGACTGCCATGCTGGTACACCATAATTCCGTCATCCTTTAACGCCCGATAACAGTTTCCGTAAAATTCCTTCGTAAAAAGCCCTGCCGTATGCCCCAACGGGTCAATGGCGTCGTTGATAATCAAATCATAGGTATCATGCTTTAACCGCAAAAACTTTAGCCCGTCCTCATAGTAAACCGTCACCCGCTCGTCCGAAAGCCCTCTGGCATTGTCCGGAAAAAACTCCTTGCAAACCTCCACGAACACCCGGTCCGACTCCACCACGTCAATCTGCTCTATTTCCTCGTAATAGGAAAGCTCCCTTGCCACACCGCCGTCACCGCCGCCGATGACAAGCACCTTTTTGACATGGGGATGCACCGCCATAGGCACATGGACAATCATCTCGTCATAGACAAACTCGTCCTTCTCCGAAAAAACAATGCTGCCGTCTGAGCTTAAAAACCTGCCGAATTCTTCAGAATCAAACACGTCAATCCGCTGAAATTCTGTCTGCAGCCCAAACAACTGCTTCTGTACCTTGATTGAAACCTTTACCTTTTCTGTCTGGTAGTCTGAAAACCAAAGCTCCATTCTCTCCCTCCATTTCTCTGTATTTTTCTCTACCGCTATTTTCTAATTTGCCGCTCATCCGAAATCACATTTAAGCTCTCCACCGCTATTTTCTAATTTGCCGCTCATCCGAAATCACATTCAAATTCTCCACTGCCGCATCCTCCGTGCCCTGCATGGAACAGCCCTTTTCCTTGGCGTAAATAATGTACTCTATCAACTCCTGCGTAATCATCTCCCCCGGCGCTAAAATCGGAATGCCCGGCGGATAGCACATCACAAATTCCCCGCAGATTTTTCCCGCCGTCTCCCGCAATGGAAGGGATTTCTTCTCCGCGTAAAATGCCGCCTGGGGAGAAACCAAAACAGTAGGATTTATATATTCTGTATTTAACATTTTTGTCGGGTCTTGAGAATACAAGCGTTTGATATCCGCCAACGCTCCCACCAGCCGCTCAATATCCTGTATTCTGTCACCGATGGAAATATAGGCGAGAATGTTTGCGATGTCCCCAAATTCAATCTGGATATCATACTCATCCCGCAGCAAATCATAGACCTCAATCCCAGCCAACCCGATATCTCTGGTGTAAACCGAGAGCTTCGTCACGTCAAAGTCATAGACGCTGCCGCCGTTTATCATATCCTTGCCATAAGCATAAAAACCGCCGATGGAATTAATCTCAGCCCTTGCGTACTCCGCCATCTCGCTGACCTTGCGGAAGGATTCTTTTCCCCGGAGCGCCAAATTTCTTCTGGAAATATCCAGGCTTGACATCAGCAGGTAAGAGGCGCTGGTGGTCTGGGTCAGATTAATAATCTGGCTGACATACTCCCAGTTCACATGTTTTCCCGTCAAAAGCAGGGAGCTCTGGGTCAGGCTCCCGCCGGACTTGTGCATGGAGACAGACGCCATATCCGCCCCGGCGTCCATGGCGCAGACCGGAAGATTTTCCCCGAAATAAAGGTGGGTGCCGTGCGCCTCATCCACCAAAACCAGCATATCATGCTCATGCGCCAGTTTTACAATGGAGCGCAAATCGGAGCAAATCCCGTAATAAGTGGGATTGTTCACAAGAACCGCCACCGCACCCGGATTTTCCAGAATGGCTTTCTCCACCTCGGAAATCTGCATTCCAAGGGAAATTCCCAGCTTCGTATCCACCTCCGGATTCACATAGACCGGAATCGCTCCGCAGAGCACCAGCGCATTAATCACGCTTTTATGTACATTTCTCGGCAGAATAATCTTATCTCCCGCCTTGCAGCTCGCCAAAATCATGCTCTGCACCGATGATGTGGTTCCTCCCACCATGAAAAAGGCGTGGTCCGCACGAAACGCCTCCGCCGCCAGCTCCTCCGCTTCCTTGATAACAGAAACCGGATGGCAGAGATTGTCCAGAGGCTTCATGGAGTTGACGTCTAAGCTGACGCATTTTTCTCCCAGCAGTTCCACCAGTTCGGGATTGCCCCGCCCTCTTTTATGTCCCGGCACATCAAAGGGAACCACCCTCCGTTTTTTCAATTTTTCTAATGCTTCGTATACCGGAGCCCGCATTTGTGGATTTTTTTCCATTGCATTCACTTCCTGATTATTTTTTGATTTTTCCCATTCTTTCTGTCAGACAGTGCCCTTCCCTTTTTCAAAACCGGCTCTCTTCCTTTGGGTGCCGTGTATACAAAAAAAGAACAGGCAAACCTTATCACCTGTTCCATAACCATCATATTATATAGCCATACGAAATGTATCTCTTTTCTTATCTACATTCTGCAAAAACTATTTTCAGAGCTGTGTGGCGCCTTCGCCAGCAAATATTTGCTATTCCTACTCTTTATTGACCGTTTCACAAGTGATATCTCTCATTGAGAACTTATAAAATTTGAGCTTCTAACTCAATCAATAACGTGGCGTTACGCCACAATCGGCAGCTGCCCCGCCTGTCCGTATGGGCTTAACCAACTAATTGGTGGGCAAATATTTGCATGAAAACAATTTTCGCATTCATGTGATTTGAAGTATAACACAGTGGATGGTTAATTGCAATAAATATTTTTTGTTTGTTTCAATAATAGCCCTAATAAATGTTAAATTTATTACACACGATTGACAATTCGACGGGATGCATATTTATAACAAATTCCATATACTTTTTATCGGAAATTTCTATTTCTTTCAATTCTACATCTTGCATAAAATACGGTATCTGCGCAAAAGTAAGTTCTTTCGAGGCTCCATCCTTAGGACATTCCACCGCATGCTCGATTTTCACTTTATAACACTCTTCAAAATGATATGTAATATCCTTTTCCTCATCCTCAAATACCAGCTTCACTTCATCACCAAAATAATTGCAATCTAATGACTTAACTCTTGCATCCCAATAATAACTATCCTCAATTTTCTTTATTAATTTCTGTATCATCGTATCCTCCTAATTTTTATATGGTATATGTCCATCAAGGCTTTTCCTATCTACAATATTACCTAAGCTATCCAGCAAATTGCCATCGTTATCATAGACATGAACATGTGGATATAAGGAACATTAAACACATCGAATATCAGGCAGGTTAAATTTTCTTCAAATTGCAATCTGTTATACTTTCCGGATAATTTAAATAGCTAATTTCTATTAACATCTGTTCTCTATATCTCTTATCTAATGTTGCATCTTTTATTACATTTACAATTCTCATTGCACACGCATTATACTCTTGATAATCATCGTCTTCTTCATCTAAACCATTATCAGTTTCATAGCACGTATCCTGTTTTACCTCTAAAATTGAACCATCTTCAAAATTTAACGTATATATTTTATGTGGTTCCTCAGAAATATCTTTAAATAAACGGAACATCACTTTTTCTTCTTCCTTCGAAAAAAACATCGTTTTACCTCACTTTCTATTCTATAGGCTGCGCAGGAACTATATGTGCTCCTGTTTTTGAATAATGAATCAGTCCCACTGTTGTATCTATACTTTCCCCAGTAGATGGATTCACATATTTTCCGATAACCTTACCAAAATTAACTCTCTCCTTATTTGGTTCTATCCATTCACCAGTTCCTGCAAATTCATCAACCATTTTCTGCGCTTCATCTACGGTACCATAAAATACGCTTCTACCTTCTATATAATTATTATTTCCCAGCATATGCTTACCTTGTTTTCCAGCATTAATGTCCTTACTAAAGCCATTGATAATCCCACCCTCTACCGCCTCATCCACATATTTCCTAATCTCCCCGGCGTTTCTTCCTGCCTTACCAGCTTTCTCTGCCGCCTTCGCCGCATCCTCTACCTTATCCGCAGCCTTTGCAATATCCGCAACGTCATCTATATGCCCGATAACCTTACCGCCAGCCTTAACCGCTGTTTTGCCTCCCCCAACGGCTTCTCCTATCCCAGGAGCAAATGCCAGCCCAGACAGCAAAGCGTTACTCCAATCTCCCTCCGCTGCATACCATGCCGTATTGACGCCATCAAAAACCGCCCCGACTGCCGGAATGAGCCCTGCTGCGTCAAGTACGGAATGCCAGTCTATTTCCTGCTCCTTCACCTTCTTTTCCGCATTTTCATAGCACTTCACACACTCAGAAAAGGTCTGCAACAGTTTCTCCACATCTTTTCTTTCCTCTGTCACTTCCTGACATTGCCTGTTCAACTGACTTACTATGTCTTTGTATTCGGACATGCTGCTGAGATTATCTTTTACTGCATACAATCTTTTTTCTAAGCTTTTCATCTCCGCTATCATCGCAGTAAATTCTTTTTTTATCCGAATACTTTCCTTTAGGTCAATTCGAAATTCTGCCATTTCCGCCTCCTTATGTAGTATTTTAGCAAAATCATACTAACACAATTCGACGGTAATTTTTCATTTTTGCGACGAACGACACGGGAAATGGGATGAATAACCAGTTCTGCTGATATTTCTCCCACTCCAACACCAGCAAGCTCCACCAATTATATATCCCCAGCTTCTAACCACGCAGTCTCCTTCATATAACGCCTCTAAAGGAACATTAAACACATTGGATGTGAGACAGGTTAAATTTAATTTTTCTTCAAATTGCAATCTCAAAATTTAACGTATCTATTTTATGTGGTTCCTCAGAAATATCTTTAAATAAACGGAACATCACTTTTTCTTCTTCCTTCGAAAAGAACATCGTTTTCTCTGTTTAAATTGATAAAAAGATTTCCGCAATCTCCTCACCACTTTCTGCAAAGCTATTCTGCACCCATTTTTCTAAAATTCTCCACAGTCCAGCTGCTACAGCTACCACAATGTATTCTTTTCTTTTCACTGGCACTTCATCCTTTATGAGAGAAGACAAGTCAAATACATTTGAATTAGATAAGATATTTTCAAACTCATTCAAAAGAATTGAAAATTGATTACTTTTCTCTAATAATAAAAGAATATCACTATGCCGGCTCCAATAGAGAAAAAAATTGATTACATCTGATTTCAAAGTTCTTTCTTTATCATTTTGTGTCTCCTCTGCAAAATCATCATATAAAAATTTAATATAACTGGCAAGAACCTCTGATTTGGTATTGTAATTCAGATAAAAAGTACGTCTTGCAATCTCAGCCTCCTGCGCAATCTGAGTAACTGTAATCTCTTCAAAGTTGTCTTCCTCCATTAGCTTTAATAAAGCATCTATAATACATTTCTGCGTTCTTGAAACTTTACCTTTTTTAATCGTTATACTCATTTTTATGCCTCCTGATTAATTTTACTCATTTTAACCAATGTGTGCATTCATGCACTTATATGTTGCAAATTACCTACTCACATTATATACTTACTTTACGAAATATACAAGTGTGCATTTATAGCCTTATGCGCACATTAAAACAAAGGAGGTCATCATATGACGAATGAATCAAAAAAGATGTCACTTTCAAATGACATCAAAATCATGCTAATCCTTATGGCTGCAGTTGTTATCCTGAATATATTTTTCCCCTGGTCAAAAGTATTCATCGCTGCTGCAGTCGCAATAGGATGTTGTGCTATTGCATTTATGCATGGTACAAAATACTATGGAGCCAAAAATCTTATCGTCTTCTTCCTTATATGCTGGGCAGTAAGCAACTTTTTTGAAGGCTTAAGTATTCACACAGGTTTCCCTTTCGGAAATTACCATTATGAAATACCCGGACCTAGAATATGGGATGTACCAATCGTCATTATGCCAGCTTATTTTGGAATGGGATATTTTGCATGGATTATATCTCTTGCTGTTAATAAGCAGTATGAGAAAAAGCTTTCTGGAATCAAAACATTTTTAGTTCCATTTACAGCAGCTTTTATCATGGTAATGTGGGATGTTGTATTAGATCCAACCGCTTCTACACTGAATGGAAACTGGATATGGGAGGATGGTGGCACATTCTTCAATATTCCTATCTCTAACTTCTGTGGCTGGTTTTTTGTAGTATATGTATTCATGCAGTTATTCGCTTTATACATCTCAAAAGCAGATACGAAAGAAAGAGTTATTTCAGACTATCCAGCTGCTTATTGGTATTTAGGACCAGTAGTATACATGATGCAAGGACTTAGTTATGTGGAAACAGCCATTGTAAGACAGGACAATCTGGAAATCTGGCATTATGCAGGTATGATAGGGGTATTCACCCTTTGCTTTGTAGCATGGATTGGATTCATCATAATTCATGACCACTTTAAAGAATTAACAAAATAATAAAAATTGGAGCCAGCTGATGTAATTATTACTCAGTTGGCTCCCTTTTTACCAAAACAAATATTCTCAGTAATTTTAGAAATGAATTTTTATCTAAATTACATCCACTTCTAAAAATTCAAATCCAGTAAATCTGTCAAGCACCTTAACTGGCAGATATTGAACTTGATTTTCTAAGATTTTACAACATCTCTGGATTATTGATTATTTTCTGTTTCATTTGGTCATATAATTTCAAACTCTTGTGGGAAGCGCAAAATAATTACATTTTCCCAGACCAGCTACGCGTTGTACATAGCTGGTCTAACTATATTTTAAATCTTATTTCAGCTGATTATTATTTCTAGTTGCGGTACAGGGCACCTCAGCACTTAGCCTGACGATGGGATATTGTGGTTTATTTTTTAGGTGGTGAGCGTCCTTAAGTGGAGACATAATTAAAAGCATTATATTGACTAAATATGTACTTCTGCACATCCTATAAAATGCATTCTGCTATCACTGATAATATATGCTTCATACTGAAAATTATACAAAAGCACAATACTATTATATTTCCCCACCTTACCTGTTTCTATCATTTTTTCAAATTGAGGAATAATTTCTTCATCTCCTGAAAAGCCTTGTAAAAGTGACATAACATCATTACAATTTTGTGATAACCAGTCCGTTTCCACTGCATATAAATCATACTTTTTTATTTCAAAACTTTTTTGAAATTCTGATGGAATATAATTTCCATCTTCATCATACGACACCCTAAAATACTCTCTAAATATCTCCTCTTCTTCAAAATGCCCTAACCACAAGGATACTTTGTTCTCAGTAATCATTTTAATCCCCCTATTTACTCTGTAAACCTTCTGACAAAGATGCCACTCCACCTTCAAGTCTGTAATTAGCCTAATTATTCAATCTTCTTACAAGTGTTTCATAATTATTTGATAAAAATAAATATAAGCACTTATTCAATATACCATTCAAATTCCTTATCAAACAACTCAAATTTAATGTACTTATCTATTAGCTCATCTTGTTCCTCTAAAGTTAATAATGCATACCACTCACCATATTGACATTTTATATACTTTAAATTCAATTCACTTAGTTTTTCAATTATGTTAATGTATTCATCATTAATAATTCCTCTAAATTTATTTTTCCATTCCTCTAATTGTATTTTTAGCTCCTTTTCAGTTATTTGATAAGATTCAGCTTCATCCTTAACTAAATAAAAATTTGAACTGGCTACATACTCAATTATTTGTCTTAATATTGCATCTTCAGTATTTTTTGCATAATATATTCCATTTGTTTCTGCTCTTTCACATAACCCAACAGAATATTCTTCACCTTCATCGGCAACAACCCATACCCATTTATCTCCTGCACCTGTGATTGCAAATGGGACTATTAATTTCGTTTCACCTTCGTCATACTCATACTCTTTAATTTTACCTATTGTCCTCCATTCCATTTCATTTAACCATAAATATGAATCATTCTGGGGATCTGTATATCCTCTCTCATTCATCTTTTGATATACAAGCGGAATTTTATAATTTTTATCAATCATATTTTTCACTCCTAATGTTTACTCTGCCCTTTTGGGAAACTAAAACCTTTCAATTACTACTCCATGGTCATTTTGAACATATACCAGTCGACCCTCCCTGTCGGAAATTGCAAGAGAAATATATGCATCTGGCCACTTTTCTTTTACTCTTTTAGAAATTACATCCACATACCATACAGGTTCATTAATTACATATGAATTTGTATCATATAAAATATTTTTTTTATCAATCTCATATGGTTCCTTCTTGCTCTTAATGTACAATTCTGCAATCGCAATTATGTCCTCACAATTTAATTTCGTTACAAAATCAATTTCATTCAATTTCAGTATTTCTTGCATACTATTTATATCGTCTTCGCAATCTGGTAATATAATTTGCAGCACCTTGTAACTCAACTTCACTGAACATACTACTATTATCCATAATTCTGCTATAGACATACTCCTCTCTTGCTAGTGTACCTAAACTAACATAATTTTCCTGACCAATCAGAAAACGCACTGTCTCTACAGTACTAAGTATCATGAAAACAATGCGTTCTAAGTCTTGAGACATTCAATATTCAGTTGTGATTTTGACTGTCCTTAAGTGGAGATATAATAAATAATATCTTAGTGAAGCATTTGCTTATAATACAACATTAAGTTTTTTCTCTCCACGCACTTTTACAAAAACCTCTTCATCCTCTTGCAATACTTTTTTTAACTTGTAAAGTTGCACCTTGCTCATAGGTGGTTCAAAAAATATGTCCCCCTCCACAAATTTACCATTCATAATTTGACTGTGCAATTCTTGAAGAAAAGATTCCCCTACCGCTAGATTACTATTTTGAACTTCGTCCTTGTTCTCAAGATATCTTATTCCGTCAGCCAAATAAAATATCATCAATGCCGTACTGAGTTCACAACAGTCTTTTGATATAATTTTTCTTGGTATATCAAAACCATCATCCCAGTTATAATTAGCCATGTATATATGCAAAAAATCTGCCTCTAGTGTTAGCATCTAATTAGCACAATTTAAAATGAGACATTCCTCACAACCCTTGTTATAATAATATTTAGGAGGAACTCATTATGTCACGCAAGAAAACCCATCACAGCAAGCAGTTCAAGT
>Ga0129308_1000748_pt1 | contig 43150 bp, 47 predicted proteins | sample L827metagenome_FD_94440 | JGI IMG/M metagenome (GOLD analysis project Ga0129308, IMG submission 94440) | Ring-tailed lemur group fecal microbial communities from Wisconsin, USA - L827 metagenome | ecosystem: Host-associated > Mammals > Digestive system > Large intestine > Fecal | place: USA... | reverse complement strand
TAAGCGAGGGAGGTGAGAATAGTGGAAATGAAAAGGACGATCAGCGGTATGATTGGAAAAGGTTCTATCGCCCACAATGAGAGAAAATTTATTGCAGAAAACGTAGATGCTACCCGGACAATCCGAAACGTGGTATTGCAGTCAGAAAATGTGAAGGACGTTTACCATGAATTATTTGATGAAGCAATTGAACGGTACAACGCAAAACAAAAACGGAAAGACCGGAAGATTGAAGATTATTATGAACACATCCGAACTGGGAAACAGGAGAAAGTTTTCCACGAAGCAATCTTCCAGATTGGGAATAAGGATGATACCGGATGTTCAAGTCGGGAAGGGCAGATTGCCAGACTGGCATTGCTTGATTTTGCAAAAGACTTTCAAAAGAGAAACCCACAGTTCCGGGTATTCGGTATATATCTGCATATGGATGAGGCGACACCACATCTTCATATTGATTTTGTGCCGTATGTAACTGGAAGTAAACGTGGGCCGGATACAAGAGTATCCATGAAACAAGCATTGGCATCCAGAGGATTTGTCGGAAAGGGCAGGGAAAATACAGAATATAATCAGTGGATGGAATCGGAAAAACAAGAGCTGGCGAAGATCGCAGAAAGATATGGGATGATCTGGGAGCAAAAAGGTACACACCGGGAGCATCTGGATGTCTTAAATTTCAAAAAGGAACAGCGTGAGCAGGAAGTGGCAGCTCTGGAAGAGCAGAAAGCACAGCTGCAGAAGGAAACGGCTGCTTGCCATGAACTGGCAGATAATCTCCATGAGGAATTGTTGCAGACCGGGAATGAACTGCAGAAAAAGAAGGCAGAGCGTGCCCAGGTAGCAAAGGAAGCAGAACAGGCAAAAGCAACTGCCGATAAATATGAGAAAAGTCTGAAAAAAGCAAAAGCGATTGCAAAAGATATTCAGAAATATGCCGGTGAATTCTCGAAACCAGTTGATGAGGTACTTCCAGAAGCGGGGATGTTGGAAAGTGCCAAGAATTACCGGGATAAAAAAGCATATCCGGTAATCAGTGAACTGAAAGAGCTGTTATATGGCTTGTATCTGAAATATATTCAAGTAAAAGAGCAGTTAGATCAGGTCGTTTATAAGTATGATAGACTGAAAAATTCTAATCATGTCTTAGCAGAGCAGAAACAGGAATTGATAAGTCAAAATGCTGTTCTTCGGGCAGAAAAGGAAGATTTTCGGAGATTAAAAAGGGCAGTCGGAGAAGAACATTCCAGATATCTCATTCAGAACGAAAAAAGCAGAGAGATGGCTGAGAAAAACGGAAGAAAAGTAAATAAGCGGTCGCATGATCGGGACGCAAGATAAGGAGGATTAACGCTATGGAAAAACATATTTACGATGATAAGAATGGTCTGGGCTATACACTGTATGGGGATTATTATCTGCCAGATCTGGAGTTGATGGAGGATGAAGAAACATGTTATGGGAAATATGGAATGCTGCGGAAAACTTATCTGATGGAGCATAGAAAACCGTACTATCAGATGTTGATGCTACAAGGGAAACTTAATAAACATCTAAACAGGGTAGATCGGGAGGCACATGAGCGGATGGATATTCTGGTGGCACAGATGGCAGAAAAAAAGGGAGTTACGGAACGGTTAAAGGCAGAACAGCCGATGCTATGGGTAAGAAAGATGAATGGAATAAGGACTGCAGCAGAGAAAATGGTGCTTACAGAGATTGTATATGGGGGAAGAAGTGAGAGAGGTGTATAATATAAATGACACATGGGAAAGATTTATTTCCCTCTGTCATTAAAAAAACAAACTTATTAAACTTATTTGGGGATATTTTGGAAACCTATACGTCTAATCTATGTAAATAAAATTGCCGGCCGGCTAAAGAAGGTGGTGTTAAAGTGACCAAAGAGGAATTAGGAACGTTGGTTCTCAATTCAGAGAGACAATTGTATTCTACTGCCAAAACAATTTTATCTAACGATCAAGATTGTGCGGATGCTATTCAGGAAACGATCGTTAAGGCATTTTCAAAAATTGGAACTTTGAGAAATGACAAATATGCCAAGACATGGTTGATTCGTATATTGATCAATGAGTGTTATACTCTTTTGAGAAAGTCGAGTAAACTTGTTTCTTTGGAAGGGATGAGTGAAATGACAGAAATTGAGGCAGATCAGAAAACTGACTATAGCGACTTGTACAGAGCCGTAAATTCTTTGAAAGAAGAATTACGAATGCCAGTTATTCTGTACTACATTGAGGATTTCAACATAAAAGAGATTGCGCAGATTCTTGAGATAACCGAGGGAGCAGTTCAAAAAAGGCTTGCCAGAGCACGGGGAAAACTTAAACACAATTTACAGGAAAGTGAGGCATTGACAGTATGAGGTTAGAAGATATGAAAAAAGATATTCCTGAAACTCCGGAGTTCATCCATACGATGATTCAAAATGAAGTAAAAAAACAGCTTCAGGACACGAAGGTGGTTAATATTCAGGCAAGAAGAGTGAAAAAATGGACAGGTGCCAGAGTGGCTGCAGCAATAGCCGTATGTGTATTGTCTACATCGACTATAGCCTATGCAGGTACCAAATTATATCATATGTTTTTAGAAAAACAAGGAGCCTACAGTATCGTAACTGGAATTAAGGCGGATGGCAGCACTGGGAAAATTAATCTTCCTGAAAAAATTCATGATATAGATATCTCAGCAGGATATATTCCAGAAGGTATGGAATGGATTGATGAATTACATTTGGAATATCCTGAGCATGATCGAACCGGAGGATTCAGCTTTGCATCTGTGCTTTTAGACGAGGATGATTTGAGTAAAGTAATGCAGGATAAGAATGTTGTCGACTGTGAGGAAAGAACTTTTGGCAATTATGAAGGTGTATACCTTAAATATAATGACCTCGCAGAGGATGGATCTTTTAATCAAAGGATTTATCTTCTTTGCCCAGATGTGTATCGTGTGCTTACTGTTTATATCGGTGATGATATCACGAAAGAGGATGCCATTAAAGTGGTTGAAAACCTTGTAATCACTGAAAATGATACAATGATTGAAACAGCTGGTTTGTATACGTGGAGCGAAATGGTATCCCCTGAAGAATCATCAGGAGAAGCAGTGATGACTTCCATTGCAGATAATAAATTGCCAATGCATCAGGTTGGTGAAACATTTAATATGCTAGCATATGGTGAAGACAGCGATGGCAACTATATTGAAGATAATAATATTTCAGTTTGTGTTGATGCGGTTCACGTGGAAGATGATCTGCAGATGCTTGGTCAGAATGATGTGCCGGAAGAATGGGTGACTGCAGTCGGAGCGGATGGAAAAATAGTAAACAATACGCTGTCTTATATTAAGTCTGGTGATGGTGTTAATACCGTGGATGAGATTGTAAAAACAGAAAGCATGAAACAAAAGCTAGTCTATGTGACAGTCACTTATACCAATAAGACAGATAAAGAAATAGATCATTTGCTTTATCTTGGTACTTTAATGTTAATGAACCATGAAGATGGAAAATATCATATTTGTAATCATGTAGAACTCTCTGGTGAAGACTACGATCGTGTCATCTGGGATGGCGTTGCACATACAGCGGAAATGACATACTATAGTGTATCTGAGGATTATGGAAATGGAGGAAATTATATTTCTTCCTTAATGCCAGGCGAGAGTAAACAGGTGAATATGGCATGGATTGTGAATGAGAATGAACTGGATCATATGTATCTTAATCTTAACGGTGAAGGTGGAGCACTTCAGTTTTCAGATTCTACGTTAAAATCAGGAGTGGTAGATATTTGTCAGTAGCGAAAAGGCATTGCAGAGAAGAGGCTGTCCATAGCGGGCAGCTTCTTTTGGGTAGAAAAAGCTGTAAAAAATCACGTTGAATTTTACAGCTTTTTGTGTATAATAGAAGTAGCAGAAATAATATTAAATCAAGGAAGGAGCTGAAAGAATATGGCAAGTATTTTACCAGTATCTGATTTGAGAAATTATAACGAAGTCCTGAAGAACTGTCACAAAGGCGAGCCTGTATATCTTACCAAGAATGGTAGAGGACGTTTTGTGGTTATGGATTTTGAAGATTATGAACGTGATCGTGCGGAAAAGAAGCTTTTGATGAAGCTGCAGGAAGCTGAAGAGGCAGTGAAAGATGGCGAAGGATGGCTGGATTTGGATGAACTGAAGGCACTTGTGGGGGAATAAGATGTTAAAATTGCGGATCAATCCGATTGTTGCAAAAGATCTGAAGACTATTCGGGATTACATTGCTGAAGACAACGAGGAATATGCTGCAAAAACCATAAAAGAAATTTACGGTAAATTTGAGAATCTTCAGATGTTTCCGGGAATGGGATCAGATCTTTCCAAACGAGTCAGCTTTCGGACAGACTATAAATATGCGATATGGGAAGATTATGTGATTATCTACAAGGTAGGGAATGAGTATGTAGAGATTTATCGTGTGATCAACCGATATCAGGATATCACTAGAATCTTTGACTGATAACAGAAATTTGATAACAAATTGATAACACCGTTCAGTACAGTCTATGGACTTAGGACAGTGGAACACATATAAAACCAAATAGAACCATAATGCCGATACAAAAATGTATAGTGACAAGGATTTATTTGCGAGTTTGAGTGATGAAATTGTTAAGGGGCAACGCTCATTTCTCGAAAGGGCAAAAAAGCTGTTTCCTCTATACAAAAAAATAGGAAAATGAAGTAGACCTTGAAATTTGGGAGCAATCCTGAATTTTGAGGTCTTTTTTATTGCCAGCATGGAGCTGTGAAATCTTGTGAAAAGCCTTATTTTAAGGCATTTTGTGGTCGCTCATTTATCTTTTGAAACAGAATTTTGAAACAGATAATGAGGACAGATTGTTGAGGCAAAAGTTGAAACAATGATGTGGAAAAAATATACCAGAGGGAAAAGAAATTGTTGCCCCATGTGGAAACGACATTTGCTCTCTGACATATAGTTTTTGGGAAATCATGTTTTTGGGAACTTTGTTAATCTGTCAAAAAGTGACGGAAATGCAGTAAAATCAAGGGATTTGAGCAATCTGTTATTTTCTCATTTTCCCAAAAATGAAACTCCCAAAAATGTTTTTGGGGATTTTTAATCGTTTTTGGGAACGTTTTTGGGAAATTTCAGAGAGCGGAAATAGTTAGGAAAGGTAAGGTTAAGACAAGGTTCATGCGAAAGAAAGGTTACAAGGGCAGATGCGAGAAACACACACTTGGTAAAAGTAAAGAAGTGTGCAGGATGTATGATGAGATTCAGACCAGGTATGGGGATATATTACAGGAATGTGAGGAAGTAAAAGAAATTCGATGTAATGTATTGTTGGATGGACTGGCAGAGGGGGAATATACTTCCGATTTTGTATGTGTAAAAGCGGATGGTGATTTGATGGTGCGTGAATGTGTATCCAGAAAGTTTCTGATGAAACCATTGACTGTCAAGCTATTGGACGCATCAAGAAATTACTGGTTAAATCACGGTGTATCGGATTGGGGGTTGGTGATTGATGCAGAAAAATAGTCTTTTGAGAAAAGGAAACCAGATTATCCGGGTCTTGGAAGTTCATACAGAGCAGGTCTTTATTATTGATTGTGTAAAAAGGACAATACCAAAATGGGTTGAGATGGATTCTCTTTGTGATTATTTAGAAATGACAGAACAGGAGATGCAAACTGACACAAATATGATTCTGCCGGATATGGATTCTTTGGATGCGGAAAGCAAGAGGTTTATGTATGAGCATTATACATTGATTGCTGGTATTCTTCCTTTCGTGTCGGACGAAAAGCAGAGAAATTACCTGATTGCGAGAGTATCCGATACGCATGAAATCAGCAAGAAATCTATTAAGAATTATTTGTGTCTGTATTTGGTGTATCAAGATATAGTTGCGCTTGCGCCTATGGCTGTGCTGTTATCAAAAGAGAGAAAGAAAGCTGCTGTAAAAGAGCTTACGCAGGATGAAAAGAATATGAGGTGGGCATTAAACAAGTTCTTCTATAACAAAAATCAGAATAGCTTGAATACCGCATATACTATGCTGTTGAAAGAAAAGTATTGTGATGGCTGCGGTGTCCTGTTGCCGGAATATCCTTCATTCTATCAGTTTCGGTATTTCTACAGAAAGACAAAGAAAATGCAGACTTACTATATAAGTCGTGATGGAATCAAGGCATATCAAAAAGAGAATCGCCCTTTGTTGGGGGATGGTGTACAGGAATTTGCTTCTCACGTTGGGATATGTATGTTAGACAGTACCGTGCTAGATATATACCTTGTTAATGAATCCGGCGGATTGGTGGGTAGACCTTTGATGGTTGCTGCTATTGATGGCTATTCTGGTTTGTGCTGTGGCTATTCTTTGTTATGGGAAGGTGGTGTGTATTCTTTAAGAGGATTGATGTTGAATATTCTGGAAGATAAACAGAAATTATGTCATCGGTTCGGATTAGAGATTGATAAAAAACAATGGGATTGCTGCGGTTATCTTCCGGCTACTTTTGTATGTGATAAGGGTTCGGAATATGAATCAGAGAATTTCAGCCAGATAGCGGAATTAGGCTGTACTGTCATTGGTTTACCTTCATACCGTCCTGAGTTGAAAAGCTCGGTTGAGAGATTTTTCCAGTCCATACAGGATTTATTCAAGCCGCATCTAAAAGGAAAAGGTGTGATTGAGCCGGACTTTCAAGAAAGAGGCAGTCACGATTACAGGAAAGATGCTTGCCTTGTATTACAACAATTTGAAGAAATCATAGTCCGTTGCATCGTCTATTATAACAGCAAACGGATTATTGAGAATTACCCTTATACAGAAGCAATGACGAAAGCACAGATAAAGCCATTTTCATGTGATATTTGGGAATGGGGAAAGCTGCAAGACGGAGCTAATTTGATTCCAGTTGAGAAAGAGCAGCTTGTACTTACACTATTACCGAGGACAACAGGAAAATTCTCACGATTTGGTTTAACTGTTCATCGGATGCGGTACAAGCATGAGAATTATACAGAAAAATATTTGTCTGGCGGTACTGCTACAGTCGCTTATAATCCTGATGATGTTTCCTGTGTATGGCTGATAGAGAATGGTGATTATGTCCGTTTTGACTTGATAGAGAGCCGATACAAGGACAAGAAGCTGTCAGAGGTTGAGACATTAAAGGAAAGTCAAAAATCCATTGTAAAGGCTGCTGCCAGTGCAAACACACAAGCACAAATAGACCTTGCCAGTTACATTGAAACGATTGCTGCTATTTCTATTCGTGGCGGTAGTACAAGCATAAAAGGAATACGGAGCAATAGACAAAAGGAACAGATGAAAACGCATAAGGATTACATGAAAGTAGGTGCTACAGATGAATGATTGGCTGAATGGGGGTATAGATATGCCGGAAATGAAGTCCGGGCAAGAACTGATTTCCGCACTGTCTGTATTTCCTGAATATGATGAAACTATCAGAAATGAGAGTCCGGCGGTGCGGTTGATGGGGCTATCGGATTTATACAGGCTTTATATACCCTCTCAAATGTCATTAGAAATATACAGTAAAATGTATCTTGCTTTGTTGCGGTCTATGCAGAAAAAGGAAACGCAAATTGCTGTCAAACAAAAATATGAGAATCATAAAGCAATTCAAAGTCAGGAATACAGAGGAATTATAGGCGGTTCGGATAGCTTTACAATTATAGGTACTTCTGGCATAGGGAAAAGTAGTGCCATTATGAGAGCGATTGATTTGATTATGGAAAACAAGGTGATTGAAGTTGAGAATCCATATACAAAAATTACTCCTTGTGTAATTGTACAGTGTCCGTTTGATTCCTCTGTTAAGGGGTTGCTTTTAGAAATTCTTCGTAAAGTGGATGAAATTATTGACAGCAATTATTATCAATACGCACTGAAATCAAGAGCCACAACGGATATGCTCATTGGTTCGGTATCACAAGTAGCATTGAATCACATTGGTTTGCTTGTGGTCGATGAAATCCAAAATGTTGTGAATAGTAAGAATGGCAAAAGTTTGATAGGAGCATTAACACAGCTCATCAATAATTCTGGTATCAGTATTGGTATGGTTGGCACTCCTGAATGTATTCCATTCTTTGAACAGGCGATGCAGCTTGCAAGGCGTTCCGTGGGGTTACAATATAGCAATATGTCCTATGATTCTTATTTTGAATCATTTTGTAAAGTAGTATTTGAGTATCAGTACATACAAAGGAAATCAGAGATTACTCCTGTAATTACAGAATGGTTGTATGAACATTCTGCTGGCGTTGTGTCAGTAGTGGTTTCTCTTATCCATGATGCACAGGAAATAGCAATACTGACAGGTCAGGAAGTGCTCAATTTAGAAACACTGAATCAGGCATATAAACAAAGAATGACTTTGTTACATGGATATATCCAGCCGACTATCATACATACCGGACAAACTACAAAACCAAAGAAAAAGGTTTCTGCTGCCAGCATGACAGGTGCTACAGGTGAAAAATTGGATACCAATAGTCAAAAGTCGCTTGCTGATTTGGTATCACAGGCAAAAGTTGAAAATCGGGATATTGTGCCATTGTTGAAAGAAAACTATGTTGTAGTAGAGGTGGCGGTATGATTGTACAATTTCCGGTATTTTATCCAGATGAGCTTGTATATAGCCTGTTGGCAAGGTATTATGTCCGGTCAGGATATATGAGATATACGTTTGCAGCAGAGGATTTATTTCAAAGCAAAACCGTTAGACCGGATATCGAATTTGTCAATGCTTATACACCTGCTGCCCTACAGATGATTACAAAGGATATGCCGATGGCAGATGTGATTCTGCATCATACAATGTTTCCGTACTATGGGCGATTTTTACATAGGGAACGTAGGCATAAGGCATTTGGAGCATTGGCACAGATGCAAGGGAATTATCATAATCTGATGCCGATTCCAAAGAGAAAGAACAATACAGAAAGGCATTTAAGATATTGTCCTGTATGTGCTGAAAATGACCGTAAACAGCATGGGGAAACATACTGGCACAGAATACATCAATTACAAGGGATAAAGGTGTGTCCTATACACAGATGTTATCTGGTTGATAGCGACGTGATAATTAGCGGCAAAACAAGTCCTATGCTGGTGGCTGCGGAAACTGTTATACCGGAGATAAACAATCCTTTGTTTTGTAATAATGAGATTGAATGTATGGTTGCCGGATATGTGGAAAAGGTGTTTCAATCAGAGATGGATTTGCAGACCGATATTACAGTAGGGGAATTTCTACACAGTAGATTAGAAAATACCCCTTATAGGTCAATCAGAGGGGAGCAAAGGAATATTGCTCTATTACATAATGATTTTACAGAGTATTACAAAGAGTTAGTCGATTACTGGTTTACAGAGCTATGGCAGATACAAAAAGTGTTGACAGATGATAGGATAAATTTCTATGAGATATGCTTGTTGGCAATGTTTTTGAATGTTCCTGCGGCTGATTTAATCAATATGAAGCTGCCAGAGAAAACACAGGAACAGAAATTTGACGAACAGATTTTCGTGTTACATGAAAAAGGTTTGAAATATCCAGAGATTGCAAAGCGGTTAAATGCTTCGCATGATACTGTAAAGGCTATAGGAGAAAAACGGTATGGAACTTATCATAAAGAGTCAAAAATGCCATTGAAAAGTGGTGTAAAGTCTTATGATTGGGAACGGATAGACAGAGATACACTACCACTTGTAAAGGGGGCTATCCGGCAGCTACAAGGGGATGGTATTAGCAGACCAAAGAAAGTAACTGTATTTGCGGTTGAAAAAGCGTTAGGATTGCCGAGTAAACGTATTTCTTTGTATCTTCCAAAATGTAGGTCAGAAATTGAAAAGCATTATGAATTACAAGAGAAGTATTGGGCGAGAGAGATTGTATGGGCGGTTCATAAGATTACCAGAGATGGGAATATGCTGAACTGGAAACATATTAGAAATCTCACGAATATGCGGAAATGTAATTTGATTGCTTGTTTCCCATATTTGTGTGAGTTTACAGATGATGATTTGATACAGAGGTTGCAGGATATGATTTGATAAAAGGGGGTAGCTTTGCTGCCCCCTTAGTGATTATTGAACAGTACCACAGACGCTACAGTATGTTTCAGTGTAAGTTTCAGTCCCAGGGACGTATTTACCTTCGTCTTGTGTAGTGGTTGTACCAGTACATGAATGGTTACCAGTATCACCAGCGAGCATCATGTCTACGGTGTGAGTATTGTATGCATCTTTAGATGCGAATGTAGCACCGCAGGCGCAGCATACTACTGTGTGAGTGGTACCTTCCTGCCATACCTGCGTTTCACGGGGTGTCTGACGGGTAGCCCATGAGTGACCAGTTGCAGGTACGCTCTCTGCATAGCTTGCACCACAAGAGCAGGTGTAGGTCTTTACTCCAGCAGTAGTACACGTAGGTTGTGTAGTTACATTACCGTTGTAGCTGTGCGTATGAGCTGGTTTTGTTTCAGCAGGCTTAGACGGAGTATGAGTGTTTCCAGAGCTGGAATTTCCGCCAGTGCTAGGCTTAGAAGTCTCAACGGGCTTTTCAGTCGGCTTTGGAGTTTCAGTAGGCTTCGTTTCTTCCGCAGACTTGTCTTCCGTTTCTGTAGCCTTTTCTGTCGCAGATTCTTCTTCCGATTCCGTTTCTTTCTCTGTTTCGTCTTTCTTCGTCTCGTATGATGTCGTATCGTATTTTGATTTCAGTGCATCGGCAGCATCGTTTGACCCGGTACAGGCTGTGAGCATAGTCAAAGTCATACAAACGATGACTAGCATGGAAATAACTCTTTTCATGTTGCATACATCCTTTCAGATTATTCCATAGGTTTTACAGCGATGGTGTAATCAGTATCATCCCGGAATGGCTCTACTTTCAAGCTGATGTAGTATGTAGTCGTGGCACTGGCTTTTTCTACGTCGATGTTTTCAGGTGTACCGTCATCGTACACAAAATGGGATGTTCCGCCGACTTCGTCACCATACTCATCACAGACACGACCTTCCACAATGGCTTCATCTTTACCGGAAGTGGTGTTTACTATCATAACCCTGTAGGTTACACCTTCTGTATCTCCTGTGGTGAAAGAGTACCATGCGGTTTCGCCGCTCTCGACGGTGCCAGAGGCTTTCGCATTGAGCGGAAGTTCTGCTGCGTCGGTCATGTTGGTGCCGGGAGTAATATCTACAGTAGTCACTTCTGATTTAGTGTCCTCAACGGTTTCAGTATTTTCCTCTGTCTCCGGGGCTGTGGTTTCTTTGGTTTCACTTTCTACAGACTGAGTCTCTTTTACACTCTCTGTAGAGGGTTGTGTGTTTTGCTCCTTAGAGCATCCGGCAAGCATGGTTCCTACCATACAGGCTATAGCGATGGATGTGATAATTTTCTTCATTCTTGTTTCCTTCCTTTTCTGTATATCCTCTGATGTACACTGTACCACCCGATAAATTGCTACACAATATATACATCGCATACATCACATACATTATAGACAAATCTTTGTTAATATTCAAGGCGAAAAAATCGAATCATAATATAGATAAATTTTTATTATGATTTGGAGAGAGATTACAGTGATTTCATATAAGCCCTTATGGGAGACGATGGAAAAGAAAGGGATTACCACGTACACGCTTATATACAAGTGTGGTTTCAGTCCCTACACTATCACGATGCTAAAGCGAAATCAGAGCATCACGATGCACACACTTGAAAAGCTGTGCAAAGTCCTTGAGTGTACAGCGGATGATGTTGTGACTTTTACAGAAGATGAATGATGAGCAGATGGTTTTTAATGGCTGTCTGCTTTTCATTTTGCGATGGGAAAGATATGGTGCAAAATTTTTCCATACGATGGGAAAAATATGTGCCATAGAATGGGAAAAAGAGGGGCAAATCATGTTACATAAATTGGGCATAACATGTTACATGATATGGGCATAAATGGGGCATGATGCAGCACCGAGACAAATGTTGGCACAGATGACTACACCGACATACAGGTAAAGACTAGTGGTGCGGAGCTTTAGGCTCCGGCACCGAGAGGATGTTACCGAGATTTGGTGCAGAATTTTGTGCCAGTATTTGTTCCTAAAGGGAGAGTCAAGAGGGGGAACGCCTTTTGTCCACGGAGTAATGTTGTAAGAGGTTCCCTCTTATGACTTTACTCTTAGTGGAGTGATGATGACAACGTAGTTGCATTATCACGTCGGCATGGTATACTATATGTAGTGGAAAGGGATATATACTACAACAACATACAGGGGGAATAGTATGCGAAGGAGGTAGTAAGTTTGAAACAAAGAGGTAGCGGATAGCCAAAGAATTAAAGGACATAACAAACAAGCCATCTTTCGGTGGCTAAAAAATTGAATATAGACACAACACCTAATCATGTAACGGGAACAGCCTCATCTTTGGTGATATACCCTCTTTGTTTCAGCAGATTAAGAGCCTGTGAAGTAGTCAGTACTTTTGATTCGTTCACAGGACGTGATTCAAGAAAGCCTTCTGGCGTATATGGCTTTAAATCTGTAAGTATGTGCCAGATAGCGGTCAGGATCATACGACAGATAGCAATGATAGCTTTCTTGTGACCACGACGTGCTTTTATTCGTCGATAACGGGTAGTAAATTCAGGATATTTCTTCGATTTGATTAAAGCATTTGCAACTTGCACCAAAACTGGTTTAAAATAAGAACCAGCACGGGAAATCCTAGTGGATTTGATTCTTTGATTGCTTTGGTCATTGCGAGGACAGCATCCTGCCCATGAAACGAGGTTTTTAGCTGTGGGGAAGACAGACATATAGCCTCCGATTTCAGAGAGCACCTGAATCGCAGTCATCGGGTTCTTATCGAATCCCGGTACGGTTCGTATAAGATTAAGGACTTCTTCGTATTTATCACTGAGACGAAAGATTTCCCGTTCTATTTCTGCTTGATGCTTTTCTAATTCATCGATGTGATTCAGACACTGTCTAAGCTTCACAGCTTGTTCAGCAGAGATGGCACCATTAACAGCAGCCTGTATTTCTTCAATAGAAGTCTTGCATCTGCTATCTACAAAAGGTGCTACATCAAAAGTTTCCCCAGGGTGTTGTAAAATATGTTCTGTAATAGAACGTGATGATTTACCAAATATATCAGTAAAGACATCGTCTAGTTTTAGATTAGAGACAGTAAGACAGTTATGTGCACGGTTCTTTTCACCGGTAATCATACAGGTGAGTTTGAAACGGTATCTCACTAAATCTCTTAATTCCCGGATGTCGGCAGGTGGAATAAAGGAAGGCTTAACCATTCCACACATATACAGGTCACAAATCCATTTGGCATCCTTACGATCTGTCTTATTACCTTTTTGAGGCTTGGTATATTTGGGGTGAGACAGAGTAACCCAAACGTTATTCTTCTCCAGGATATTGAAAACAGGAATCCAATACTTGCCGGTAGATTCCATACAAACGTCAGAGCAGTTATATTTTGCAAGCCAGTCACACAACTCCTGCAGCCCTTTAGTAAAGGAAGAAAAGCGGGCTTGCTTATATACTGTACGTCTGTTGGAATCAGTAATACCGATGCAGGCATAGATCCAGGTTTTGTGGACATCAAGACCACAACAGTTGTTTTTGATGATTTTAAATGACAAAAAATAACCTCCTGATAATTTATAGTTATAAAACTGACAGTGACTGGTCATCCGGCAAAATCGAGTCGACTTTGGAAGAGATAAGTTTACGGGCTACTGTTATGCGCCATTCATTGATGCCTTAACGGATGACCGACGACAAATATATATGCGAGGTCGCCGCTATACAGCCCCGCCACTCACCTCCACGTGTTCTGTAGTGTGTCAGTCTTATAAAGAAATCATATCAGAAGGAAGATAGAAAAGAAAAGCGAAAGTCAGCCAACATGTTTCATGACGTATTGGTGCCTTTCGCAGAAAGGCGGATTATATATATGTACAAATGAGGATGATTGCTTGTGTTGCATATATGGCGGATTATGAATTAAATTGCGACCAGACACAAACCTTCATATATGCTTGTTTGGCTGGTGTTGCAGTTAATGGCTTACTAAAGCAGGCCGGTATAAAATTCGGAGTAAAATTTACAAATGGACTAATTAAGAAAATCCCGGGTAAAGTTTTAACGAAAATAAATCAAAAAGTAGGATTTAGGTTTATTACGAAATTTGGAACGAAGGGAATTGTCAATTTGGGAAAGCTTCTTCCGGGAGTAGGTGCTATCGTTGGTGGTGGATTAGATTTAGTGGAAACTAAGATTATTGCAGAACGTGCATATAAGTGGTTTTTTGAAGGTGATTTCTCCGTAAAGGATGGGAGCGAGGAAGAGGTAATTGAAATGGATGATATAGAAGATTGAAGAGTATTCGTGGGTGAAAGTATATGAAGAATAAGTAAAAAAAATTTTAATGAATCCGTGGACTGTAACAAGTTCTGTAGTAGTTTTTCAATTGGTTTTGACATATTGAGGATTTAATGATAATATAATCGTAGAAAAGGTGCTACCGATAGACGGTTAGCCCACATAATGATTAGTTAAGAAAATAACCGTTCAGTTTGCGAGGCTGGGGCGGTTATTTTTTTGTGTGATTGTATCCTATTGCGTAACCAAGTCCAAAGGCTGTTAAGCATAAGTTGATAACAACAATCAGACCTTTGAGAGTCAACATTGGCATCCCTTCCTTTAGTAAGATTTTCGTCTGATAGTCTGGGGATTTCTATATGGGTCCTTTGGGACATAGTAATTATTTTTAATCAAAAATCAATATAACGATTGAAAAGAACACGAAAAAGATGATATAGAATCAAAAGTATTGACTTTTGATTCTATAAGTGTTATCATCCAATACATGGAATAAGAAAAGGATGATTTTGAGATGAAACAAAAAGTTCAAGCCTTCCACCCTTCGCAGTTGCCGATTGATTCTAGCCTTATAAAAACAGAAATATTTTTAGATGAATTAATCGATGCTTCGACAAAACTGGAAGTTTACAAGGAAAAAATTAAAGATAGTAAACTGGACAGAGCCTGGTTTTTACCGACCTTACAGCAAAAAGAAGCATTAGCTTCTTCTATGATTGAGGGGACACAAGCCACATTAGATGGTGTTCTGGTAAATAGGGTAGTACCAGATAAGAAGGATGTAAATATCCAAGAAGTTCTTAATTACGATTCTGCCACAGAATATGGTTATCGTTATTTAAAAAAGGGAGACTTCGATAAAGAATTTATCTTAGATTTACATAAAATACTTTTAGATGGTAAAGTCAGAAAACAGACAGATCAAGTGGGAGTATTTAGAACCCATCAAAACTATATTGGCACTATGGGAGGAAAGAGAGAAATTACATATACACCTCCAGAACCAGAGCTGGTTGAATCGCTGATAGACAATTTAATTGATTATATAAAAAATCCGCAAGACAAATATCGCTCCTTAGTGAGAATTGCTATTATTCATGCGCAGTTTGAAACAATTCATCCGTTCATGGATGGTAATGGTCGTGTGGGAAGAATTTTGATTCCATTGTATTTATACTATGTTGATCAAATTGATATGCCGTGTTTTTTTGTCAGTGAAGCACTTGAAAGAGACAAGTTGAGATATTATACTTTGCTGAACAATATCAGAAGCAAGAATGAATGGTCGGAATGGATAAAGTTCTTTTTAATTACTGTAAAAAATCAGTGTGATAAATATATACGTATGATTTCTGATATTAATCTGCTATATGAAAAAGATTTAGAAAAAACAGCCAGTTTAGTTCGTACAGGAAATATGAGAACTCTTATTAATTTACTTTATAAATATCCGATTGTAAATGCTGCAACGATTGCTCAATGTTCGGATATTCCTTCAGCAACAATTAATAGATACCTGAATCTTTTGGTAGATTCTGAAATATTATACACAGATGATAAGAGTAGAAATAGAACGTATTTTTACTATGACTTATTAAATATTCTGCGTGAATAAATAAGGTGGTGGTTATCAAAAAGGTGTAAATGCTCTTGCACAGGATTTGGCAAAAAAAGAGGATTGAGCGCCAACTCAATCCCTAATATTGTTAATGACCAATAGATGATTAACAATTCTCTCCAAGATTAATATATCATCTATTAATCCTGTTCGCAATCCGAAACAAAAGTTCGATTCGCTCACAAACAGGTCATTTTTGTTTCATTATAGATAAAATTTTATAGTAAATGAAAGGAAAAAATAGATGAGAAAAAAAGAATTTAGACAACGAGACATATTAAAATTGATTGAAGGGTTGGATATTTCTCCAACTATGTACAAAAATGCAACAGAAAAATATAAAGCAGTCGGTACATACCTGCAAGACCAAGGGCTTACTTGTGATATTTTCCCTCAAGGGTCTTTTAGTTTAGGTACGGTAGTTCGACCATACAGAGAATCCAAAGAAGCAGATTATGATTTGGATTTTATTTGTTGTCTTAGTGAACAGAAGGAAAAAACCACTGCAAGATATGTGAAGAATATCGTAAAAGATACTCTTTGCAAATCTGAAGTATATAAGGAAAAAATTCAGGATACAGAATGGGATAAATGCTGGACCCTGAAGTATGCCGAAGTTAACGGTATAGGATTCAATATTGATATAGTACCAGGTGTTTCGGAATCAGATGAAATAGTTCAATCAATGGTAAGCAGCAGACTATCTCAAGAAGAGGCTGAACTTGCGGTTGCAATTACTGATAAAAGAAATCAAAATTATTTATGGCTTACGAGTAATCCAAGAGCCTATAAGAATTGGTTTGAATCAATAAACAGACCATTTTTAGAATACGATCGCCAGAATAAAAGAAGGGTTCTTTTTGAAAAGAGCAGAACAGTTTATAATAGCATTGAAGAAATTCCAGAAGGTTTGGAACGCTCATCATTACAACGTATTATACAGATTTTAAAACATCATAGAGATGTGTATTACTGTAGAATCAGAAAAGAAGATCTTAAACCGACATCTGCTATAATAACAACAATTTGTGCAGAAATTGCATATGGCATGGACCCTTCGTTGAACGTGTTTGAATTACTCCAGGCAATAGCTAATGACTTTGAGATTTATTCCCGAAACCAAACATTGACAGAAGAAGAATTTTCTAGACAATATGAAACCAAAAATACTATTCGAAAGAGCAATGGTAACTGGTGTATTATGAATCCGGTAAATCCTAAAGACAACTTGGCAGATTCGTGGAATAATAATCCAGAAAAAGCAGAACTTTTCTTTAAATGGGTAAAGGTAATGAAGAAAGACTGCTTAGATTCTCTGCAGATTGAAGACAATGACTTTGTAGCATTGCTTGAAAATAATTTCGGAAGAGATTATGTGAAAAAAAGCATTAATTTAAACGATTATGCTAGTGTTACGCCAACTATCATTACAAATACACCGAAGCCATGGAGGAAGTGATCTATGGGAATCGTGAATCATGATATTGAAGTGGTAAGGGAAAAATACCCAGCGTTTGAAATTTCTAAACGTGAGAGTGATTATATTTTTTCAGGAGAACTTATCTTAAATCATGTTTTCGATGATGTTCGTATGACCGGAAAATTCAATTTGGAAATTGTAGTGCCAGGGGATTTTCCCTTGGCATTTCCCAAAGTAAAGGAATTATCAAATTGTATTAATGAAAATTATCCACACCGCTATAAAGACGGAAAATTTTGTTTGGCTTCTGATTTGGAATTGAAGATGTTTTTTTCTCAGGATAAAGACCTATGTTCTTTCATAGAAAAATATGTAATTCCATATTTATATACGTATCGATTCTATGAGGAATATGGTGTATACCCGTATGGAGAACGATCTCATGGTATAATGGGAGATTTGGAATATTTGAAAGATTTGTTCGAAGTAGATGACTGGGGACAAGTTCTGGATATTATGTTGTTTGTAGTGCAGTCATCATATAGAGGGCATTTGTTATGTCCATGCGGAAGTGGCAAGAGAATAAGAAATTGCCATGGAGAGATTTTGAAGAAAGTGATGAATGCAGAGCTGCAAGAGGAATGTAGAGCAATTTTGTTAGAAGTTAAAAGGGAATATGATAGAAAGGTAAAAAATGGAACACGTAATTAAGCAATTAAAACAATTTAAAACGGATGCTATTTATGAAAAGAAAAAACATTATAATGCTGCAGATAGAAAACGCAGATGTTATAAATGGGTATCTATCACTCAGATCGTTCTAAATGCAATTACCGGAACAACTTTGTTTACAGTGGTTTTTGGTGAAGGAAGCAAGGTGGCCGAAATACTAGCTCTTATTTTTACTATTGCTGCAACTATATTAGCAAGTGTGCAGAAAATAGGCGATTTTGAGAATCAGGCACAGGGAAACGCAAAAGTTGCAGATATGTATTTGAGAATTAGTAAAAAAATTAATTTAATCCTAAATTTTATTAAAGATGGGGCACTGACAAATCAGGAAATTGTAGAAAAAGCCGAGGAAATCCGTAGTGAAATAAGCCAGGCAAACGAAATCGGATCACAATTTCCCACTAATCAAAAGGATTATAATAAAGCCCAGGAAGGTATAAAAAACGGCGAGGAAAATTACATAGATGAAGAACTGGAACTTTGGGAATAAAATGTCATCATCCATGTATTTTTAATAGATAAATGAGTCAGTATATATGAAGGCATATTGAAAATGATGGGTGTGAATTATAGTCAAACAGAGAATTGACGCTTGCATTAGAATACAATAAATGTGATACTTTTTATAAAGTAACCAAAGGTGCTAGAGTGTTTTTTGATAGATAGATCTTAGTATACTTAATAAGAAAGATTGAATTGAGGAGAGTCCTTATGAAGAATGAGCGAGAATTCTTATTAAATGAACTCAAAGAGCACACATTAGATAGTGATTGCGCAAAAGGACAACATTTTTATGAGGAAACAATATACAGAATTAAAGCAAAATACTTTAATATTTCAAAGTCAGTAGTATTTCTTGCTACGATAGCTACATATGTATTGATTGTATCTGGTGTTAGCTGTAATAGATGGTTTAATGATATTTGCATTATGCTTGTGCTTGCATCTACGTTGCTTGAAATATTATCATATATGTTAAGGTATGAGGAAAAAGCAATGGAGCATTGGAAAGCTGCACAAATGTATTCAGAACTATATCGAAAGTGCCAGTTTTTTTGCTCAATGTATAGTGATTGCTCACTTGATGTTTGGAGAGAAAAGTTAACTGATATATCAGAAGAATTGAGTAGAATATCTTTATTGTCTCCTAGTGTATCACTGAAAAGCTATAAAAAATGGGAGGAAAATAATTTAAACAAGAAATATCCGGTACATAAGGCTATTTATGATTTAAAAGTAGTCGATATTGATAGAATTATTGATATTATTAAAGAAGCATTAAGTGGATATAAGATAGAAATTTTTTTGTTTGGATCTTATTTATCAAGTATGTATTATAATGATATAGATATAGCAGTTATTGTTCATAAGAAATTTAAAGATTATCAGTTAGAAGAAAAAATGAATAGAATTGAAAAGCAATACTCTGTAAATGGACTTAATCTGGATATAACGATTATCACAGAGGATGATATGATTGCAAATAGATGTACTCAGTTTATAAAGAATATTTGTGAGGGAAAATGTTATTATAAATCGTCAGATATTAAAAAAAGTATTACAGATTATATTGGTACGCTATGCAATTATAGTGAAATGATAGAATATTTTATCGATCATGCAAATAAGCATAAGGATGATTACAGAGTATTTGTGTCAGATGTGTTTTATATGTATTATCATGCGCTTACAGCTCTTTTAAGTTCGCAAAACATTAATTGGTATGGTGAACAATCTATGATATCGGAATGTGAATGTTTATTAATGAATGAAGAAAAACTTTCCAAAATAGATATAAAGAGTGCAGAGTTTATTGATTTAATACAGCATGTTCGATTGTTTTTTAAAGAAAAGAATCGGGCATATTTAAACGGGAATAATAAGAATACAGAAGTACTCATTCGTTATTTTAACGTAGATATAGAACGAGTGAGAAAAATTGTAAAATATTGTAATAAGGTTCATAGTTCAAATTAGTAAAGTAAATTAATGCTCCTAAACATCAAAGAGTTTTTTGGGAATAAGAAAATACGGTAAACAGGCAAAGAGAATCAATAGTAAATAGATATATCTATACAGATAATAAGACTTTGCATTTTCAATACTCTTTGCTATAATAATTTCATGGCAACATTCTGGCAACAGTTCATCAGAAAGCCAGTGGAAATTATGTAATAGAAATAAAAACGGAACATATTGCGACCAAAACCTTAATTAATTCCGTTAAGTTTTGGCGCGACGGAGCCGAGTTTGAATAATGAAAAAAATCAGAGAACTCGCATAAACAGGGCGTTTGAGGGGCGTCAAGGTTCTATTTGATAACAAAATGATAACACTGGCAACAACGCATTTATTTTTGCGTGAGCCGGAGGTTATCAGGTAAATATTATTTTTGACTAATATAAAAAGGTCTTACCGAATTGAGTGAAATCAGTTTGGTAAGGCCTTTTTTTGCTGGTTTTTATTTCTTCACATTGGGATAGTTATACCGCCAGTGGTCGTATTCTTTTTTTGTGATCTCGCCGGATTCCAGTTTTGCAGACTGTTCCTGCCAGTCATGGAACATATCAAACATAGAAAGGTAGGTGGTACCCTTGGTTTTATCAAGCCGCAGGCAGAGTTCCCCGTCAATCTCTCCGATATGCAGACCGTAGAGGTCTTCCAGTGCAAACAGCGTGTGCATGAGTCCTACATAGCTGTCAATATTCGGGACAGCCAGTGCATGGGGAGATACCTCGAAAATATCAGCCAGTGCATTGAGATATTTTTCTTTCGGGCTGCGTGCCCCTTTTTCGTACTGTGCAATACGGACATCTGCCTGCATATCGCTGAAACCAAGCTGCTGTCCAAGATACTTCTGCGTGAACCCATGCAGAAGTCTGAAATGATGGATTCTTTCACCAATCGCCATAACTATCGCTCCTATCTGTTGTTGATAGAAAAAGTATAGCATAAAAGTATAGTGCCGACAAGGAGAACTGATACAAAAAAGTATAGAATTTTTATTTACGGATGCTTGACCAATACAAAAAAGTATAGTAACATATAACCAATACAGAAATATATAGTAAAAAACAAAGGAGGATTTATCAATGGAAAAAATGTTTATGAGAGTGGATGAAGTGATGGAGGCATTGGAGGTTTCCGAATCCTATGCGTACAAACTGATTAAAAGGCTGAACAGGGAGCTGGAAGCGATGGGATGCCAGACCATCCCCGGTCGTGTTGACCGCAAGTATTTTTACCAGCAGTTCTATGGAACAAAATCATATGATGGGAGGGGCTAAGAATGGCAGTTTACAAGAATGAAAGCAATAACACATGGTACGTTATGACAAGGTATCAGGACTGGACAGGAGAGCGCAAGCAGAAATGCAAGCGTGGCTTTAAAACGAAACGGGAGGCAATGGAATGGGAGAATCAGTTCCAACTCCAGAAAAGAGCAAGTGTCAATATGACGATGGAAAGCTTCTGCAAATTATATGAGGAGGATGTAAAGCTAGGTATGAAGAGAAGTACCTGGCTGACAAAGGAAAGTATTATCCGTAGTAAAATCATCCCTTATCTGGGTCAGAGGAAAGTATCTGAGATTACCGCCAAGGATGTGATTGATTGGCAGAATGCCATGCGGAAATTGAAAAATAAGTCGGGGAAACCGATTGCCCCAACGTATTTGAAAACTATTCACGGACAATTAAGTGCGATTTTCAACCATGCAATGAAATTCTATGATCTGGCAGCCAATCCGGCGCAGAAAGCAGGAACAATGGGTGCAGAGGAAAGTAAGGAAATGGAATTCTGGACGAAAGAAGAGTATCTAAAATTTTCCGAGGCAATGATGGACAAACCGCTTTCCTATTATGCATTTGAACTGCTCTACTGGTGCGGAGTCCGTAAAGGCGAACTTCTCGACCTTTCTCCTTCGGACTTCAATTTTGAGAAAAGAACCCTGCGGATCAATAAGTCTTATCAACGCCTGGAGGGGGAGGATGTGATCTCTACCCCAAAGACCAAGAACAGCAACCGGATTGTAAAGATGCCCCAGTTTTTATGTGACGAGATGCAGGACTTTTTCAAACAGTATTACAGCCTGCAGCCAGATGACCGAATTTTCCCGGTCACGAAATATTATCTTTCCCACGAGATGGATCGTGGCTGCAAGGAAAGCGGGGTAAAAAGAATCCGGGTACATGATCTTCGTCACAGCCATGTTTCCCTGCTGATTAATATGGGATTTACAGCTCTTGCAATCGGGAAACGTGTAGGGCATTCTGCGGAAAAGATCACTTACCGGTATGCACATTTATTCCCATCCGTGCAGACAGAGATGGTAGACCGATTGGATCAGGAACGGATGGATGTAATGTATGAGACTGAAGAATTTACGAAGTAGAGGAGGAAAACAGATGTCAGCAAAAAACAGGGACAGTCAGGGACGTTGGAGGAACAAGACTGTAGCTTTCTGGGTATCACCGGAAGAGGATGAATTGATTGAAACGCTGGTCAGATTATCCGGACTTACGAAGCAGGAATATATTGTCCGGCGCCTGCAGGAAAAAGAAATTGTCGTAGTAGGGAATCCAAGAGTGTATAAAGCACTGAAAATGGAACTGGCAAAAGTTCTGGAGGAGCTTCAGCGCATCAAAGGAGGTGGGGAAGTACCAAAAGATTTATTGGATGTGATTGAACAGATTACGGTAACGATGAAAGGGATGAAAGATGGACAGTAAAAAGCCTTTAAGTGTCGGCAAACACCTAAAGGCAGGGATTTGGTAGAATACTCAGACCAAAACTTTCTATGGGTATTCTATCAAAATCTCCTGTTCCTTTCAACGGGAAAATAAGGAGGAACGGATGGATGGAAACAAACAGAGTAGAGATAAAGAAAACAGAAACAAAAAGGATGGAGCCGGATCTAAAGTTGATCAATATGGAAACGGTGGAGGTGGAACAGATTGAATGGCTGTTTTACCCTTTTATCCCTTTTGGGAAGGTAACGATTATTCAGGGAGATCCAGGTGAAGGCAAGACCACTATGGTGCTTTAGATCATTGCAAAACTGACCAGAGGAGAAAAGATTCTGCCGGAGCAGGAACAGGCAATAGAAGTAAAGGATGGAGCAGAAATGGCTACTGATTCTGATGTGAATATATCGGAAAGTCCGATGGATCCTGTGAATGTTATTTATCAGACTGCAGAGGATGGACTGGGAGATACAATTAAGCCAAGGCTTCTGCCGGCTGGTGCAGATTGTTCCAGAGTGCTGGTCATTGATGACCGTGAGCAGCCACTTACTATGCTGGATATCCGGCTGGAGGAAGCCATTGTTCAGACGAAAGCCCGGCAGGAATATCTGGACAGGCGTGGAATACCGGAAGATTTCTGTTGGTAGTTTTTTCTTGACTACGATAGAACAGGGGCGTGGCACGCTCCTGTATCGTTGGCAGACAAGGAAAAGCTGTAGATGTGAAGACGGAAGTTTTTGGAATTGCGGAAAGGGAGCTCCGTTTCAGGGCATCCTTTGCAAGTGATTTTGAGTTTGATCCGATTGGAAAGGAGACTGGAAATGAGAGAAGGTAGACTTGGGTACAACGGTAACAACGGAAGATACGATATCTTGTCATCAGACTTATGGATTAATACTGGATTGCACTGTGGGGAATGCCTGCAGATTTTGATGGATGGCAAATGGGTTGAGACCCGGATGGAAATGGATGCTGCCCGGAACTGGTATCTGGTGGGTACGCCTTATCGTGGTGATCTGGAATATATCCGGGCAAGGATATAACCGGGCACAGCCACATTGACCGAAGGGAGGAAAAGCTCCCGGCAGGGCGCAATGGTACTTTTGATGGACGGTACGGCTGTCGAAAGTGCTTTTGTGTTTACTTTTGACAAAAGTAACAAAACCGCCGTTTCCGGCGCATATTTCTTTTTGCCGTATCCGGCATTTTTATAAGCGAGGGAGGTGAGAATAGTGGAAATGAAAAGGACGATCAGCGGTATGATTGGAAAAGGTTCTATCGCCCACAATGAGAGAAAATTTATTGCAGAAAACGTAGATGCTGCCCGGACAATCCGAAACGTGGTATTGCAGTCAGAGAATGTGAAGGACGTTTACCACGAATTGTTTGATAAGGCAATTGAACGGTACAACGCAAAACAGAAAAGGAAAGACCGGAAAATTGAAGATTATTATGAGCACATCCGAACTGGGAAGCAGGAAAAAGTTTTCCACGAAGCAATTTTTCAAATTGGGAATAAAGACGATACCGGGTGCTTAAGTAGAGAAGGGCAGATTGCCAGATTGGCATTACTGGATTTTGCAAAAGACTTTCAAAAGAGAAACCCACAGTTCCGGGTATTCGGTATATATCTGCATATGGATGAGGCAACACCACATCTTCATATTGATTTTGTGCCATATATAACTGGAAGTAAACGTGGGCCAGATACCAGAGTATCCATGAAACAAGCATTGGCATCCAGAGGTTTTGTCGGAAAGGGCAGGGAAAATACAGAATATAATCAGTGGATGGAATCAGAGAAACAAGAGCTGGCGAAGATCGCAGAAAGATATGGGATGATCTGGGAGCAAAAAGGTACACACCGGGAGCATCTGGATGTCTTAAACTTCAAAAAGGAACAGCGTGAGCAGGAAGTGGCAGCTCTGGAAGAGCAGAAAGCACAGTTGCAGAAGGAAACGGCTGCTTGCCATGAACTGGCAGATAATCTCCATGAGGAATTGAAGCAGACTGGGGATGAGCTGCAGAAAAAGAAAGAAGAGCGTGCCCAGATAGAAAAAGCAGCGGAACAGGCGAAAGCAACTGCCGATAGATATGAGAAAAATCTGAAACAAGCAAAAACTATTGCAAAAGAGATCCAAAGATATGCAGGTGAATTTTCGAAACCCGTTGATGAGGTGCTTCCAGAAGCCGGGATGCTGGAAAGTGCCAAGAGTTACCGGGATAAAAAAGCATATCCGGTAATCAGTGAACTGAAAGAGCTGTTATATGGCTTGTATCTAAAATATATTCAAGTAAAAGAGCAGTTAGATCAGGTTATTTATAAGTATGATAGACTGAAAGATTCCAATCATACATTAGCGGAGCAGAAACAGGAATTGATAAGTGAAAATGCTCTTCTGTGGGAAGAAAATAAGGATTATCGACGATTAAAACGTGCAGTTGGAGAAGAACGTTCCGAGTATCTCATTCAGAACGAAAAAAGCAGAGAGATGGCTGAGAAAAACAGAAGAAAAGTAAACAAGTGGTCATATGACAGAGATGCAAGATAAGGAGAATGACGCTATAAATAAGCATATTTACAATGAAAAGAATGGTCTGGGTTACACTTTGTATGGGGATTAGTATCTGCCGGATCTGGAGTTGCCTGGAGACGAAGAAGCACATTACGGGAAGTATGGAATGCTCCGGAAAACTTATCTCAAGGAGCACGGAAAAGCGTATTATCAGATGTTGATCCTGCAGGGGAAGCTTAATAAACACCTGAACAGGGTGGATCGGGAAGCATATGAGAGAGTAGAGGTACTGGTGATGCAGATGGCAGAAAAACAGGGAGTTACGGAACGGTTGAAGGCAGAACAGCCGATGCTATGGGTACAAAGGATGAATGGAATAAGGACTGCAGTAGAGGAAATAGTGTTTACAGAGATTATATGTGGGTAAGAAGTGAAAAAGAAAGAGCATCATTGTCTTTATCATTAGCAGATGAGGAGTTCTTTTTATTTCTTTATGGAAAGTTAACTTGACATTTTTGGATAATCATGTATAATCAAGATATGGAAAGCTAACTTTCCGTGAATGAAAAGGGGATGAGAAAAGCATCAATGAAAAACAGATTAGAAGAATTAAAAAAGGAAAGAGGAATTAAGCAGGAAGAATTAGCGTCTGCCATGGAAGTTTCAAGACAGACCATTGGCTCCTTGGAGAATGGAAGATACAATCCGTCCATTTTGTTAGCCTTTAAACTTGCCAGGTATTTTGGTATGAGTATTGAAGAAATATTTATTTATGAGGAGGAGAAACATGAAGAAAAGTGATAAAATCATGTTAGCAATTTATATTGTTATTGGTATAGCTTTAGTAATTATTGGAGTTACTATTCAAGTAGATTATTATTCCTCAATGATTTTTGCCATGGGATTCGCATTGATTTTTAGTAGCATTATGCAGTTCGTGAGATATTATCACCATACAAGATCAGAAAATGTAGAAGAATATCGTAAAAAAGTACGCCAACAGGAAATTAATTTAAAGGATGAAAGAAAGGTACAGCTTCGTAATCGTGCGGGATATATATCATGGGCAGTTACTATGGTGGCGTGTTTTATTGCTTCGTTTATTGCTGCACTATTTCGTGCAGGCACTTTGATCGTATGTATTCTTGTCGGTGTTGCAGTTGCAGAGTATATATTAGCTACGATTATATATCGTTATTTGTGTAAAAAGATGTAAATAACAATGTTTTATCTAGATAAATATAATTAAGAATGAATCTTTGATGTTTTGATTGATTATAATTGGTGAATTCCTTGTCGGAATAATATTGGTTGTTGCAATTTGGAAAACAAGAAAGATGTAAAATTTTAAGTTGAATTTTACAGCTTTTTCGCATATAATAAATATAGAAAAAAACAGTGCATCAAGAAAGGAGACCGGTCTATATGGCGAATATTTTACCAGTATCTGATTTGAGAAATTATAATGAAGTTTTAAAAAATTGCCGGACTGGAGAGCCGGTGTTTTTGACGAAAAATGGCAGAGGGCGTTTTGTAGTGCTTGATATAGAAGATTATGAGCGTGATCGTGCAGAGAAAAAGCTATTAATGAAGCTACAGGAGGCAGAGGAGACAGTCAAAGACGGCGAAGGCTGGCTTAGCTTGGACGAACTAAAAGCCCTTGTGGGGGAATAAACTATGCTGAAATTACGAATTAACCCATTGGTTGCAGCGGATTTAAAAGAAATTCGTGATTATATTGCTGAGGATAATGCAGAATATGCTGCAAAGACGATCAAAGAAATTTACGGTAAATTTGAAAATATTCAAATGTTTCCGGGGATAGGTGCAGATCTCTCCAAAAGAGTCAGTTTCCGAACAGATTACAAGTATGTGGTTTGGGAAAACTATGTGATTATTTATAAAGTGGGAGAAGAGTATGTGGAGATTTACCGGGTGGTAAATCGGTACCGGGATATTACGAGGATATTTGATAGTAAATACTAATGAAAAAGTAGGAAATTTATGATGATGGGAAATGCATATATCGTATTAGGAAATGGTTTTTCTATTGATTTGGTTCAAAAAATGGGAAAAAATGAGGAAATAGATTTAGTTAATTTATTTTCAAAAGGAGAACATGTGTTATACCCCAAAACAAATAATAGGGGGTTCTTATCTCGGAAGTATACTCCCGATTTATGGAACTTAGGGGCTAGGACGTATATGTCATATGATACCGCAATGCAATTAGTAACAGATGTTATTACTTGTGCTAATGTATATAATTTATCCATAGAGAAACGACCTAATGAAGAAAGAGACAGCTCAAATATATATATTCACGCATATAGCGAATTATCTTCATATTTAAGATATTTGTTTATATATTATGATTCATTGGTATCGGATGATGACTTAAATAAAATAATCGACAAAATTGAGTTAATTAATTACATTAAAGATAGCTTGTCGAAACAGAAAAAGGTGTATATTATTACCTATAATTATGATGTTTTTTTGGAAAGAATACTTAAAATTGCTAATATTAATTTTGATATTTATGGATTTAGTGATAATGGAGCAGAGGTAGTTTTATTTAAACCACATGGTTCTATTAGTTTTTCATTTAAAATTAAAATTCAAGAATATAGTCCATATAATATTAGAGATCTAATTGCAGAGTCAATATCACAGAATGCCACTGATTTTGAAATAAAATATGATTTGAAAGACGATTACCCTATAGTGAATGCAATAATTCCACCAGCCGGAGACGCAGAAAGATTTGGATTTGGATGGATTAAAGATATACGAAAAGGTATTGATGAAATAGTTAGTAAAAGTACGTCAAAGGATGAGATGATGCTTTTTGGACTGTCCTATTGGCATGTTGATAGAAATGAAATTGATGAGATTTTGCTTTCAATGGACAATAAAATGGAGGTGCGGTTTGTTAATCCTAAACCACCTACAGCATTAGACGCTGTATTGACTAGTCTATTTAAGAATTATATACATTTTAGCAACAGTAAATTAATTATGGAGGACATTGCAGATGGCAAGTAACAGATATTATAGAAAATCTACATCTATTACAATTTCAAATTTTTATGAACAGTATCAGCTTAACAAATATAGATTAGATCCCCCATATCAAAGAGATATGAACGTTTGGGATATAGAGCAAAAGTCTTTTTTACTTGATACAATCTTTAAAAATTTTCCTATTCCACCCATTTTTTTGGAACAGAAAATTAATCCAGATACAGGAATAACTAATTATGATGTTATTGATGGAAAACAAAGATTATCTACAATTATTGGATTTATAAATAATGAGGTTCCATTGCCAGAAGAATTTGGGAACGATGTTTATGGAAATAGTAAGTTAAATGGACTTTTGTTTGATGAAATTAAAAAAATTGCAAAAGAAGACGAAGATGTAAAGTCTGTGGTTGCTGATTTTTGGGCATATTCGATATCAGTTGAATATATTGAAAATCCAGATTACAAAATCGTAGATAGTATATTTGATAGATTAAATCGAGAGGGAAGTCGATTAAACGCACAAGAATTGAGAAAAGCACAATATTATGATACTTTGTTATATAATGATATAATTAGTTATAGAAATGATGTATATATTGCAAGATTAACTACTAAACTTAATAAGAATAGGATGGAAGACATCGGCTTTATAACGGAATTATATATTATGACTACAAAAAATACAATTTTTGACGGAAATGAGAACGAGATAGATAAAGTTTTTTCGGATATTGTAGAAGTTTATAATGAAGAACAATCATCTTGTGTGAAAGAAAAATTCGAAAAGATTAAAAACATATTAGAAGAATGGGATATTGATTATTCGACATATAATATTGAGGGGGTTAGTCACTTATATGCATTATGGTATTTAGCACTGTATATAAGTAATAATCAACTTGAGAATGATGGCATATATGATAAAATGATAGCTTTTTATAAAGATTTGAGGAGTAATAAAACTATACCAGAAACGGTAGTATATCAACAATCTATGCAATCTGCGAGTCGTTCAAAGTCAGCACGGAGAAAAAGAGTTAATGCTATTTTATCATATTTGGGGTACCAGAAGATATAATCTGCTGCTGAGCGAATTATTTGAGAATTGTTTGATAACAAATTGATAACACCATTCGGTACAGTCCATAGGGCTGGGACAGTTGGACAAAAATAAAACCAAATAGAACCAAAACACCTATACAAAATTGTATAGAACTAATTTCAAATTTGCGAGTTTGAGTAGTACAGGAATATATTGTTTATTTTATATGGCAGATAATATTCGGATTATCTGCCATTATTTATATTATTTGTATGATAGGGAATATGAGAAAATTTTGTTGCCAAAAGATTGAAAGAAGTAAATATAGCAGATTCCTCTGAATATATGAATAGGTGTATTTTAGATGGTCAAAAAATAAGGAGATATATTTTAGTGATGAAATTAAGAAAAAAATTAAAGTCATTTCATCAAAAATATGGGTTATTTTTAGTAATTATATTGCTGATAGTAGCACCAATATTTATAAATGTTGGACTTATGGCTACAGATTATTATTACCAGAAGACAGGTAATACTCTAACGGCTGTGGGATTGAACAATGAGAATTGGTTGGAATTTTGGAAAGATTACATATCAATTGCAATTGCATTTTTGGGAATTTATTTAGTATGGGATTCTTCTAGTAAAGATAGAAAAAAACAATATAATAGGGATTCAGCAGAACAGTATTTGCGTAGTGTAAGTCAAGAGGAAAATGTATTAGTTGACGTGTCTCAGTGCTTTAACACAGGAATAATAATGAAATCTTTAGTGATATTTGAAAATATGGCGGTACAAGAAAGTAGATTGGTATTGCAAGATGCAAGAGATAAGATTGATGAGGCACATGTAAAATTCGAGTTGCTTACTGAGTTATCAGATGATTTTCAAAAATGTTTGAATTGCAAGTATAATCCATGTGTAGATAAAAGGATAATGAAAGATATAAGGGATATATTTTATGATATGGAAAAGCATTACTTAATAATGTTAAATCTAGGAGAAGAATATTGTGAAAAAATTGCGATTGGACAACGTAACTTGGAAATAATAGGTATCCAAGAAAAGTTAGTTTATAACTTGAAACAGCAAATTCTTCAGTCGCAGGATAATAGTAATACAGCAGACGAGATTTATAATTTAAAACAACAGTTGGTAGAGGAAGAAAAACGATTAAAGGAGTTAAATAAAGCAAAATTAAGCGGAGATATGTTAAAAGAGATGGTTGAACCGATACATAAAGAGATAGATTATATTTCAAAAAATATGAGACCAAAGTTTAATAGATACTGCAAATCTTATATTGATATAAAAAAGAAGCATGCCATGGAATTGAGAATGAATGGGACTATAGATTATGTCACAATAGATAAAGGGCATTATTAAAATATATAATGGGGATATGAGTAAATTTATTAGTGGTAATTGCGGGTAGATGAGTTAAATAACAACGGAAAATCAGTAAGCCAGAATAAATGATGTGATTGAAGTAAAGCAACGTGTATTTGCACAAAACTTAAACTGTTGCAACTTCCTTTGATAATGTGTGGAAAGTAATGGCAGCTTCTGGTAGAATAGCTGTATGGTAAATAATCATGTGCTTTAAGAGGATTGGACGATGAAATCAGCAGAGAGAATAAAATACTTTTATGAAACTATCATATCTGAAAATCAAATTGAAAGAATGGCAGAGTTTATATCGCCAGAATGTTGTGTAAAAATGGGAGAAAAGCTGATTCCAGTCGGTATTGAGGGTATGAAAGAACACATAAAGGCAACTAAGCAGACATATCCCGATTACAGAATGAAGATTACCAAACAGTTTTGTGATGGGGACTATGTCATTTCAGAGTTTATTATGGAAGGCACACATAAAGGAGAATGGATTGGAATAAAACCAACTGGCAAACGATTAGTGTTTATAGGCGTTGACATTGATAAAGTAATCGACGGCTTAATTGTGGAGCATGGCGGTGCGGTAAATACATTTGAAACTTTGTTTGAAGCAGGTATGATAGGAGCAATATAATTTTTAGAATAGTGAAAATCGAAATTTACGGAGGGGATATAATGCTTGAAAATATACCGTCTCAATCAACTATGACTGAATTGCTCGGACAATCTTTGTTTGAAGTTTGGCAAGAGTTATGTTTGGCTATTGATGAAAAATACGAAATGGAACGATTATGGAATACTGGCGGTAAGAATTGGACTTATGAGTATAAATATCGTAGAGGTGGTAAAACACTTTGTTGCTTATACGCAAAAAGTAATTGCGTTGGTTTCATGATTATTTTTGGGAAAGATGAAAGAACAAAATTTGAAGATATAAGAGGTACTCTTTCTCATGTCGTTTGTAGGCAATATGATGAAGCAAAAACCTATCATGACGGAAAATGGGTAATGTTTGAACCGACTGACAATGCTGAATTTGCTGATTTTATGAAATTGTTGGCTATTAAAAGAAAACCGGATCGGAAATAACAACTTCCTGTTTATCGGAATTTTTGAGGGAGGATATTGTGTCATTTAATATAGCAGAAACATTTGAACTATTGTTTGATAAAAATAATAATACCGCATACAAGGCATTGCAGGAATTGCAAAAAGAAAGTGAAGAAACAGATTGCGTTTATCCTTATATGGATCGATTAAGCGATATGCTTGACAGTGATAATTCTTATATTCGTACAAGGGGGCTAACACTACTTGCCTATAATGCAAAATGGGATAAAGATTATAAAATTGATAAAGTCATTGATAAATATCTGAAACACATAACAGATGTCAAACCTATTACAGCAAGACAATGTATCAAACTGTTACCTATTATTGCAAAGTATAAGCCGGAATTAAAGAATGATATTCTTTCAGCACTTCATAAGGCAGATATATCTGTTTATGACGATAGTATGCAGCCATTGGTTTATAAGGACATTCAAAAAGCATTGAAAAAAATACAAAAATGATAAAAAGCGCAAATTGAAATTTTGCAAGGTATTAGATGTTATGCTTTAGACACTCTGGCAACCTTATTTTTCAAGGAATTTCAGATGTAATATGACTTGTGCGATAGTTTATACATATATCTCCGAGAACGGGATTCTATTGCGTGATATTTCGAAAATGTGTTGTCAATCCGAGGAAATTTGCTATAATAAAGGCGTGCAACATTTTGGCAACGAAAAATCAGTAAGCTAGAATAAATGATGTAATTGAAGTAAAAAACGACGTGTATTTGTATAAAACTTAAATAAATACAGTTAAGAATAGCAAAGAACACGCCGAGTTTGAATAGTAGCTGTTGTCATTTGACAAACGCCGATAGCGTGTTTTTTACAAAGTCCATTATCCTCCACCAGATGGCAAAGCAACACATATTACAGAAAAAAATTTGGAGAAATCAGACCTTGAGGAAGAAATTCCTTGAGGTCTTTTTTGTATCAAAAAGCCTGTAAAAAGTGGCAGAAACCTTGTAAAACCAATACTTTTGAAACATTCTCGATGTGTAGTAATCTCTAAATACTGATGTGAAATTTTGTGACGAAATATCGTTGTGATATACCGGGAAGAAAGTGGTGCGAGAGAGGGCACACGCTAACGAGAATTGTTAGTGACATCTCCACCGCTTCAGGATTTCAAAACGGATTAATTTTGAAAATTCTGGAGGAAAATCATGAACGAAAATTATATATTTACAGGTTCTAAAGTAAAGAAGCAGTTTACAGCTTATTTTTTAGGTTTAATTCGTGGAAGAAGGAGCTATTATCTGAAGAAGAAAATGTAGATCAGTGATGCAGAAATGCCGGTAGATGAGTTTGCACAAACGGAAATGGATATTTCTATTGAGGAGACTTTGGAGCAAAAGCAGAAAAAGGAATTGCTGTTTTAGGAGGAGAGAGGGTCTTAACCAGAATGGGATGAATTGTCAGAGCAGAAATTTGTGAGATCACTGCTGAGGTTAAGTGAGGAAGAACGAAAGTTGATTTATCAACATGTGTTTGAAGGAAGGACATTTGATGAAATGAGCCTGATGAATGGCCTTCCGGCCTATAAGATCAAAGGAATCTAATTTTATGCGATTCGGAAAATTCGCAAAATGATGGGAGGGAGATAAAAACGTATTTTGAAGAATTATTATTTCAGGTTAAAAAGGATGAAGAAAAGGCGACAGAGCAGATATTGGAGATGTATTGCCCCTTGCTGATTAAAAACGCGTTGGTAAATGGCGTGTTTGATGAGGGTTTATATCAAGAGCTAGTCGTAAAAATCTTGAGATGCATAAAGTATTTTCAGAAACTAGAGTAAATGAATACTTAATGTTTTGGAGCAGTTAATATAAGCTGCTTCAAGATATAATATCCGTCTTGACTTTCTTTACAAATGATATTTTCTTAAATATCTATGTTATAATCCGTTTAAACATTTAATCAAAATTAAAAAGGAGGCACTCAATGAATACTCCAGAAGACATTTTGAGATTGGAAAGAGAGTTTAAAATCTGTCAAAAGGCATTAACAGCAATAGGCGATGAGACTAGGCAGCATATATTAATGATTATGCTGGAGGGTGAATGCAGTGGAAGCCGAGTCGTAGATATTACGAAAAAAACGAATTTATCCAGACCTGCAGTTTCACATCATATGCAGATTCTAAAAGATGCAGGATTCGTTAAAGTAAGAAAGGAAGGTACAAAGTGTTTTTATTACCTTGATATGGATGACAATGAAATCAATCGTCTTTGTAAGTTGTTTGAAGATATCAGGCAGATACTAAAAGAGGTACCAGATCGGAGCGGTGAAGAATTATGATCAAGATCAATATACTCAGGTGTGGAACTACCATTGTAGATGAAGCACTTCCCTTGTCGAATAGATCTAAGAATCCATTTGCTTATACAGGAATTGCAAGAGGAAAAAAGCACAAAATTGAAGTGCCGGTTACAGCATATCTGATTGAACATCCTGATGCTATTATCTTGGTGGACACGGGGTGGGATACAGCGATTCGGAAAGATGCAAGGAAATACGAAGGTTTTGCAAATTATTTTGCCTCTCCGGGGAAATTACCAGAAGGACAGGCGGTAACAGAACATCTGGATAAACTGGGATATGCACCGGGAGATATAGATTATTGTATTCTCACACATATGGATATTGATCATGCAGGAGGCTTGCAGCTCATAAAAGATGCGAAATGTATTATGACCAGTAAAGCGGAATGGGCGGCGTGCCGGAGAGCGAATGTCCGGTATTTAAAAAGGCTGTGGAAAGATATAGATATTGTGACATTTCCGGATAATGAAGTGGATTTATTAGGGGATGGAAGTATTATGTTAATGCCATTTCACGGGCATTCGGAAGGGATGACAGCGGTAAAAGTGAGTTGGAATAATAAATATGCGATTCTGGCAGGTGACAGTGGTTATTGCAGAGAGTCATGGGAAGAACAGGTGCTTCCTGGGATTGTATGGGATCGCGGACAAGCTTTGGAATCAATTAGGAAATTGAAGTCTTTGAGTGAGGATGCAAACTGTGTTGGAATATTTGCAACGCACGACCGGGAGATTCAGCAATCCGTAATTACGCTATAATGTATCATTAGAGGATATATATAAATGGAAAATAGGAATGATGATAGATACTGATATATAAGTTGTTGATTTGTTTTATTGTCGGGATAGGTGCGGGGGTTGGAATGGGATTTGCCGGAATGAGTGCAGCAGCAGTGATGTACTCTCCAGTGCGGTAGGTACGAATGTGAATTATTTATTTTAGTAGAAAGAAGGATGGAACATGATTTATAGTTTTTCGGGAACAGGAAATTCTTTGTGGGCGGCTAAAGAACTTGGAAGATTATTACAGATGCCTGTAGAAAGTCTGTTGAGATATAGAGAGGACTCTTTAAATTGTCGGCAGGAAAATGTGGTGGGGTTTGTTTTCCCTACTTATATGGGAGATATTCCGTGGATTGTGAAAGAAATTATGTGGAAAATAGAGATTTCAGAAGAAAGTTACATATTTCTTGTTATGACATCTAATAATGGGGAGAGTGGGCGCTCTTTCCAGAGTATAGATGAGATTTTATATATGAGGGGAAGTCATTTAAGTGCTGGATTTAATTTGCAGATGCCGGGAAATTGCCTGATTAGTTCAGAAAAAGAGAATCAGATGCGGCTGGAAAATGCACCGGCAGTTTTGAAGAAGATAAGTGGGAGTATTCAGAGAAGAGAGAGGAATTATAAACCAACTGGTAATAAGCCAGGAAGCAGATTCGTGGAAAACAGTTATTTTTATGGGACACATTCACTGAAAAGGCTGACTTTTATGAAGAATTTTAAGATTACAAAAGAATGTAATGGATGTGGAGTGTGTACGGAAGTCTGTCCGGTAAATAATATTACAATAAAAGAAGGAAAGGCGATACATGGGAATCAGTGTGCTGCCTGTTATGCCTGCCTGCATTGGTGTCCACAAAAAGCTACAAAATTAAAAGTACCTACATTAGGAAATAGACCGCAATATCATCATCCGGAGATTACGTTACAGGATATAAAGCGAATGAAGGGGGAAGAACTGCATATGGGGCGCAGAAAAAAATAACTGTATGCCTGAGGTGGTTTTGCATGAAAGGCGGGATGTGGATATGGAACATACACATAAGCATGTACAAAGTCCAGAAGAAAAGAAAGCGGTAATCAATAACACGGGCAAGGTGTTACTGAAAAATCACATGAGCCATTGTATTGTAGAGGCAGTAGAGGAAGAAAATCTTGAGGCTGTTGAGAAACTAAACATGGCAATCGACAGGCTTATGGAATAAATAGATGAAGATTTAAGTATATATTCCGCCTGATTAGATCTGTTTGGAGTATTTAGGCAAATAGGTGTTTATTGTCTGGTTTTTGGATAAATATACTTTGTTTGTCCATTGTTGAACAGTCGGGGGGTGTCTAAGATTAAAATATAAAATAAAAAGCGAGGAGGTATATTATGTCAAGTTATCCACAATTATTTGAAGAAACAAATATTGGGAAATTGAAATTGAAGAATCGTATTTCAATGGCTCCAATGGGACCGGTTGGCTATGCGGATGCATTCGGAGGATTTAACCAACGTCTGCAGGATTACTACGTAGAACGTGCAAAGAATAACGTAGGCTTGATTATTACAGGCATCTGTTCTGTGGATATGGGGATTGAGGATATTCCGGCTTCCGGTCTGCCATGTCCGACAACCAGTCCGTTATCTTTCATTCACAGTACCTATCCGATGAATGAACGGATTCATGCATATGGTTCCAAAATCTTTTTACAGCTTACTGGAGGAATGGGACGCAGCGCTATGCCTGGATTTACAGGGAAACAGGTAGCTCCGAGTCTGGCAGGAAACCGGTTTGATCCACGGGTTCAGCATCGTGAAATGACAAAAGCAGAAGTTATGAACCTGATTCAGAAATTTATTATGTCTGCTGCTATTGCGAAAAAGGCAGGCTTTGATGGAGTTGAGGTTCATGCAGTACATGAGGGTTATCTGTTGGATCAGTTTGCTATTGCATTGTTTAATCAGCGTGAAGATGAATTTGGCGGAAGCCTGGAGAACCGTTTGAGAGTGGCAACAGAAATCGTAAAAGGTATCAAGAAGGTCTGCGGACCAGATTTCCCTGTTTCTCTGCGTTATAGTTTGAAGAGTTGCATGAAAGGTCTCCGTCAGGGTGGTCTGCCGGGAGAGGAATATGAAGAGGCAGGACGTGATATTGAAGAAGGAATCGAAGCAGCAAAGATATTGGTTGAGGCTGGCTATGATGCCCTGAATGTGGATGCCGGCACTTACGATTCTTGGTACTGGAATCATCCACCGATGTATTTTGAAGAGGGCGTATATCGTGAGTTTGGACGTATCCTGAAGAAAGAGGTATCTGTACCAATTATTTTGGCAGGAAGGATGGATGATCCGGAGATTGCAGTTGATGCACTGAAGGACTGTTGTGATATTATTAGTTACGGGCGTGCACTTCTGGCAGATCCGGAATATGTAGAGAAGATACGTACAAATCGTTTAGACGAGATACGTCCATGCCTGGGATGCCATGAGGGATGCCTGGGGCATATTGCTCATGGACCAGTATCCTGTGCAGTGAATCCGGTTTGTGGTCGTGAAGAAATCTATGGTTTGCGTCCGGCATGCCAGAAGAAGAAAGTGCTAATTATCGGAGGTGGTGTGGCAGGTCTGGAAACCGCACGTGTCTGTGCCACTAGAGGGCACGAGGTAATCCTGTGTGAAAAAAGCAGTCAGTTAGGTGGAAATCTAATTCCGGGTGGTATGCCTCACTTTAAGCGCTATGACCATAAGTTGATTCAATACTACGAACGCCAAATGGAACTGTTGAAAGTGGATGTACGTAAAAACTGTGAAGTTACTGTGGATACAGTTCCTAACTTTGGAGCGGATGTGATTGTATGTGCAAGCGGATCTGCCCCGAGATGCATTGAGGTGGCAGGAGATCTTCCTGTTTATTGTGCGAATGAAGTTTTGATGGGGCAGAAAGAAGTAAAAGATAATGTGGTAATTATTGGCGGAGGTCTTGTTGGTTGTGAGACAGGATTGTGGCTCGCACAGCAGGGCAAGAACGTATCAGTGGTAGAGATTGCTCCGGAAATCTTAGGAGGACCGCATGCCCTGCCGCCAATGAACTACTTCATGTTGACAGACTTGTTAAAATATCATAAGGTTGATATTTATACCAATACTTCTGTTGTCTGCTCTGGAAAAGATGGCGTGACAATCAAGAATGCAGAAGGGGAAAAGGTACTTCCAGCAGATACGATTATTGCTTCAGTTGGTTATAAAGAGAATGATGCAATCTATCAGTCACTGAAGGATATGGATATCCCGGTTTATAATATTGGAGATTCCAGTAAGGTACATAATATTATGTATTCTATTTGGAATGCATATGAACTTGCAAGAGGCATCTGATACTGCATCATTTTGGATAAAATGAAAGAAAAAATAGCAGAGGTGCTATCCAATTTTATGTATTTGGATGGCACCATCTGCTATTTTTATTAACGTCCGATTTCTTTTGAACCAGAATAAACAAGACGGTCTTTGAATACTGCTTTTGTAATATAAACAGTGAATTCATCTGCCTTTTGATATGCGTCCATACAAAATGCCGCCTAGTGATTATACCCGTGTATTCAGCCAAAGGACTACATCATCCATAATTTGACTTTTTACCGGCTCATTGAAAATTTCATGTAAGAGGTGTGCATAGATACGGAGAGACTTATCTGTAGATCCGATTTCCTGGAATAATTCCATTGAATCTTTTGGACTTACGATTCCATCATTGCATCCGTGCAGAATCAATACAGGAGCGGTGAAATTCTGAGCATGTTCCTTAAGATATCCTACCCCGATATACATGGAATTTAACAGTCCGATGGACATCTCCTTTGCAACCAGAGGATCTTCGTTATATGCCTTTGTAACTGCCGGATCACTGCATACACCTTCGCCTAAAGCATTTGGTACATACATACCCATCGGTGCTTCAATAGGGAGTGGACCTGCGCACTGGGTATTATACCGGGTGAGTGCACCGGAAAGGATAATACCGTCAGCTTCTGATGGAAAACGTGTAGCAAAGCAGGCAGTGGCATAACCGCCCATGCTGTGTCCGAGTACATAGATTTTCTTTCCAGGATTTTCTGTTTTTGCAGTTTGTACTACATCAAACACATCGTTACTGTTCTCATCCCAGGAATCATAATAAACTTTTTTACCCTCGGAACGTCCATGTCCACGATGGTCAAAACGATATACGCTGTATCCGGCATCATTTAATCTTTCAGTAACGTAATCGTAGCGTCCGCAGTGTTCGCATAATCCATGAACTACAATTACAACGGCTTTTGGATTTTCCACGGAATCAACCTGTAAATACAGTTTTAAATGGTCTTTAGTTTCTAACATTCTGTGCTTCATATCAATACCTCCGTACTTATTTTTATGATTTTACAATAGCACAATTGAGTTGGCGAAGTCTTTAGACAAACAATAGAGAAATGCCTGATTTTTAAGCATATATGTGTGTTTTGTCTATTGAGAGGTGAGGATATTCTCCATATGATGTTTATAAGATACAATTGGCTTTTAATAAAAAGTACGAATAACATAACTAAAAGGAGGTAGGCAATGAGATGGCAGAGTATATAATGGCATTGGATGCTGGTACGACTAGTAACAGGTGTATTTTATTCAATGGAAAAGGCGAAATGTGTAGTGTTGCACAGAGGGAATTCACCCAGTATTTTCCACAGCCGGGGTGGGTAGAGCATGACGCAGATGAAATCTGGGCAGGTCAGTTGGGTGTAGCGATAGAGGCAATGAGTATAATCGGAGCAAAAGCAGCAGATATTGCGGCAATTGGCATAACGAATCAAAGAGAGACAGTGATTGTATGGGATAAGAACACAGGAATACCCGTATATCATGCAATTGTATGGCAATGCAGAAGAACTTCTGAGTATTGTGATTCCTTAAAAGAAAAAGGACTGGAAGAGAAGTTCAGAAAAAAGACTGGTCTTGTGGTGGATGCTTATTTTTCTGCGACAAAAATAAAATGGATTCTGGATAATGTGCCGGGAACAAGAGAGCGAGCAGAAAAAGGTGATCTGTTATTTGGCACAGTGGATACATGGCTAATCTGGAAACTGACAAAGGGAACTGTCCATGTGACGGATTATTCCAATGCGTCACGTACAATGTTGTTTAATATCAATACGCTGGAATGGGATAATGAAATTTTGGAAGAATTGGATATTCCGAGAGCTATGCTTCCGGAAGTAAGACCATCCAGTTGTATCTACGGAGAGACAGACCCGTCATTTCTTGGCGGCGCAATACCGATTGCGGGAGCGGCAGGCGATCAACAGGCGGCCTTATTTGGGCAGACATGCTTTAATGCCGGAGAAGCCAAGAATACATATGGAACTGGGGGATTCTTACTTATGAACACTGGTAAGAAACCTGTATTTTCCCAAAATGGCTTGATAACTACGATCGCATGGGGACTTGACGGTAAGGTAGACTATGCGTTGGAAGGCTCTATCTTTACGGCAGGAGCGGCGGTGCAGTGGCTGCGTGATGAAATGCGGCTCCTTGAATCAGCGTCAGATTCAGAATACATGGCAAAGAAAGTAAATGATACGAACGGATGTTATGTGGTTCCGGCATTTACTGGTCTAGGGGCTCCTCATTGGGATCAATATGCGAGAGGAACCATTGTGGGAATTACCCGCGGGGTGAATAAATACCACATCATCCGTGCAACGTTAGAGTCTCTTGCTTATCAGGTTAATGATGTTTTGGAGGCGATGAAGGCTGATTCTGGAATAGAACTTGCATCGCTTAAGGTGGATGGTGGTGCAAGTGCCAATGATTTGTTAATGCAGATACAGGCAGATATTACCAATGCTCCGGTAAAACGTCCTCAGTGTGTAGAATCAACGGCTATGGGGGCTGCTTATCTTGCAGGGCTTGCAGTCGGGTATTGGGAAAGCAAAGAAGATGTCCTTAAGAATTGGGGACTGGATAGTAGCTTTCAGCCATCGATTCAGGAAGAGGAAAGGCAGAAGAGAATCAAAGGTTGGAACAAAGCGGTGAGATATGCTTATGGATGGGCAAAAGAGGATGAATGAAAGGAGTATTGACTATGGTCATGGTATAAGGCAAATAGTGGAATTGTACATGCAATATCTACGTGTCAAGCCCCGGAGGAAGCTCTCCGGGGTATGTTTTTATCAGATTAGTACAGTCAATTAGTTACTTTTACATTTCAAAGAACCTTTGTCACAACGGTTTCCCCAGGCATCGATCAGGACATCGTTTCTGTATACACAGATGATCTCACAGTTATTTGGGCACTTTCCGCAATTGATTTCCCGGGTGTTAAAGACCATATCTTCTATAGAAAAATCAAATGGCCTGCGTGTACTGCTTCTGCCTGCAAGGATAGCAATTCCAAAGGCTCCCATTAGGTGTCCGTTCTCATCAACAAGAATATCGCATCCGAGTGCCTTTTTAAAGGCTTCCACAACGCCCACATTTTTGCTTACACCGCCTTGGAAAACTACTGGAGATATGATTTTTTTGCCTTTTCCTACATTGTTTAAGTAGTTATCTGCAACGGCTTGACATAATCCAGCGATAATATCTTCTTTTGTATGCCCCATTTGGATTTTATGTACAAGGTCGGATTCTGCAAACACTGTGCATCTTGCGGCAATCTGAGTCGGGTGCTTAGAAGATAGTGCGATTTTACCGAATTCTTCTACATCTACCCCAAGACGTTTAGACTGGCTGGAAAGGAAAGCACCTGTGCCGGCAGCACAAAGCGTATTCATGGCATAGTCCACTGCGACACCATTTTCTACCAGAATAATTTTGGAATCTTGACCGCCAATCTCAAGAATTGTGCGGACATCCGGGTGGAGTGTAGTGGTGCCGACAGCATGTGCGGTAATCTCATTTTTTATGATGGTAGCACCGACCATATCTCCTACCAGTTTTCGTGCGCTTCCGGTGGTTCCTGTTGCTGCAATCTGATAGGTATTCTTGTCGAACTGTTCTTCCAGAAGATGCAGAAGTTTTTTCGCTGCACCCATCGGATTTCCCTCTGTCCAGATATATGCACTGGACAGAATCTGATGCTCTTCATCAATAATGACTCCTTTGGTAGAGATGGAGCCAATGTCAATGCCAAGATATGCTTCTTTCATAGTATAACCGCCTTCTTTCTCATTTGAATCATATCATAAAATGCCTCCAGCCGGGTATCCAGTCCCGTATCGCTGGTTTGGGAGTCGTATGTCAGGTATAAAATGGGAACTTTATAATCGGAACTGATATTCTGCAGGATGGGCATAATATCAATTTCTGGTGTGCAGCCTGCGGATTTTGCGTGGATGATACCGTCAAATCCAAGAGATGCATAATGTTTTGCACACCAGATATTAGCTGTGGAGGTAGGTCCCATTTCATAGGTGCAGTAGTCTTTAATCTCTACACTTAGATTCTTCCCATGGTAGCGGAGATTCCTGTTAGTTACACTCATCCACCGATGCACCTCCACTCCCATATCTGCAAGTTTTTGTTCTAGATTCAGGTTGGAGAAGGCATCTACAGCCGTAAAATATTCTCCGATGATTCCCACACGGAGGGGAATATCAGGTTTATTGACAGGAATGTCAGAAAACTCTTTTTTTACTATTTTGTACGCTGATTCAATGTCGTGCAGGGTATCTGCTGTTTCCATGAATACCAGAAACTTTTTCCATGCCTTTTTATAATCCCCATGATGGCATTCAAATCCGCAGTTTCTATAGTATTCAGATTCAATTTCATCCAAATAGGACATCATTTTCAGTGTTTCGCCCGCAACCCGTGTCATCCTGGCAACAGAAGATTTTGGGTTTATCCGCCGAAGGGCTTTTAGGTAATCTTTTGGATTCCCGGTAGAGTACTCAGATAAATTGATAAAGTCAAATGTATATCCCAAT
>Ga0129308_1000747_pt1 | contig 43157 bp, 45 predicted proteins | sample L827metagenome_FD_94440 | JGI IMG/M metagenome (GOLD analysis project Ga0129308, IMG submission 94440) | Ring-tailed lemur group fecal microbial communities from Wisconsin, USA - L827 metagenome | ecosystem: Host-associated > Mammals > Digestive system > Large intestine > Fecal | place: USA... | reverse complement strand
TTCTGCCAATGGCGGACTCCCTCCGATGGTTAAACGACAGCAATACTATGATTCCCTGAGAGAAGCAGCATAGGGTGCAAAATCCTTGAGGAAAATGTGTCTACTAATCTTGACAAAATCAGAAAGAGCACGGCGGTATGTATGGTACCGCAGGAATACCGGATGTAATCTGTTGCTATCAGGGTAGATTCATTGGTTTTGAAGTAAAGATAGATACCGGGCAGCCGACTGAACTGCAGAAGGCTACCATTCGAAAAATCCGAAACTGCGTAGGAACAGCATTGGTTGTTAGATCCGTGGATGAGGTGCGAGCTGTAATTGAAGGCGCTCTGCAATGAACACAGAACCGAAGAACAATGCTTCACTGATTCGATGCCGCACATATTATAACAACATTTTCATTATGGAGGTATCGACCGTGAAGATTAAAGAATATCTGGGTCAGGCTTATCACATTGACCATTGTATCAATTCTAAACTGGAGCAGATCAGCTCACTACACGATCTGGCGACAGAGGCAACATCCAAAGTAAGTGATATTCCCAGATCCGCCACAAGAAATGTGCATCGTATGGAGGATGTGATCGTAAAGCTCATCGACCTGGAAGAGGAAGTCAACCAGGATATCAATGCGCTTGTGGATTTAAAGACAGACATCACACACCTGATCAAAAAGCTCGAAAACCATGAGTATCAAATTGTCCTGGAGGAAAGATATCTCTGCTTCAAGAAGTTTGATCAGATCAGATATCGGTGGATATGGATTACAGCAAGCATGTATTCCGCCTGCATGACAGAGCACTGAAAGAACTCTCTCGTTTTTACAAAGAGAAGAGTTAAGGTGATAGAATGAGAGTCCTCTCTTATGATATTATTATAATGCGTACAGAATAAGAATTGATCGGAGCCATCGTGGAGAAATCTATGATGGCTTTTCTCATGTCCGGAGGTGAGAAGGAATACCTTATAAAAGCAGAGTACCTTGCAAGTATCCAGGTTGTAATAAACTAATTCAGCCGGGAAATATGTATTGCGAAGAACATGCGGCACTGAGAAATGGCCAGTACGAAAAATACGGTAGAGATAAAGACTCCAAGCGACGTTATGATCGTGCCTGGAAAAGAATCCGTGATAAGTATGCTGCGGAGCATCCGTTCTGTGAGCAGTGCTACAGTTGTGGAGTCCTGGTCCCGACAGAAGAGATTCATCATAAACTGCCATTGAGTGAAGGTGGCACACATGACCGGAGCAATTTGATCGCACTGTGCAAGTCGTGTCACTCGCAGATCCATGCGAAGCGTGGAGAACGCTGGCATGACCGGAAGTCGGAGTGCTGAGGAGACTGATCGTAGCTGTTTTAATCGTGGCGGGTGGGTGTTACGTGTGCAATCGCGAAATGGAATATGGGGGATATAATGTAAAAATGTAAAAAAATATTTTACAGCCCTGTTGATAATTCCGTAATTTCTGCTTATAATAAGAGTGAGAAATGAAAGGAGGTCATCACAATGAGGTTTGATGAATTATTTGAACAAAGAAGTCTGGTGGCTTCAAAGTTGAAAGATTGTATTAGAGATATGGGATATACCAAGGTGTCCTTTGCAAGTAAAGCGGATATATCTCGTCCAACTTTAGATAAATTGCTGAACGGAAGTATAGATAGTAAGAGTACATTTGACCGTCATCTGTGCAAAATCTTAAAAGTGCTGAATATGTCGGTGGATGAATTGATGCTTTATCACCCAGTGTCACCCAAAACGGTAACAGCAGTATATTCACAAAATGCACCAGTAAATCATGAAATGAGTGATACAGCAAAGAAACAGTATAATTTACTTCTTGATGTTATTGACCTGTGTACAATTTATTATTAAGGAAGTGTGATATGAGTGAATTTATAACTGCAGCCAATATAGATTTGGTCATTAGAAAAAATCGTGAGATAAAAGATGAAGTGACCACGCAGGCCATAAAGCTGCAGACGAATCATAATATTATGAAAATTACATCAACACCGCAGCTTGCATTGCTGATTTTGAAAGGATTTGGTCTGATTCAGATGCCTATTGAAGATAAATTCTGGAGTGGAGCCATCTTTGTGAAGAATGGGAAAATTATTCCTGTGATAAATACGGCTTTGCCTCGTGCAAATCAGTATTTTGCTGCCTGGCACGAAATATATCATCTTATATTTGATAAAGTATCATTTGATCATATTATAGAAAGCGATAATACATTAGAAGAAAGAAAAGCTGAGTGCTTTGCTGCAAGTATGCTTTTAAGCGGTGTAGATAGATATTTTACAGAGTTGCCGGAGATGAATTTTACCTCAAGAATATTTTGCTGTATGTCTGCATTTCAGGCACCTTACAAGGCTGTACTTGTATCTCTTTACGAATATGCCGTCCAAAGTGATAATGAGAAATTAGGAAAAAGAATTAAAGAAGTGTTTGATCTTCAATTTGAGGATATGCCGGAACGTTTCCGAATGCTTGGATTGGATGATAGTCTGGTAATGCCTTCGTATGTAATCAATACGGCCCCCTTGCAGGAAAAGATGCGGAGGAGTCAGGAAGTAAATTCGGAACTAAATTACCACAAGGATAATGAGGAATTTCTAGCAAATATTATGAAAGAAATAGCAATGATTACGAGGAAGGGCAAGTGATTGAAATAACTCCTATTGATAATATCGATAATAAAAAGCATATCGCACTTCTGGATACATCGTCTATTTCTTTTATGCAGGGATTAAAAGAAGTAGGTACCGCACCGGATACTATTCTGGAGGCTTATGATTTGATTCTTATTCCAGAATGGGTTCTTGCTGAAATAAATGATTCGGAAGGCAGAGCAGATTATGTACAATCGCTGATTGATGCAGGTTATCCAATATACAGTATTGCAGAAGAAACGTACTCAGACCTTGCGAATAACGAGGAGGGTAATCTGTATCAGATTGTGTTGGCTTCAACTTATCAGATTGCCAGAATTAAAAGTTATTTACGTCGGTTTGTTGAAAAAGAAGATCCTCTCGATATGGATGCATATAAGGACTGGATAAATAGACTTTATGAAGAATGGCCAATTCCGGGACAGACTCTTGCTTCTGGCAGAATAAAGAAGAAAAATGCCGGAGAGGTTTCGATTACAATACTGGCAGAAGTGGTTTCTTGGTACTATCCTGAAACGGAAGCATTGACTATATATTCTCAGGACAGTGATACTTTTGAATTACAGCGCAAGGCAGAAGCAAGCCTGAGAGATATTTTTACTTCAAGAACGCAGATTCCTGTTTCGTATAAAAGCAATGATGCTATACTTTGCCAGCTTTTTCGGGAAGGAAAAATCAGTCTTGAAAATGTAGGAAACTATAGGAAAGATATGCGTAAGATAACCTACAGCAAGGAACAGGATGACCACTCCATTATTTTGGTAACAGAAGTAGTTGATAATGGATCTTTTGTTAATTTGATCCAGAATAATTCGGTTCACATTATTTTTTAAATTATATCTAATGCAGATTGGAATTGGCATATTGCGGAATCGGCATAGTAAAAATATGAGAGCGTCTATCAGAAATGGTAGGTGCTTTTATTGTACGCGAGTAGCGAGGCGAATGGGCGGTATGCTTGCATGAATGGATAGTGTCAATAGTTTTTCGCAAATTTAATTCCTGCCACATGACGCAGCCTGGCACATACGAGCATCAAGGCACTTTGACCGTCTGGAAAAGCACCGATCGCCTTGGTTCGGCGTTTGCTCTCTCGATTTAACCGTTCAATAGTATTATTGGTCCGGATTCTGGTCCAGTGCTGGGTGGGAGAGTCCGTGTAGGTGAGGGTTCCTTCAATCCCATTCTCCAACTTTTTTGCTGCAGAGCCCAGCCTCATTTCCCGGAGCTTGTCTGCCAGCTGGATGGCTTTTGTGCGGGCAGCTTTCTTGCTTTCCTGAGCATGGATAGCTTTTATCATCATCGCTACGGCCTTCATCTTGTTACGCGGAGTGACCGAGAAGATATTTCGGTAGAAATGAACCGTACAACGCTGATCATGAGCATTCGGAAATACTTCAGGAATGGTTTCAAGCATTCCGAGATTTTTATCACCGATGATTTCACGGCATCCATCGTTGCTGACACCAATGGCAACGAGGATAGAAATGTTTTGGATTTCACCACCCCAGCTGCGTTTCAGATAGACGCTATCAACATAGACATATGAACAGCTGTCGGCCGGTGGGCGTGTACGCCAGGTTTCGATATGCTCATATGCCTTTTTATTGAGGTTGCTGATAGTGCCTGGCGATACTTTTGTTCCCCACAGGGCTTCGGTAACGTTCAATAATGGCCGGAACGATAGCCTTGACGGTCAGCGGAGCACTCATATTTCTGAGCGTTCACGAGTTTATCAGCTTCCTTATCAAGCAAGGCATTCAATGTTTCTTCGATACCGCTGCGGAACGGCAAATTTTTAACAAATACTACTTCACAAATAAGCGGTACTCTGATACAATAATAGCGGTTATTACCATATTATCATGCCTGCGAAGCGGGATGAACGCGAAATGCAGACATCAAAATCTACAGCTACAGCTTTTGCGTGAACTTCGGGAGAGGAAGAAAACGCATTTATGAAAGGTGGATCTGCGCGGAGGGAGCGTAGAGCCGCCTTTTTACATATACCATTACCATGCATTGTGATTCAAACGAAGGATGGAGGATGTTTATGGAAAATAGGAAAGGTGAAAGGGCATCACAGAAGAAACGGCCAATTGTGGGGATTGTCTCGGCGGTGATATTGCTTATCATAATTCTTGTGCTCCTTTTGGCCAATTATTTCAGGACATTGAACAGCCAGCTATTTGAAGAGAGAAAGGTCCATCTGATCGAGTTTACGGATAAGGTGGCGGAGGTGATCGACAGTGTGGGAGCATCCGCCTGGAACCAGGTATATGCCTGCAGGCATATGCTTACGAACAATGACGAGCTGACCACTACGCAGGGACTTGTGGAACTGCTTGCGAGCACATGGGATTTCATTGATGCAGGAAATTCCCTTGCCGTGGCGATCGATTCCGATGGAAATTACTATGCGTCGGACGGGCACATCGGCTACTGGACCGCCAATGATGCCACTGCGCCCAAGGCGGAGAATCACCAGCAGCTGATCATGGAGATTCCGCATATTGCGGGCGAGATCTATTTCCTTTTTCTGGAGCGCCTGCCTGAGCCGGTGGAGATTTCGGGAGAAGGGAAAAAGATAACCCATATTGCGGTAGCAAATAATATTAATTCGATCCGGAATCAGATGTCGGTCAGCGGTTTCGGAGAGGAGTGCTATTCTTATATTATCAACAAGGACGGACGCCGTCTCTATGAATATACCTATGAGAAGAATTTCCTCAGAAGCTTTAACCTGCTGCGGGCGATAGAGGCTTATCCGATCGTCAACGGCGGTTCCTATGATGCTCTGCAGGATGTACTGAAGGGTGGAGAGAGCACTGCCCTGGAGTTTGAATATTATGAGGAAGCAACGGGAGAGACGAGAAACTGGTTTGTAGCCAATTCGGCGATTGAGTCAACCGGCTGGCAGGTGCTGCTTTTTGTGCCGACGGATGTGCTGGGAGCCCATACCAATGCAATTGTGGATCAGACCATCCGCTTCTTCGCCGGAGTGGCGGTTATTCTGGTTCTCGTGTTTGGCATGATGCTGTTTGTTATCATGGTCGGACGCTCCGATAAGAAGCTGATGGAACAGCAGGAAAAGACCAATGCCGCGTTGGCGGCCGCGGTGGAGGAGGCGCAAAGCGCCAATAAGGCAAAGAGTGAATTCCTTTCTTATATGTCCCACGATATCCGGACGCCGATCAATGGAATCATGGGTATGACAGATATTGCGATCAAGCATATTGATGAGAAGGAGTGCACCCTGGACTGCCTGGGCAAGATTCAGAGCTCCTCCCACCACCTGCTGAACCTGATCAATGATGTTTTGACCATGAGCCGTATCGAGTCAGGAAGAACAGAGGCGGGGCACGCGCCCTTTGATCTGCGGCTCTGCCTGGCGAATTGTGCTTCGATCATTGAGGGGCAGCTTACCACCTGGGAATTGGCGCTGGTCAGAGAATTTGAAGAGCTTAAGCATCCGTTTTTAATCGGAGATGAGCTTCATCTGCGTCAGGTCTTTATCAATATCCTGGGAAATTCGGTGAAATTTACACCGGATGGAGGAACCATCTATTTCCGGGCGAAGGAGATCCGGGAGGAAGAGGGAAAAGCGGTATTTCGTTTTGAACTGGAGGACACTGGTATTGGTATGAAGCCGGAATTTCTGCCGCATTTATTTGATCCTTTTGTCCAGGAGGATGGCGGTACGCGGACGACCTATAAAGGCACCGGCCTTGGTATGTCGATCACGAAGAAGTTTGTGGATTTGATGGGCGGCACGATTCAGGTAGAGAGCCGTCTGAACGAAGGAACGAAGTTTATTCTGGAATTGCCGATCGAGATAGATCCGGAGGGGCGGACGGAGGAAATCGACCATGCGGTTGATATTAATCTGAAAGGGCTGAAGGTCCTTCTGGTGGAGGATAATGAGCTGAATCTGGAAATTGCACAGGTGATTCTGGAAGAGCAGGGGGCGATTGTCACCCCGGCGGAGAATGGAAAGCTGGCAGTCGAGACATTTGAACAAAATCCGGCGGGAACCTTTGATATGATCCTGATGGATATTATGATGCCGGTGATGGACGGAATCACGGCAACGAAAATCATTCGGGAAATGGAACGGCCAGATGCGAAGACCATCCCGATTCTGGCCATGACAGCAAATGCTTATGATGAGGATATCCGAAGAACCCGGGAGGCGGGCATGAATGTCCATATTTCAAAGCCGATCAACCCGGATATGCTGTTAAAAACACTGGAACACTTTTACCGAAAGGATTCCGCGAGCAGCTGACAAAGGGCGGGGCGGAAGGCTGTTTCAGACGTTGAATCAAGCGACAGAGTGTGAGGAGAAGGAGGAAACATGGCGAAGAGGAAATGGAGCAGAGGGATTCTTCTGACTGCGGTGCTACTGTGAAAAAGCGGCTGCCTGGTATCTGTGGGAGGGAAAGATTGACTCAGGACGAGTGCATATGATCCGCCCGTTCCGTGATACAATCTCGGTGCTGGAGCTGACCGGAGCCGAGATTATGGAGATGCAGAAGGCTGGTTTTGATCAGGATGGAAATGATAAGCCCTATGAGTATCTGCTGTTTACAAAGAACGGGAGGAAGTTTGAGGAAAAATCAACCTACCGCCTGGCGATAAGTACCGGGGAAGTGCCGGAAGCGATGAAGGAACAGGCAGAAGCTGTCGAGATTTCGCCGGAACATGCGATTAAAGAATATATTACTTCCCTGGGCGTGTTCGGCGGGGAGGATATTGTCTGGTAAGCGCTGCAGGCGCGGAACCATCCGGCGTAAATGCCGGAGAAGAGTCCAGTCAGAAGGAAAAACGGATGATTTTATAGTGAAAGGCGGTAATTATTATGACTCAAACCGAACTCCGGTGGGATAAGCTTCTGAAAATCAAAACAAGCGGCCGTGATGATTCAAATGCCGACCAATACCGCTATCCCTACGAACCAACCCCCTACTGCGTTCTGGAACGCCTGGCAAACAGCGGTTATATCGGAAAGAAAAACTGCTTACTTGATTACGGATGCGGGAAAGGCCGTGCAGATTTCTTTTTAGCCTACCAGACGGGATGCCGGGCCATAGGGATTGAGTATGATGAGCGCATCTTTGCAGGGGCAGCAGAGAACCAAAGAAGCGCAGTATCGGGCGCTAAAACAGAGTTTGTTTTAGCTGCCGCGGAGACCTATCAGGTTCCGGAAAATGTGGATCGATGCTATTTCTTTCATCCGTTTTCTGTAGAAATATTAAAAAAAGCAGTCGCGGGAATTGCAAAATCCTACTATGCAGAACCGAGAGAACTCCAGCTCTTTTTCTATTATCCATCCGATGAATATGTTTCATACCTGATGACGTGCGGAAATCTTTTGTTTTCTGATGAAATAGACTGCCGGGATTTGTTTGCCGGAAAGAATCCGAGAGAAAAAATTTTGATTTTTGAGTTTCTATAAGGGCGGCGCTGCGCGGAGATTACAAATTCACGCAGCTGCCCTTTTCTTTTTACTCTCATTTTACAACTTTTACCCTTATTTTACAAAAGTCTGATAGTTTCTATGGAAGGTCTGATTTATAATCCCATAAGTTTCAGCGGACTGTATCAGGGCAGATATCATACCGCTATACAGGCTTTCCTGCCGCTGACCAGTACCAGAAAAAATTCGATGAGATGGAGAGGATAAAAATAAACATGTCAAATCAAATCAGTTACAAAGAGATTCAGAAAAATGAAGAGATTCATATGCTGATTGAGAAAGGGAACAGCGTTTTAAAAAACCTTGGATACACCGAGCACTCTGCCAGGCATGCTGCCAAGGCTGCGGATCGGGCAGGATGGATTTTAAAGACACTGGATTACAGTAAGCGTGAGATAGAGCTGGGGAAAATAGCCGGCTATATGCACGACATAGGAAATAGTGTGAACCGGAATGATCATGCGCACAGCGGAGCGATTCTGACTTATCAGATTTTAAAGGAAATGGGGATGCCTCTGGAAGATGTGCTGGTTATTTCTTCAGCCATCGGCCATCATGATGAGAATACGGGAACGGCGTTTGATCCGGTTTCCGCTGCCCTGATTCTGGCGGATAAGACAGATGTGAGAAGAAACCGGGTGCAGAATCCGGTGAAGGCCAATTTTGACATTCACGATCGGGTGAATTATGCAGCCCTTTGTGCAAAGCTGGAGATTGATAAGGAAAAGAAAGTCATTCAGATGAATCTGGAACTGGATGATGGGATATGCAGTTTGATGGATTATTTTGAAATATTTTTACAGCGTATGCTGATGTGCAAAAGGGCGGCAGAGACCCTGGGGTGCCGGTTTAAGCTGGTGGCAAATGGGAGTAAGCTCTGTTAATTCGAAATATTAGAAATATTAGAAAAGCATGTATTTCAGATGTTTTTCTTCGAAAAATACGATATAATTTGATTATCACAAAGCGAATGAATGTATGGAGAAGGAGAATACAAAATGAAAACATGGAAAATCGCTGTTATCCCAGGCGACGGAGTCGGCCCTGAGGTATTGACAGAAGGCATGAAAATTTTAAAGAAGGCAGCAGAGCTGGACGGTACCTTTACGATTGAAGATACCTGGTTTCCGTGGGGCTGTGAATATTACTTAGAACACGGGCGCATGATGGATGAGGACGGAATCGAGCGGCTGAAGTCATTTGATGCCATCTATCTGGGCGCAGTAGGCGCGCCGGGCGTGCCGGATCACATTTCCTTATGGGATCTGCTGCTCACCATCCGCAAAAGCTTTGATCAGTATGTCAACTTAAGGCCGGTCAAGCTTCTGGCCGGGGCAGAATGTCCTTTAAAGGGCGTGAAAAAGGAAGAAGTGAATATGACCTTTATCCGGGAAAACAGCGAGGGAGAGTATGCCGGAAGCGGAAGCTGGCTCTATAAAGGAAAGCCGCAGGAGGTAGTGATCCAGGACGGCGTGTTTTCCCGCGCCGGCTGTGAGCGCATCATCCGCTATGCCTACGAGACAGCCCGGAAGGAAAAGAGAAGTCTGACCAGCATCAGCAAGGGAAATGCCCTGAATTATTCTATGGTATTCTGGGATCAGATTTTTGCAGAGGTGGGCCGGGAATATCCGGATGTGGAAACCAGGAGTCTTCTGGTGGATGCGGCCAGTATGTTTATGGTCAAGGATCCGGCACGGTTTGAGGTTGTGGTGACCAGCAACCTGTTCGGTGATATATTAACGGATTTGGGGGCAGCCATTGCCGGAGGTATGGGGCTGGCAGCAGGCGCCAACTTAAATCCGGAGAGAAAATATCCGTCTATGTTTGAGCCGATCCACGGTTCTGCACCGGATATTGCCGGAAAGGGGATTTCCAACCCCATGGCAGCCATCTGGTCCGTTTCCCAGATGCTGGATTTCTTTGGATACGAAGACTGGGGAAAACGAATCCTGGATGCCATCGAGAAAGTTCTGGTAAAGGGCGGGACACTGACGCCGGATTTAGGCGGTACGGCCTCCACTCAGGCAGTAGGCGATGCCGTTCTGACGGAATTGGAACAGATGGCAAAATAAAAGAAATTAAAGGAAAAGAGCATTAATCAAAAAGAATTGAAGAGATTGTGTTTCCTGCTTCGTTTAGAAAAGTAGAGACGGGCAGCTGCTGTTTGCGTATCATGTAACAGAAAGGCGCTTCCGGCTCCAGCCATCAGGGAAACCGTAATACAGGCTGATCTTCGAAACTGATAACTTACATAGAACAGGGAGCAGGATTATGTGGCATAGAAAGGAAAACAGAAAAAGGAGCGAAGAAAGAAGCACGGACGAAAAAAATATAAATAAGAGAGATGAGGCCGGGAGAGACGAGGCTGAAAAAGATGGGGCCGGGAAAAACGAGGCCGGGAGAGACGAGGCTGAGAGAGGCAAGACCGAAAAAGACGGGGACGGGAAAAATGAAGCTGAGAATGTGAAGAGAAAATCCGGGAAGGCTGGCGGCGAAGGGATTGCAGAGGAAAAGACCGAGGCCGAGATGCAGCAGATTCTGGCTGAGTATTTAAAGGAAGAACACGCATCAGCCGAAAAGAAGAAACAAGCGGGAAACAAGCGCTTTTCCGGCAAAGCTCTGGCAGGATTTTCCCTGAAATCGGCGAAAACATGGAGCCGAAAACGAAAGCTGGCGGCCTTAGCCGGAACCATTCTTATTTTATTTGTTATTAACCGGGCGGCGTGCGGAGACAGAGGAGAAGCTCTCCCGGTTGTGACTGCAGCTCCGCTTGAAAAAGGTGACGTGACAGAGGTTCTGAGCTTAAGCGGCCCTGTTTCAGGAACGGAAAGTGCGGATGTGGTATCGAATCTTCATGCAGAAGTGCTTCAGATTATGGTGCGGGAGGGAGATCGGGTAAAGAAGGATGAGACGCTGGCCCTGATTGACAGCTCGGATGTGTCCAAAGAGGTAGAAATGGCGCAGAATTCTTATGAGCTGGCAGTCAGTGAGTACAACGAAAACATCAGGGATACCCAGAACCGGTATGAAAAGGCCCTGCAGGATTATCAGACCGCACAGTTAAACTACAGCCGGAATCAGGTGCTCTTTGCCGCCGGAGACATTTCCTCTGCGGAGATGGAGCAGATCAGCAATGCATTAAAGGATGCTGCCCGCGAGGTTGACTCCTTTACTGTGGAAAATGGCCGCGCCATACCGGACAAATCCTATGAACTGAAGGTAAAATCCGCCCAGTTTGAATTAGATCAGAAGAAAAAGGATCTGGAAAATACGGAGGTAAAAAGTCCGATAGACGGAACCGTGGTCCGGGTGAATTCCAGAGTCGGCCAGTTTGCGGATAAACCGGAGGATGAAAAGCCCATGTTTGTGGTGGAGAACTTAGACAATCTGGAGATGGAAATTGCGGTCAGCGAATATTCCATCGGAAAGGTAAAGGTGGGGCAGAAGGCTTCGATTGATGCGGATATATTAAATGGAAAGACAGGAGAAGGCGAGATTATTTCCATTTCTCCCACCGGAGAGGAAAAGGGAGGCGGATCAACGGAGCGGGTAGTGCCTACGACGATTCGGATTGACAGCAAAAGCTCGGAAGGCCTGATTGCCGGAATCACGGCAAAGGCATCCATTATTACGGGAGAGGCTTCCGGAACCTTTAAGATCCCCCAGACCTCTCTGATACAGAATGCGGACGGCAGTGTCTGTGTGGCCTCTGTGGATACGGCTTCCGGTTCGGGAACGGTGCGAATGATTCCGGTAACCACCGGTGTGGAAAGCGCTTTGGAGGTGGAGATTTTCCCGGTGGAAGAGGGGACACTCACCGAAGGCATGTGGATCGTCTCATCTCCGGCCGGACTGTCTGACGGCATGGCGGTAACAGTGAGATAGGAGGCGGCATATGACGGAGATAAGAAAGTTTTCCATTCCGGGATTTGTAAAAAAACGGATGGGCGGTCCCGTCTCCCTTCCGGAAGTTGAAACAGATGATTTGATTCGGCTTGTGAATCTGTGCAAGGTATATGATACGGGAGCGATAAAGGTAGTCGGTTTAAACAATATCAATCTGACCATAAAAAAGGGAGAATTTGTGGCAATCATGGGTCAGTCCGGTTCCGGAAAATCTACGCTGATGAATATCTTAGGATGTCTGGATCGCCCGGTGCTGGGACATTATTATCTGGACGGGATTGATATTTCGTCTTTAAATCAGGATCAGCTTTCCCGAATCCGGAATCAGAAGATTGGTTTTGTATTCCAGTCCTTTAATCTGATTTCCAGGACGCCGGCAGTGAAAAATGTGGAGCTTCCCATGACCTATGCCCATGTTCCGAAAAAGGTCCGCCATGAGCGCGCTATTGAGCTTTTGGAGCGGGTCGGCCTCGGACAGAGGACAGAGCATATGCCCAACGAGATGTCAGGCGGTCAGCGGCAGCGTGTAGCCATTGCCAGGGCGCTGGCCAATGAACCGCCGCTGATTCTGGCAGATGAACCCACGGGAAATCTGGATACCGCGTCCTCTATTGAGATTATGGAGCTGTTTGCAAAGCTGCATGAGGAGGGAGCTACCGTGGTGGTGGTAACACACGAGGAGGAGATAGCCGCATTTACAGAGCGGATTATCCGTTTTCGGGATGGAAGAATCGTAAGCGACAGGAGAAATCTGAAGCAGAGAATTCCTGATGCGGTTCCGCATTCGAGGGAAGGGAAGGAGGAGGAAACAGAAGAATGCTTTTAGAAAATATGAAAATGGCATTTACTGCCCTGCGGGCAAACAAAATGCGTTCCTTCCTGACCATGCTGGGAATTATTATCGGAATCGGTTCTGTCATCTCCATTGTCTCGATAGGAGACACCATGCGGAGTATGTTTTCCAGCCTTTATAAAGATATCGGCATTACCCAGGCTTATCTGGGAATCGGATACTGGATGGATGATGTGCGTCAGAGCGATTACTTTACCATGGATGATTTGAGCCGGATTCAGGAGGTATTTGGGGACAAAATCAGTTATATTGACAGCAGTATGAGTACAACCGCAGATGCAGTCACGAAGCGCAATAAACTGAAATTTAATTTTAACGGAGTCGATTACCGCTATCAGGAGGTGCAGCCGGTGGATATTTTGTACGGCCGATATCTGAATGAAGGCGATATTAAAGGGCGCCGCCAGAATGCCGTGATCGAAGCAGAGAGTGCCAGGCGGCTTTACGGAACGGAGGATGCGGTAGGCCGGACCTTCCGGGCCGAAATTTTTGGAAATATGCAGGAATATACAGTGGTCGGCGTATATGAAAAGAAGATGAGCGCCTTTCAGAAGCTGATGATGGGAACGCCCGGGGATACCGGAACCGCCTATGTGCCATGGACGCTTCTGACCTGGCCGAATGACCATTTTTATTACTGCCATTTCTTTGCGGATGTAACGTTAACGGAGCCGGAGCTGAATGCATTCTATGATGATTTATTGGCATATGTAGCCAGACAGAAGGAACGAAAACCGGAGGATTTCTATATGGAGACAGCCATTGGGCAGATGGGCCAGGTGGACTCCATGATGGCCGGCCTTTCCATGGCAGTAGGCGGGATTGCTGCTATTTCTTTGATTGTAGGCGGCATCGGAATTATGAATATCATGCTGGTTTCCGTAACGGAGCGGACCCGGGAAATCGGAATTCGAAAGGCCCTGGGCGCCAGAACCCGGGATGTTCTGATACAGTTTTTGACAGAGTCGGCAATCTTATCCGCCTGCGGAGGCGTGATCGGAATTCTGCTGGGCGGCGGTCTGGTTTCAGTGGTAGGGCTGGCCATTGGGGTGCCGACCGTGATAAAGCCGGGCGTGATTCTTTTGGCTGTATCCTTTTCCGCTGTGGTGGGGATCTTTTTCGGTCTGTATCCGGCTTCTAAGGCGGCAAAGTCCGATCCGATCGAGGCTCTCCGCTATGAGTAAGAACAGAAACCTGCAGCCGGGACGTAAAAGTACATGCTTTGTATGAAACGCAAATTGTTTTACAAATTTATGAAAATTCTGTTAGGCCCTCGCTATTTGCCAGAACTTATGTTATAATATCGGCGTAAGCTTTGAGCCATTGCCGCGTAAATTAAAAAGAGAGAATCTGCGTTGTGCTCGCACAAAGGCAAATTTTCTCTTTTCTTATATTTTAAGTCTTAGTGATAAAGAGTGAAAAAGAGGATTTTATGCTGAATGAGGAAAAGATCAGACTGATGACGGATCTGGCCATGTTCGAAAAGAAAAACGGAAGCTCTTTAAAAAATGCTACGGATTATTTTAAGAGTGACTACATCAGCCGCAGTTTTATCAGCGGCTTTATCAATTACACGCTTTGTTTTATACTGCTTCTGGCCGTATGGGTGCTGTTTAACATGGATGTATTCCTGAGTACCATCGGATTTGAGGAGCTGACAAAGCTTGCCTGGAAAGGGGGAGGGCTGTACCTTGCCGGGCTTTTTGTATACTTGGCACTGATTGCCGTCGTTTATGGCAGAAGATATGATTATGAGGTCAGGATGAACCGGATTTATCTTTCAAAGTTAAAACATCTGGACAAGCGGTATGAGTACCAGAGCCGGTCCAGAGAATTGGCCAGGGAGGGCAGACGCATATGATGGGACTTCTTGTATTTAAGGAACGGCTGAAGGCCTTCTATGGGAAGCACAGTGCTTTTGTCATAACGGCTGTAAAGTTTGCGGTTGCCTTTACGGCAATATTTCTGATTAACCGGAATGCGGGCTTTATGCCGAAGCTGAGTGCTTCCTGGGTTCCTGCAGCACTGGGCCTGGTCTGTGCCTGTCTGCCTTATGGGGCCATTGCGTTTCTGTGCGGCGGTTTTCTGCTGGCGCAGCTTTATGCGGCATCCCTGGAGGTAGCGGCTATTACCTTTGTATTTCTTTTGATTGTAGTGCTTTTGTATTACGGATTCCGGCCGGGAGACAGCATTCTTCTTTTGGCGGCGCCGATTTTGTTCTTTTTGAAGATGCCGTTTGTGATTCCGCTTCTGGTGGGTCTGGCGGGCAGTCTGATTTCCGTGATTCCCATGTGCTGCGGGATCTTCATCTATTATGTGATGCTTTACGTAAAGCAGAACAGCGGATTTCTGGCCGGAAGCGAGCAGACAGAGATGACGCAGGTCTTTATTCAGGTTATAAAAAGCCTTTTGGGAAATCAGACCATGCTGGTTATGATTGCTGCGTGCTGTCTGGGAGTTCTGGTGGTTTACGTGGTGAAAAACTGGTCCATCAATTATTCCTGGAGCATTGCGATCGCAGCAGGCGCAATCGCTCAGGTGGTTGTAGTTTTTGTCGGAGATTTCCGCTTTGGCGTGGAGGTATCCGTGCCGGAGCTGATTATTTCGATTCTCTGTTCCTGTGCAGTGGCAGGTGTATACAATTTCTTTGTTTTTGCCGTAGACTACAGCAGAACAGAATATATACAGTTTGAAGACGATGAGTATTATTATTATGTCAAGGCGGTCCCGAAAATCGCGGTGACCAAGCCGGATGTGAAAGTGAAAAAGATTAATACACGCAAGACAGCCAGACGGTAAAAGAGCCGGAGAGGCCCTGCGTTAGAAGGAGGTGAATGCATGGCAGAAATATTGCGTGAGATCTATTCCTGGATCTCATTCGTACCGCGGATTACAGCGAAAAATTTTCTGGAAATCGCGATCATCACCATCGTAATCTACGAGGTGCTGGTCTGGATTAAAAATACAAGAGCCTGGACGCTTTTAAAGGGAATTCTTTTTATCCTTGCATTTTTCTTAATGGCTGCTGTGCTGGAACTGGATACGATATTGTGGCTGCTTGAAAAAATCTCCTATATCGCGGTTACAGCAATTCTGGTTATTTTTCAACCGGAGCTTCGTAAGGCTCTGGAACAGCTGGGCAGCAAAAATGTGCTGACCGGTCTCTTCTCACAGGAGGATGAGAAGAAGAATGAGGCATTTACCGAGAAGACGATCAATGAGCTTGTGCGTGCCAGCTTTGAGATGGGTAAGGTAAAGACCGGTGCCCTGATGGTAATTGAGAGAACCACTCCGTTAAATGAGATTGAGAGAACGGGCATTGAGGTGGATGGTATTGTGACCAGTCAGCTTCTGATTAATATATTTGAGCATAATACACCGCTTCATGACGGCGCTGTTGTGATTCGGGGAAACCGTGTGACAGCAGCTACTTGCTATCTGCCTTTGTCTGATAATATGGCTATCAGCAAGGACCTGGGAACCAGACACCGGGCCGCTGTGGGTGTCAGCGAATCCACGGACAGTATTACACTGGTAGTTTCAGAGGAGACCGGCCGTGTTTCAGTTGCTTCTGACGGCCGCCTGCGGCGGATTTCCGATCCGGATGAGCTGCGCAGCCTTCTGCAGATTTTAGTAAAACGGGAGGATACAAGCACAGGCAGATTTAAGATATGGAAGGGAAGGCGGAAGAATGAAAGAAAAGCTGACTAGAAATCTGACGATCAAGCTGATCTCGCTGTTTTGTGCCTTCTTCGTATGGCTGGCAGTTGTGAATATTGCCAATCCGATTATCACGGCTACGCAGGAGGTAGAGGTTACCATTCTGAATGATACCGTGCTGGAGCGGGCAAATCTGGCCTATGAGGTGGTCGGGAAAGAGACGGCTACGATCAGTTTTAAAGTCAGAACGAAAGATGAATACCGGATTCAGGCCAGTGATTTTATGGCCTATGCGGATTTATCGGAGATGTATGATGTGACAGGCGCCATCCCGATTCGGGTGGAGGTTGTGAATAATAAGGATCTGATGGAATCCACTCCGGTAGTCAAGGCTCCGGAGGTCTTAAAGATTCAGACAGAAGAGATGCAGACGAAATCCTTTGAGGTTCAGGCGCATGCAATCGGAGAGTTGGGCGATGAGTACCTGGAGGGAGATACTGCTGTCACTCCGGCTACGGTTTCTGTAAAGGGACCGGTATCTCTGGTGGGACAGATCAGCAGTGTGGGTATCGAGATTCAGGTGGAAGGGGCCGTATCGGATATCAGCGGAACGGCAACCCCAAAGTATTTTGATGCAAACGGAAACAGCCTGGATCTTAGCGATGCAGTCCGCACGCTGGGCGGAGACGTTTCCTATACAATGCAGGTGCTGAAGGTAAAGAATGTGCCTCTGGATTTTGTAGTTACCGGAGAGGTGGCAAACGGATACCGCTATACAGGAGCGGAGGCAACCATCCGCAATATTTCAGTGGCAGGTCTTAAATCGGATCTGGCTTCGTTAAATACGATTACCATTCAGGATCCGTCCCTGAATATTCAGGGCGCTACTCAGGATAAGGTATGTGAGATTGATCTGTCCGATCACGTGGATCCGAAGCTGAGCATTGCCGGACTGGAGAACACGGCGGTTCAGGTAACCTTAAAGGTTGAGCCGCTTCGGGAGAGGAATTTTACGGCAGAGCCGAAGGACATTGCTCTGACCGGACGGAATGAGTCTTACAGCTATTCCGTGGAGAATGAAAAGGCAGAAATCCGTATCCGGGGTCTGAAAGAGGATCTGGACAGCCTGTCCACTGCCAAGATGAATATACAGGCGGATGTATCCGATCTGGATCCGGGCGTTCATACCGTGAAAGCACAGATCCAGCTGGATGATGCGTTTGAGATTATCACAGAGCCGGACATCACTGTGACGATAACAGAGCGGGATGCGCCGGAAAACGAGACAGAAGAGTCAGAAAGCGAAACTGACTCATAGAAATGATTTGGGAGAAACGGGGTTACTTTGTCATGGTTAAGGCAAAAATAAAAATCAAAAATCCGATAGGCCTTCATTTAAGGCCGGCAGGAATTCTGTGTAACGAGGCAGCCAGATATGACTGTTCGGTTACGTTTAAATTCAGAAACACGGTTTCCAATGCCAAAAGTGTGCTTAGCGTACTGGGAGCCTGCATCAAATGCGGAGATGAAATCGAATTTATTTGTGACGGAAAAGACGAGGAAACGGCACTGTCTGCCATGCTGCGGATTGTGGACGACGGTCTTGGAGAGTAAGACAGATAAAAAGAAATTTGGAAAGAGAGGGCATTAGAAATGGGAAGAGGAACAGGTGCATCTGCCGGAATCGGCATCGGTAAAGCAGTTCTCCTGAAAGAGGAAGAGCTGCTCATCACCAGAAAAGAGGTAGAGGATACGACAGCGGAAAAAGAGCGCTTTGCACGTGCTGTAGAACAGAGTGTTTCAGATGTAAGCGCTCTGGCAGAGGATATGGCAAAGCGAATCGGCGAGAAGGAAGCGGAGATTTTAAATGGTCACCTGATGCTTCTGCAGGATCCCATGATGACGGGAGAAATTGAGATGCAGATTGAGAATGAGAAGATCTGCAGTGAATTTGCCGTAGAAACCGTCTGTACCATGTATGCGGACATGTTTGCATCCATGGATGATGAGCTGATGCAGCAGCGTGCGGCAGATATGCGGGACATCAAGACGAGAATGCAGAAAATCCTTCTGGGTGTGAAGTCTGTGGATGTTTCCCTGCTTCCGGCCGGTACGATTCTGATGGCAGAGGATTTAACTCCTTCTGTAACGGCAGGCATTAATCCGGCTAATGTGGCGGGTATCGTAACAGAGTTGGGCGGCCGTACCTCACATTCCGCGATTTTATCGAGAGCCCTGGAGATTCCGGCTGTGGTAGCAGCGGCAGGAATTCTGGGAGAGGTAAAGGATGGAGACGAGCTGATTCTGGATGGAGAATCCGGAGAAATTTTTATCAATCCGGATCCGGCTGTAAAAGCGGAGTATGAAGAAAAGAGAGCCGCTTTCTTAAAAGAGAAGGAAGAATTAAAGAAATATATCGGAAAGCCGAGCACTACAAAGGATGGAGTAACCGTAGAGGTCGCTGCCAATATCGGAAAACCGGAGGACGTAGATCGGGTACTGGCCTATGACGGCGAGGGAATCGGATTATTCCGTACCGAGTTCCTCTTTATGGATCGGAATGAGATGCCGACGGAGGAAGAGCAGTTTGAGGCCTATAAGAAGGTGGCTGTGGCCATGAAGGGCAAACCGGTTATTATCCGTACACTGGATATCGGCGGAGATAAAGAGATCCCTTATATGGGACTGAAAAAGGATGAGAACCCGTTCCTGGGATACCGTGCTATCCGTTTCTGCCTGGACAGAAAGGAAGATATTTACCGTCCGCAGCTGCGCGCGCTTCTACGTGCCAGCGCCTTCGGCAATATCCGTATCATGGTTCCCATGGTAACCTGTATTGAGGAGTACCGTGAGGCAAAGGCTCTGGTGGAAGAGATTCAGGCAGAGCTTAAGGAAGCCGGCATTGCGTACAATCCGGACATTCAGGTAGGCATCATGGTTGAGACCGCTGCCGCTTCCCTGATGGCTGATGTATTTGCCAAGGAAGTGGATTTCTTCAGCATCGGAACCAATGATTTAACCCAGTATACCATGTCCGTCGATCGAGGCAACGACAAGGTTTCTTACCTTTATTCCACCTTTAATCCGGCTGTTCTTCGAAGCATCCGCCATATTATTGAGTGCGGACGGAAGGAAGGTATCATGGTCGGTATGTGCGGCGAGGCAGCCAGCGATCCGCTGATGATTCCTCTGCTTCTGGCATTCGGATTAAACGAGTTCAGTATGAGTGCTTCCGCTATCTTAAAGGCAAGAAAATATATTACAGAATACAGTGTAGAGGAGCTGAAGGCAGTGGCAGATAAGGCTATGAGCTTTGTGACCGCAGCCGAGGTGGAGAGCTACATGAGAGAGTTTGTAACAGCATAAATCGGAACTGATATTACAGTTCAGACATCCGTTTCGCAAAGTACCTTTTCGTACCGCATGATGCTGTAAGGCTAAGGGCTTGATAGAAATGATTTGAGAAATGAGGTGCCGCATAATGGTAGATTGTAGAACATACAATTGGAGTTATGCGGCATCTTCCAGATTGGAGACGTGTCAATGCTTGTGTATTTATTATGTTATGCCGCTGCCTGGATATTTGCAGAGAGCAGCCACTATTATTGTTCCGGACTCAGCCTTCTGGCGGCTGCGGCCTGGCTTTATCGGGAGGATTACATAAAATCCGGAAATATGCTGCATCTGCGGGCTTTGTTTTCTCTGGCTTTTGTGGGCGGGCAGGGGCTGGCAGCCTTAAAACTCAGCCGTTTGGGACAGGACTGGAGCGTGATGACCTGGCTCAGCTTTCTGGCAGCCTATGCGGGCTTTTATGCGGTATTCTGGTATCTGGAGAAAGAAAGCGGCCCGAAAGGCAGGAGAAATACTGTGAGATACCATAGCTTTGAGGAGGCAAAGGCACCGGTATTTTTTGCTGCCTGTGCGATTACTGTAGTTTCAGCAGGCTGCTTTATCATTGAGGCAGCGGCCCTTGGTTTTATCCCGCTTTTTATGCGCGGGGTGCCTCATGCATATTCCCACTTTCATATGACAGGGATCCATTATTTTACCGTATCCTGTGTTCTGGTGCCGTCTCTGGCAGTCATATTTTTCTGTATTGACCGGGGAAGGGATCGGATGCGGACAGTTGTGATGGCGGTACTCTGCATAGTGGCCTTTCTGATTCCTGTTTTGTGTGTATCGCGGTCTCAGCTTTTATTTGCTGTGCTGCTGGCCGTTTTAACTTACAGCCAGATGGAGAGCCGGTTAAATATCCTGTATGCGGGAGCTGCCCTGCTGGCCCTGATACCGCTCTATGTGCTGCTGACGGTGGCCAGAAGCCATGATATCGCTTATTTGAATGCTGTTTTTGAAATGAAGCGGGAGGGAATGCCGATCTTTATCACACAGCCCTATATGTATATTGCCAACAATTACGACAATTTTAACTGCCTGGTGTCAGAGCTTGGCGGTCATACCTGGGGAATGAAGATGCTGGCTCCGCTCTGGACCTTAAGCGGTCTGAAATTTTTATTTCCGTCGCTGACGGCGGCGCCTGTTTTTGTGAACAAAGAGGAGCTGACAACGCTGACCATGTTTTACGATGCATACTATGATTTCGGCCTGCCGGGAGTGCTTCTTTTTTCCTGCCTTCTGGGGGCAGCGGCCTTTTTTCTGATGCAGCAGATGGAGAATGTCCGCAATCCGGTTTTTTATCTGCTGTACGCACAGATGGCGCTTTATCTGATGCTGTCCTTCTTTACAACCTGGTTCAGCAATCCAACCACCTGGTTTTACCTGGCCGTGACTGCCGGGTCCGCGTTTCTGGCATCTTTCCGCTGGGGAGGTACGGGAAGGCGGATGCGCCGAAGATAACGAAATTATCCAAGAGAATAATAGATAGAACAAAGGAAAGGGGATCAAAAACATGATTTCAAAGAAAATGATACCGATGATGCAGAATAACTCGGCAATCCGTATGATGTTCGAGGAAGGAAAACGTCTGGCTGCTATTTACGGCAGGGAGAATGTGTTCGATTTCAGCCTGGGAAATCCCAGCGTTCCGGCGCCGGCTGAGGTGGAAAAGGCGATCCGTGATATTTTAGAGGAGGAAGACTCCCTGTTTGTACACGGCTACATGTCCAATGCCGGTTATGAGGATGTGCGGGAGGCCATTGCCGAGTCTTTGAATAAACGGTTCGGAACGAATTTTCATATGAAGAATATTATGATGACAGTAGGCGCTGCCAGCGGCCTGAATGTTATCTTAAAGACAATTCTGGATCCGGACGATCAGGTATTGACCTTTGCACCGTATTTTGTGGAGTACGGCTCCTATGTCCGCAATTATGACGGAGAGTTGATTGTGGTATCTCCGAATACCGTGGATTTCCAGCCGAATCTGGAAGAGTTTGAGGAAAAGATTACAGCGCGGACGAAGGCAGTTATCATCAACACTCCGAACAATCCTACCGGTGTTATCTATTCCGATGAGACACTGAAACGGATTGCGGCTATCCTGAATAAGAAGCAGGAGGAATTTGGAAGCTCCATCGTTCTGATTTCGGATGAGCCGTACCGCGAGCTGGCCTATGACGGGGCTGTGGTTCCTTACGTAACCAAATACTACAACAATACCGTAATCTGCTATTCCTACAGCAAATCCTTATCCCTGCCGGGCGAGCGAATCGGCTATCTGGTGATTCCGGATGAGATGGAATCCTCTAAGGAGGTATTCCAGGCAGCCACCATCGCAAACCGTGTGCTGGGCTGTGTCAATGCACCGTCTTTAATGCAGCGGGTTATCAAACGCTGTCTGGATGCCGAGGTAGATGTGGCTGCCTATGACCGGAACCGGAACCTGTTATACAACGGACTGACGGAATGCGGCTTTGAGTGCATTAAGCCGGAGGGCGCCTTCTATCTCTTTATGAAGTCTCCTGTAGCGGATGAGAAGGAATTCTGTGAGGTCTGCAAGCAGTATAATGTACTGGTGGTTCCGGGCAGCTCCTTTGCATGCGGCGGGTATGTAAGAATTGCCTACTGCGTATCCTATGAGCAGATTGAACGTTCTCTGCCGGCCTTTAAAAAGATTGCAGAGCATTATCATTTATCCTGATTCGGTATAGCGCAGCAGAGCGGCGGAGGGGATAAAAGGAGGTGCAGACAGTGGAGGGAATAAAACGGTATGTCCGTATGCTTTTAAATATTCTGATCCCGCTGATTGGAATCTACCTGGTCTGTGTCTGGGGACCGAAGCTTCTCGGCTTTTTCATGCCGTTTGTGATCGGCTGGATCATTGCCATGATTGCCAATCCGCTGGTCCGGTACCTGGAACGCCACATGAAGATTGTGCGGCGGCACAGCTCCATGGCAATCATTGTGTCGGTTCTGGCACTGGTGATCGGTCTGATTTATCTGGCGTTTTCCTTCCTGTACCGGGAGCTGGCCGGCTTTATAAAAGACGCGCCGATGCTGTATGAGCATGCCCTCTCGGAGATTGCGGGAGCGGTGGAAAACAGCCGGAAGCTTCTGGGCTTTCTGCCGGAGAACTTAAGAGATACCCTGCTGCGTTTTTCTGAGGATGTGAGCGGAAGTCTGGGAGGTCTGGTTTCCAAAGCGGCGGCGCCCACTGTGGAGCTGGCAGGAACCGTGGCCAGGAGTATTCCCAATGTGATGGTGAATACAGTGGTTATGATTCTGGCTTCTTATCTGTTTCTGGCAGATCAGGAGAAAATCATGAAATGGATGACGGCCCATCTGCCTGCCTTTATTTTCCGCTATGCGGAGTATTTAAAAAAGGATGCGAAGGGGCTGATCGGCGGATATTTTCTGGCGCAGTTTCGCATCATGTTTGTGGTGGCAGGCATTCTGGCAGCAGGCTTTCTGGTGCTGGGGGTCAATTACAGTCTGGTGCTGGCGGTGCTGGTTGCGCTTCTGGATTTTCTGCCGATATTCGGGACGGGAACGGTTCTGATTCCGTGGTCGGTGATTAAGCTGTTTACCGGGGAATATGCCTACGGAGTGGGACTGATTTTGATTTACGTTACCACCCAGGTAGTGCGGCAGGTGATTCAGCCTAAAATCGTCGGAGATTCCATGGGGCTACCGCCGCTTCTGACTCTGTTTTTATTGTACCTGGGCTTTAAGGTGCGGGGGATTGCCGGAATGATTCTGGCAGTGCCCATTGGCCTGGTTTTTATTAATTTTTATAAATACGGCGCTTTTGATTCTCTGATTGAGAATGCGAAGGAGCTTTGGGCGGAAATCGAGAGGTTTCGGAAATAAAAAACTCCTACTCCGGGAGGGAACCCGGTGAAGGCCTTTGGTGGGAACGAGGTGTTTCTCCAAAGGTCTTTTTGTATGCCCGCAGGAAGGCGGCGTAGCTGTGAAAGCCGCTCTGGTAGCAGGCCTCGGTGACAGAGTAATTCTGCTTCAAAAGCTCTCTGGCAGCCAGCAGGCGCTTTTCATTGATATAATTGCTGATGGTGTAGCCGGTTTCCCGGCGGAACAAACGCATCATGTGATACTTGCTCAGATAAAAGCGGGCAGCCAGATTGTCGATCGTATGATCAGCGGCCGGCTGCTCTGAAATAAAGCGCATGATTTCCAGAACCTTTTCGCTTCCGGAGCTGGTATTTACGTACTGGAGCTGATGGCCGGCGGCCGCCCGGTTCAGATGAATCATAAATTCCAGAAAGAGAATCCGGCAGTAGAGATCCTGGGCATAGCCGTTTTCCGTGCAGGCCTTCTCCAGGCGCCGCAGGCTTTCGAAAAGGGTGCTGGAACGCAGGGAATCAATATGAAGGACATCGGATTGATGCTCCTTCGCATCCAGAAAACAAAGACTTAAGTCGCAGCTTTCTGTGTGAAAGGACTGAATATAGCCGGGAGAGAGGTAAACTACAATGCGCTCATAGACGGCATCCGGAGGCACTACCGGCTTGTGCATGGCGTGATGGCCCACCAGAACAATATCGTAGGGGCTCAAATGGTAAGAACGGCCTTCCACCACATAGTCAACGGAGCCGTTTAACAGGATCAGGATTTTATCAAAATCATGGTAATGATATCCGATTTCACTGGGGATTTGGCCGGATAAATGGAACAGGCGGAATTCCTGATCCAGATAGCCGCGTTTTTCTTGAGATTCCATGGCTTTTCCTCCTTGCGGGGCAATCGGGACTTCTGTCTTTTTCCGGCAGGGTTCTCCGCATGTTTCACCCGATTGCAGTACGATTACGGTATACATTCATTATAGAGCATTATCTGCAAGTTTTAAAGCATAATATGGAGAGAAATATCTTTTCTTGCGGTATATAATGGAAAAAAGGGAAGAACGAGGAGGAGACGCGGATGAAAAAAATCACATTAGAAAAATATCACTGTATGGGAAACGATTACTTGGTGTATGACCCGAATAAAAATGAGCTGGAACTGAATGAGGAGAATATCCGGCTGATCTGCAACCGCCATTTCGGAGCCGGCTCCGATGGGATTTTGGCCGGGCCCTATCTGGATCAGGAGAAAATGTATGTAAAAATCTACAATCCGGACGGAAGCGAAGCGAGGAAGAGCGGAAACGGCATGGGTATTTTTGCCAAGTATTTAAAAGATGCCGGCTATGTACAGAAGACAAGCGTTTCCTGGATGACAGCAGGCGGCGAGGAGAACATTTTCTATCTCAATGAAGAGGGAACGAGGGTGAAGATTTCCATGGGACATCCCACCTTCTGGAGCGATGAGATTCCGGTAACCGGAGAACGGCGGGAGATGGTAAATCAGACCATGCTCTTCGGAAAAATTCCTTATGTGACAACCTGCCTTTCCATTGGAAATCCCCACTGTGTGATTTGGATGAATGAAATTTCCAGGGAACTGGTGTGCCGGATCGGGGAACATTCGGAGAGTGCAGACTGCTTCCCGGAGAAGATCAATACGCAGCTTTTAAATGTACTGGATCGGACGAATATTCAGATTGAGATTTATGAGAGAGGAGTCGGCTATACTCTGGCTTCCGGAACCTGCGCCTGTGCAGCGGCCTGTGCGGCCTTTAAGCTGGGACTGGCAGATAATAACATGTATGTTCATATGCCCGGCGGCATCCTGGAGGTGGAGATCAAAGAGGACGGAATGGTGTATATGGTCGGTGAAGTGGGCTATGTAGGAAAGATTACGCTGGGAAATGAGATGACAGAAAAACTCCGTGTGCTGGCAAAAAAGAATTGACACGGAATTAACGGGCTGATATAGTTAAAAATATAGCAAGGGGGCTGACTTTCAGGGGGCAGTCCCCTTTGCGTTATATACCTCGTGAGTTTTTTGCGGGCTTAACAGAGAAGCAGACCTGCGTGATGGGCGCATTTTTTGGAGCGGCATTGCGTATGGTGCAGTTATAAAACAGCAGCCATAAAGCGGTATAACCCTGTAAAGTGGAGAAACAAGGAGAAGCAAGATGGAAAAAGAGAGAAGAGACGGAAGTTTTTTTGAGGATGAAGTCGATTTAGTAAAATTCCAGTTCACAGATCTGTTTGGTCAGAATAAAATGGTAGAGATGACGAGAGGACGGGCTGAACGGGCGGTGCAGGAAGGCTATCCCATTAACCGGTTTGCGCTGGGAGGACTCAAAAAGGGGGAAACTGACAGCGAATCCGTGCCGGAGTATCTGCAGAATAAATCAGAAAAAGTAGAGCTTTATTTAAAACCGGATTTAAGCACCTACGGAATCCTGCCGTGGGAATCCGGGCAGGATAATGTGGCCCGTGTTATCTGCAATATCTGCAATGCTGACGGGACCCCGTCCTGGATGGATTCCAGAAATATTCTGCGGAGCACCATTGAGCGGGCCGAGGCGCTGGGGCTTGAGATTTGCTTTGATTTCCAGTGTGAGTTCTATTTATTTCATACCGATGACGACGGACGTCCCACCACTGTGACCCATGAGGTGGCGCGGTACTATGATGCGGGCCCCATTGATCTGGCGGAAAATGTACGGCGTGATATGCTGATCAGTCTGGCTGAGGCCGGCATGGAGGTGGAGAGTACCCACCATGGCCTGACTCCCGGACAGCACAGCTTCCTTCTGCCGCTGCGCCGCGGCGTAGAGGCAGCGGATTATCTTCAGACCTTTAAGGCAGCGGTGAAACGGATCGCAAAGCGCCACGGACTCCATGCCACCTTTATGCCGAAGCCCAATATGAGCGGGGACGGTTCCGGACTCCATGTCGGGATTGTAATTCGGAAAAGGGATGGGGAAGACTGCCGAAAGACTGCAGAAGGCTTCCGCTGCGGCATTTTAAAAAATTTATGTGACATGATGATTTTTACCAATCCGATGGTAAATTCCTATAAACGGCTGGCCGCAGAACGGAAATCCGTCTTTCAGCCGGAATTCCCGGCTGCTGTCTGGGAAAAGGGAAGCGACAAGGCAGTGCGGCTGATAGAGGGAGACGACCGGACCTATATGGTTCAGGTGCTGTTCCCGGATCCGGCTGCGAATCCTTATCTGGCACTGGCAGCTCTGGTTTCTGCGGGAATCGACGGGATCGAGAATGATTATCAGCTGACGGAGCGCGAAATGGATCCCAGATTTCCGGAGACTTTGGGTGTCTTAATCCGTCAGCTGTCCGACAACCAATTTGCAAAGAATACCTTTGGAGAAAAGCTTTGCCGGATGTATCAGGAAGGAAAGAAAGAGGAATGGGAGCGCTTTTGTTCCTATGTAACCGATTGGGAGCTTTCTGAATACCTCTATCGCTGCTGAAAACCGGCATGAATTGGAAATGACAGAAGGACAGGGTTAGAGCAGTGAGGTGAGACTGTTGGCAAACATCGTAGTAGCATTTTCCAAGCCGGAAGATGGGCGGAATATCAAAAACATTTTAACAAAAAACGGAATACAGGTAACAGTCTCCTGCACCTCCGGGGCCCAGGTTCTGGCTAACGCGGACGATTTGCGCAGTGGAATTATAGTGTGCGGCTTCCGGTTTGGGGATATGACCTGCCGCCAGCTGTGCAGCCAGCTTCCGGAAGAGTTTGACATGCTTTTAATAGCTTCCCCGGCCAGATGGAGCGGGGAGCAGATGGGACGGATTGTGTGTCTTCCCACGCCTTTTAAAATGCATGATCTGGTCTCCACGGTGCGCATGATAGAGCAGATGCAGACAGAGCGCAGACGGCAGCGGAGAAAGAAGCCGCAGCAAAGAGGGGACGAGGAGCAAAGCGTGATTGACAAAGCCAAGGAAATTCTGATTAACCGGAATCAGATGACGGAACCTGAGGCCCATAAATACCTCCAGAAATGCAGCATGGATACCGGAACCGGGATGGCGGAGGCAGCCCGGATGGTTTTGAGTCTTTATAAATAGGGAAAAGTGTGGAAATAAAGCTCAGGGAAAGAGCGGAAATAGGGTCTGGGAAAGCTCGGAAATAAGGTCAGGGAAAAGAAATAAAGTTCGCAAAAAGATGGGAAAAACGGGGAAACTCCGGTGGACGCAGGAGCGGGCTTGTGATAAAATATCCACGAAGAAAAATCGAATTTCTGCCGCGGATCAAATTTTGGACCGGCAGCAGATACATTCCAGGAGGATAAAACGAATTATGAAATTTACAAAGATGCAGGGCCTGGGAAACGATTATGTTTATGTGAATTGTTTCCAGGAAAAAATAGAGAATCCGGAGAAGCTGGCAATTGCGGTCAGTGATCGCCACTTCGGAATCGGTTCGGACGGACTGATATTGATTAAGCCGTCCAAAGTGGCAGACTGCCAGATGGATATGTATAATCTGGACGGTTCCCGCGGTGCCATGTGCGGAAACGGAATCCGCTGCGTGGGCAAATATGCCTATGATCATCACATTGTCGATCGTCCCAATATTTCAGTGGAGACACTGTCCGGAATTAAATATCTGGACATGAAGGTGGAAAACGGAAAGGTAACGGCCGTTACTGTGAATATGGGAAAGCCTGAGGTAACCTCTGAGCTGCCGGAAGCCATCTGTGTGGATGGAAAGGAGTATACATTCACCGGAATTTCCATGGGAAATCCCCATGCGGTCCTGTTTATGGATGAGATCGCGGGCCTGGATCTGGAAAAAATCGGACCGAAGTTTGAAAATCATTCCCGTTTTCCGGATCGCACCAATACTGAATTTGTTCAGGTAATCGATCGCGGTCATGTGAAAATGCGTGTCTGGGAACGCGGTTCCGGAGAGACTATGGCCTGCGGAACCGGCGCCTGTGCGGTAGCGGTTGCCTCGATTTTGGCCGGACATACAGAGAATACGGTGGAGGTAGAGCTTTTAGGAGGCCCGCTTACTATCACCTGGGACCGGGAAAAAGATACGGTCTATATGACAGGGCCGGCTGCGGAGGTATTCAGCGGCGAATATGATGAGTCGGGTATTTAAAACGGCAGAATACAGGCATTTCTGAAAGAAACAGGGCAACTTTTGACTCCTTTTACATACTTTATTAGTACAAAGGTATGTGAGAGGAGTTTTTCTTTTGGATGCAGAAAAGAAAGTTGTAATAGATGCCGGACACGGCGGCGATTATGATCCGGGAGCCGTTTTTGAGGGAAGGAAAGAAAAAGATGACAACCTGCGTCTGGCCCTGGCGGTAGGAAGGATTTTAGCGGAGCATGGTGTAGATGTGCTGTTTACGCGGGTAACGGATGTCTATGACAGCCCTGCACAAAAGGCTCAGATTGCCAATGAGGCGGAAGCGGATTATTTTATTTCTATCCATCGGAACGCTGCCCTGGAACCGGGCCGCGGCTCCGGAACTATGACATTGGTGTATGAGGATTCCGGAGAAGCCGGTGAGCTGGCTGCAGCCATCAACCGGGAATTGGAGAACAAAACCGGATTTGCCAATCTGGGAGTTTTCGAACGTCCGGATTTAATTGTTCTTCGCAGAACCCAGATGCCGGCTGTATTGGTGGAGGCCGGTTTTATCGATAATCCGGTGGATAATGAGAGATTCGATCGGGAATTCCATGCGATTGCAGAGGCAATTGCCGGAGGCATCCTTGAGATACTGAGAAAGGGAGAGGAGGAAGCCTATTTTTACATGGTGCAGACCGGCGTATACCGGATTCGTTCCCTGGCTGAACAGCAGCTGGCGGAGCTTCACTCCCAGGGATACCCGGCCTATATGATTTATGAGGACGGATATTTTAAAGTAATGGCAGGCGCCTTTAAAGTTATGGATCATGCGGTACAGCTGGAACGGGAGCTTCGCAGCAAAGGATTCCCGACCATGCTGGTATATCGGCATGAGGTGGTGTGAGACAGAGGATGATGTAAGATGGGAGCCGGTGCAGAGTAAGAGGTGAAATCGGGGAAAATTAGAATGTGAAGATAGAAAAAATATGAAAGTTCACAAAAATATTGGGAAAACAACGGAAAAATAGACAAAATAAATAGAAAACGAGTGGAAGATATGCTATAATATTGATAGATATTATATTTGTGAATATCGGTTTCGACGTTAAGCAGAAAGCAGAAGAGGAGGCGTTATTATGGCAGGGAAAAGAGTAGTGATTACCATTGGCAGACAGTATGGAAGCGGCGGTGCAGAGACAGGAAGACGCCTGGCGGAAGAACTGGGACTTGGATTTTATGACAAAAATATTCTCCGTATGAATTCAGACGAGAGCGGAATCAAAGAAAGCTATTTTCACCTGGCAGACGAAAAGGCAGGAAACCGGCTGCTCTACAAGATTATCAGCAGCCTGACTCCGGAGAAAGGCGCACCCTCTTTTGGATCAGATTTAATTTCAGCGGATAATCTCTTTCGTTTCCAGTCCGAGGTAATCCGCAAACTGGCGGCAGAAGAGTCCTGTGTTATTATCGGACGCTGTGCGGACTATGTTCTGGAAGGCATGGAAGGTCTGGTGCGCGTTCATTTGTATGCAGATTTTGAGGCCAGAGAAGCCCGAATCCGGGAAAAGGATCTGTACGATGAAAAGGAAATCCGCAAAAACATCAAACGCATTGACCGCGAGCGCCGGGACTATTACCGTTATTACACCGGGCGTGACTGGGAGGAGCTGGAGAATTATGATCTGGCCATTGACACCACACGTATCGGCGTGGACGGAGCTGTGAAGGTGATTAAACATTATCTGACGGTTCTTGGATATGATCTGGATGCAGATTTTGGAAAACAGTGAGATACAGGAGCGACAGCTGAAGCCGAAGGCGGAATGAAGATTCTGTAAGAAGAGAACAGAAAAATAGGAAAAACGGAGCAGAAACAGGAAAAACAAAAAATGAAAATAAGAAAAACAGAGATAAGAAATATCAAAAACGAATAAAGTAAGAAATAGAGAAAAGAAGAAAAGGTATCAGAAACAGATGAATTAAATAAAAAGAGAATGCTGTGAAATGAAAAATAGGGAAAGCGGATCCGCTTTAAAATTCATTTTACGGCATTCTCTTTTTTGTGTGGGAAAAGGACAGCTAATCCAATTCTACCACTTCATATCCATGATGAATTGCCGGCAGAATCTTATCGATCAGATCCCCGCGTCTCAGCTTTAGGCTGGAGGTGTTGATACAGGGATGGCAGCCGATGAATTCATCTTCGAGTACATCGCGGTCAATCACCAGCTGGACCCGGTTTTCAGAATCATTCATCAGTCCCAGAACGCTCACGGAACCGGGAGTAATGTTCAGAAACTCTTCCATATGCTCTGCGTCCGCGAAGGAAAGACGGGAACAGCCCATTTTCTTTGAAAATACAGCGGTGCGGAATTTCTTATCCCCCAGCATCATCAGGAGGAAAAAACGGTTTTTCTGAGCAGTAGTCAGAAAGAGATTTTTGCAGATATGGATTCCCAGAAGCTGTTCTACGGCGCGGCAGCAGTCAATGGACTGCGTGGCATCATGATCGAGCCGTTCATAGGGAACACCCAGAGAATCCAGCAATTCATAGACCCGCTGTTCTTTTGGCAGGCGTTCGGAAAAATTGACCGGTCTTCCGGCATAGAGGGTCGGGTCGATGCGGATGGCGGGGGAAGCGGGCGAAATTTTGGCTGTTTCAGTGGAATTCATAAAATATCACTCCTGTTTCTGTAGTTTATATTCTGCGGTTTGATTTTCCCTTTGCGATATGTCTATTATACTAGGGAATCGGGAAAAATCAATCTTTCGGTTTTAGGGGAAAGAAGAATGTTTTTGGTGCAGGAAGCCAAAGCATCTTTGGACCGGCAGACGCCATTACTATAAACAGACCGGCGGCTTTTGAAGGCAGGAAAGATGCAGGGAAGGGCAGCGGCAAAGGATAAAAGATAAGGTTGCAATCGGAGGAAAGACATAGTAGGATAAAAACAAGTGCAAAAAGCAGGCAGTAAATAACCTCAAAACAGAGGAACGTAAATATATAGATAGAGGAAGAGAACAGTAATGGAAAAAGAAATGAAGAAAAAAGCAGGTCGTGAGAAAAAGGAAATGGGACGGAAGCAGCCGGAGACAGATAAGGTGAGAAAGCAAGTAACGGAAAAGCAAATGACGGGAAAGCAGGTACCGGGAAAGCAAGTGACGGGAAAGCAGGAAAATAAAGAGATTAGAAGGCCGGAAGAGAGAAAAACGAAAAAGGACGAATGGGGGAAGCGGGAACCAGAAAAAAAGAATCTGAAGAATGGAGGGAAAAAGACAGAGCTTTGTCCTGTATACAGAGAGTGCGGCGGCTGTCAGCTTCTGCATCTTCCCTATAAAGAACAGCTGCATATCAAGCAAAAAATGATAGAAGAGCTCCTGAAGGGAATCTGCCCGGTAAAGCCTATTATCGGAATGGAAGATCCATACCATTACAGAAACAAGGTACACGCTGTGTTCGGCCATGATCGAAAGGGAAATCCCATTTCCGGAGTATACAAAGAGGGAACTCACCAGTTGGTGCCGGTGGAGCAGTGCATGATTGAGGATGAAAAGGCCGATGAGATTATCGGAACGATCCGCGGGATGCTTAAGTCCTTCAAAATCCGGACATTTGACGAGGATACCGGCTATGGTCTGCTGCGCCATGTTTTAGTGCGCCGCGGCTTCGCAACAGGAGAGATTATGGTGGTTCTGGTAACTGCCTCCCCTGTCTTTCCGTCGAAAAACAATTTTGTTAAGGCACTTCGGGAGAAGCATCCGGAGATCACTACGATTGTCCAGAATATCAATGGAAGAAGCACCAGCATGGTTTTGGGAGAAAAAGAGAATGTTCTGTATGGCAAGGGATATATCGAGGATGTTTTGTGCGGACTCCGCTTTCGGATTTCCTCCCGTTCCTTCTATCAGATAAATCCGGTACAGACAGAGAAGCTGTATCAGAAAGCTTTGGAGCTGGCTGCTCTCACGGGAAAGGAAACGGTTCTGGATGCTTACTGCGGAATCGGAACGATTGGACTGATTGCCAGTGGAAAGGCCGGAAAAGTGATCGGCGTGGAATTAAATCAGGATGCAGTCCGTGATGCCATACAGAATGCAAAGCGCAATGAGGTAAAGAATATCCAGTTCTATTGCAATGATGCCGGTCGCTTTATGGTAAATATGGCAGAGAAAGGTGAGCATGTGGATGTGGTTCTCATGGATCCTCCAAGAAGTGGAAGTACAAAAGAATTTATCGATTCAGTCGTCCGGATGAGCCCGGAACGGGTGGTGTATGTATCCTGCGGGCCGGAGACCCTGGCGAGGGATCTTCGGATGTTTATGGCGAAAGGGTATCAGGTGAAGGCGGCATGGGCGGTGGATATGTTTGGGGCTACAGAACATGTGGAGACGGTATGCCAGTTAGTTCTGAGAAAACCGGCAGTACATATCAACATTGATGTGGATGTTGAGGAACTGGTGCAGGATAAAAGAGGGGCGGCAACCTATGGTCAGATCAAGGATTACGTTCTTGAGCATAGCGGCTTGAAGGTCAGCAGTCTGTATATCGCACAGGTGAAGCAGAAGTACGGCATCATCGAGCGTGAGAATTACAACAAGACAAAGTCTGAAAACGTCAAGCAGCCCCAGTGCCCGCCGGAGAAGGAAAAGGCAATTACGGAGGCGTTGAAACATTTTGGAATGATTTGACTTCAACATAAGGAAACCCCGAAGCAGCACGGTAAAGGTACTGCTTCGGGTTTTTTACTGTTTGGCCTTATATGCTTCGCCCCAAGCCTGCATGGAATCCAGAATGGGCTTCAGGCTTTTACCGAGTTCCGTCAGCGAATACTCCACTCTCGGCGGTACTTCGGCGTAGACCTCACGGTGGACAAGCCCGTTTTCCTCCATCGCCCGGAGCTGGGCGGTTAAGACCTTTTGAGACACATTGCCTACGGACTTTTTCAGTTCCCCGAACCGCTTCGTTCCCGGCATCAGGTCACGCAGGATCAGCACCTTCCACTTATCCCCGATGAGGGTCAGCGTGGTCTCCACGGGACAGGCAGGAAGCGCGGCTTTTGCGGTCATTTCGCTCATATTTGAATCCCTCCATAAAAATTTTTTCAAGCGCCAAATAGCCGGAAAACCCAGTAACGGCGCAATCGTTTCTTTCCGGTAACTGCCCATTAGTTTCTATTTGGTAACTACGGCACAATATTGTGCTTACTTTACGAATCGGAGCTACGGTATTATTATAATGCCAGAGGCAAACGAAAGCAAGCCCAATTACCAAGGAGGTTACTCAAAATGAAAAAAATTCTTTCACTCGCGCTGGCTCTTGCAATGATCGGCACGACTCTCACCGGCTGCGGTTCCAAGGACGCTGCTACCAAAACACCCGCTGAAAACACCCGGCAGACGACGCCTGTCCAGCAGGAGCAGAGCCAGACCGAAAAGGCGCTGGCGCTCATCAACACCTTTGCCACCGGCGATACGGACACCGCCCGCAGCCTGTTGGCGGATGGCTACATCCAGCACAATCTGGCATACGGCACCGGTGCGGATGCCTTTATCGGTTCCGTGGAATATCTCGCATCCGCCGATGTGAAAACCACTGTGAACAACATCCGTGCTTTTGAAGACGGTGACAAGGTGTTCTTGCAGACGATTTACAATTTCGCCGGTGCCGGTGAGCAGGTCGCCTTTGACATCTTCCGCTTTGACGGAGGCGGCAAGATCGCCGAGCATTGGGACAATCTGACGGCGCTGGCCGAGCCGAATCCCTCCGGCCACACCCAGACGGACGGCACAATGGAGGTCACAGATCTGGATAAGACCGAGGAAAACCGGGAGCTGGTCAAGAATTTCCTCTACGATGTCATGCAGGGCAACAACCTTGATAAGACTCCAGATTACTTTGACGGTGATGCCTACATCCAGCACAACAGCGGCATTGCCGATGGTGTGTCCGGTCTGAACGCCGCACTGGGCGCTCTGGCGGAGCAGGGCATCTCCATGGTGTACGATGAAGTTCACATGGTTCTGGCGCAGGGCAACTTCGTCCTTGCCGTCAGCGAGGGCACCTTCGGCGGTGCGCCCACCAGCTACTATGACCTGTGGCGCGTGGAGAACGGCAAGATCGCCGAGCATTGGGATGTAATGGAGACGATTGCAGACCAGTCCACCTGGCAGAACCAGAACGGCAAGTTCTGATCGTTACCCGGAAGTAACCATACCACAATATTGTGCGTACTTCACAAGCCGTACAAATCGCATTACAATCAAAACATCAAGCGAAAGCAACAAATTTTTGGAGGTACTTATCATGAACAAAGTCGTAGAATTTCTGAATGCCAACCCTGTGCAGTATCTTGCTACTGTCGGTCGTGACGGCAAAGCAAAGTGCCGCCCGTTTATGTTCGCTGGCGAACTGGACGGCAAGCTGTGGTTCTGCACTAACAACACCAAGGACGTCTACAAGGATATGCAGGAGAATCCGGAGGTAGAGATCTCCGTTTCCAGCCCGGAGTATGCGTGGATCCGTCTGCACGGCAAGGCTGTGTTCGAGAACAACATGGCTGCCAAGGAGATGTGCATCCAGAACCCCATCGTGAAGGGTCAGTACCAGACCGCTACCAATCCCATCTTTGAGGTGTTCTATCTGGAGAATGCCCACGGCGTCATCGCCGACTTCTCCGGCAACCCTCCCTACGAGTTCTAAGCAGCACTCTCAATTCAACATCTTCGGGGCAAGGTGAAATTCCTGACCGGCAGTAAAGTCTGTGAAGCGCAAAAGCGCCCGATACGGTGAGATTCCGTAACCGACGGTATAGTCCGGATGAAAGAAGATATGAGGAAGCAGCCCCGCAGGAAAACCCGTCCTGTGGGGCTGTTTCAAATCCCAGCATATCTTTTCCAAGGAGCAATCATGAATACCGTTTCCATCGCAAAAAGCAGAAAGACCCCTGCTCTTTCCGTCCGTACCATCTCCATGACCGCCATGCTGTCCGCAGTCGCTTATCTGCTGGCCTTTGTGGAGTTTCCCGTGCCGTTGTCTCCGTCCTTTGCGAGAATGGACTTATCTGACCTCCCGGCACTCATCGGCGCATTTGCCTTTGGACCGCTCTCCGGTCTGCTGATTGAACTTGTCAAAAACGCCTTGCAGCTTCTGACCACCTCCACGGGAGGCATTGGAGAGATCGCCAACTTCCTGATGGGCGCAGCCTATGTGGTCACTGCGGGTTTCATCTATAAACGCCATAAAACGAAGAAAACTGCGCTGGCCGCCTGCGTCCTTGCAAGCGTCGTTATGGGCATCGCAGCAGCACTGGCAAATTACTTCATCCTGCTGCCGCTGTTTGAGAGCTTTATGCCGCTGGATCAGCTCATTGCCTCCTTTGCCGAGTTTCTGCCCTTCATCCATACCAAGCTGGATGTGGTACTGTTCAATGCGTTCCCCTTTAATCTTCTGAAAGGGCTTGTCATCGGCGGCTTTACCATGCTGACCTATAAACGGCTTGCGCCGATTCTGAAAGGACGTTGACGGTATGACGAAACAAGATTATCTGAAGCTGCTGGTGGAGGGCATCCACTCCACCACCATTGCCACCATCGGCGCAGACGGGCATCCCCAGACCCGTGTGATCGACATGATGCTGTGGGATGAAAACGGCGTCTATTTTCTGACCGCCAAGGGCAAGGCGTTCTACGCCCAACTGATGGAGCAGGGCTTCATCGCCCTGTCCGCCACAAAGGACAAAATCTCGATCTCCCTGCGGGGGAAGATCAGGAATATCGGCAGCGAGAAGCTGGATGAGATTTTCGAGAAAAACACCTATATGCAGTCCATCTATCCCGGCGATACCCGTTCGGCGCTGGAGGTGTTCTGCCTGTATGAAGCGGACGGTGAGTATTTTGACATCAGCGATCCGGCACACGTCGTCCGGGACAGCTTCACCATCGGCAAAGCAGCACAGGAAGCACCGGGTTACTATGTAGGCGAAGGCTGCATCGGCTGCAAGCTGTGCTACTCCGTCTGCCCGCAGAAGTGCATCGACATTACCAAGAAGCCGGTGGTCATCGACCAGCACCGCTGCCTGCACTGCGGGCGGTGTGCGGAAACCTGCCCTAAGCAAGTTATCGAAAAGAGGGTTTGACTATGAACCAGAGCGAAAAAAGACTGTTTCTCATACAATCTCTGCTGAACGAACGTCCCTCCTGTCAGAAGCAGATCATCCCGGCGGATTCCGAGCGGCAGAAGATTTTACTGCGCGGGCTGATGAATGTCCGTAGACCGGTGCGCATTGGTGCGGATTTTCTGCAAGTGCAGGACGCCTATCTGCAAGACGAAACCGCCGCAAAGGGTATCACGGATATTGCCGACCTGACACCCATTCAGCCGGGGCTGTATCTCTGGCAGGGCGATATTACGACGCTCAAGTGCGATGCCATCGTCAACGCGGCAAACTCCGGCATGACCGGCTGCTATATTCCCAACCATCGCTGCATTGACAACGCCATTCACACCTTTGCGGGTGTAGAACTGCGCCTTACCTGTGAGCAACTGATGGAACAGCAGGGCTATCCCGAACCCACCGGACAGGCGAAAATCACCCCGGCGTTTAATCTGCCCTGCCGCTATGTGCTGCATACGGTCGGTCCGATCATCAGCGGTCGAGTAACCAAAGAGGACAAAGAACTGCTTGCCTCCTGCTATCGCTCGTGCTTGGAGCTGGCGGCAGAAAACGATCTGGAAAGCGTGGCGTTCTGCTGTATTTCCACAGGGGAGTTTCATTTTCCAAACGATCTGGCGGCAGAAATCGCGGTTCGGACGGTCAAAGAATATCTCAAAAAGCAAACCAGCGTCAAGAAGGTGATCTTCAATGTTTTCAAGGATTTGGACAAAGCCATCTACGAAAAGCTGCTCTGAGCCGATGGAACGGCTGAAAGCAGCATTACAGGACTGTGATGCCGTGGTGATCGGAGCCGGAGCCGGACTGTCCACGGCGGCAGGCTTCACTTACACCGGCGAACGGTTTGAAAAATACTTTTCCGACTTTGCGGCAAAGTACGGTATCCAAGATATGTATTCCGGAGGCTTTTTTCCGTTTGCCACGCCGGAGGAGCATTGGGCGTATTGGAGCCGGTATATCTTCATTAACCGCTATCAGGATGCGCCTAAGCCGGTCTACGATGATCTTTTGAAGCTGGTGCAGGACAAGGATTATTTTGTCATCACCACGAACGTTGACCACTGCTTTCAGAAGGCTGGCTTTGACAAGAAACGGCTGTTCTATACGCAGGGCGATTATGGCCTATTCCAGTGCAGTGAGCCGTGCTGTCAGGAAACCTTTGATAACGAAGCCGTGATCCTCGAAATGGTCAAACGGCAGGAGGACATGAAAATCCCGTCAGAGCTGCTCCCGGTCTGCCCCCACTGTGGGAAACCCATGACCATGAACCTCCGCAGCGATGATACCTTTGTGGAGGACGAGGGCTGGCACAGAGCAGCAGAACGGTATGAGGATTTTCTCCGTACCCGTACGGGTGGCAAAATTCTCTTCCTTGAATTAGGCGTAGGCTACAATACCCCAGTCATCATTAAGTACCCTTTCTGGCAGATGACAGCCAAGAATCCAGAAGCTACCTACGCCTGCATCAACCAAGGTCAGGCAGTTTGCCCTCAAGAAATTGAGCAACGATCAATCTGCATGAATGCAGATATTGGACAGGTTTTGCAGAGCCTGTCTGATGCTGCAATTCAATAAAAGAAAGCAGTTCTACCACGCACGTATTGTGTGATAGAACTGCTTCTTTTGCATTTTCTGAGCAGGTGTTCCAAACTGTATTTTTACAGCTTGGGTACTCGCAGCGAAGAAAATATGGGGTGTTCAGAGGGGGGGAATCCCCTTTGACGCAGGGTTTCCAATAGGGGCGCGAGCATCCCTGTTGGCACACGATTTTGCTTGCAAAGTCTAGTGTGTTATACCTTTGCTTCCGGCTGACGCGGGAAAGGGGCTGGCTTCGCCATCTGCTGTACGGGCAGATAGCGGTTGACAGACACTTTTCTGCGGCAGTAGGACAGGCGGATTTTGTGACACCAAGGTGACACAAATGCAGGATTTTTGAGAAGCAAAATCCGACTGGCCGGAGAAGGAAGCAGAGGTATATACAGCCCTCGTCCCGCCGCAGCGACACACTAAAACCACCACGGCAGCTCCAGCCAGAGGTTGTCCATCGCAGTATCTTCTAACGTCTTTGCGCGGCTCTCCCGCAGATTGAAATGAATTGCTGAGCCGATCATCGTATGCTCCACATCGTCCGTAAAGCCATAGCGGTACAGCAGATAGGCTTGCTCACGCTCGGAAAGTCTGCCCAAACCTTCGTACAGCTCACGCATGGTTTCTTTGTCCACATAAATCTGTTCCGGAGATTTGACGGTCGGATCAGCAATGGCTTCAATGCGCATCAGCCGTTCCTCACCGGGAAGGATCTCATCCAACCGGATTTTCTGCAAGGCAAGTCCGTCTGTGGTGCTGGTCATTCTCTGCTCATATTGGGAGAAAACATCCCGTATCAGGTCGGTCATGGTGTTGCGGATGAACGGTGCGGCGTAAGTCAAAAACTTGATGCCCTTACTGCTGTCAAAGAGGGGAATGGCGGTCAGCAGACCGAGGCAGCCCTCCTGTTCCAGATCGCTGGTTTCTGTACTGAGGTCACTCTCTGCCAGATTGGACTTCATATAAATCTCATTGGCGGTTTTGCGGATGAAACCCATATTGTTTTTCAGAAGAAGGTCACGAGCCTCTGTGTCCCCTTTTTGAGCCAGCGCACAAAGCTGCTCATTGTCCTGCTTCTTCATCGCCCTTCTCCTGTAATGGGGCTTGCTCTAAGGTGGTCTGGAAAAAGCCAGTCAACGCCTGTCCAAGCGTATTCAACGCATCCCGATTGACACCATCCAAGCCAGCCACACTGCCGATAATCAGATCAGATACCTGCTCCGGTGTAATGGTTGGATTTGTCATATCCTGTCCCTTTGCAACCTCTGTAAACATTCTTTTAGCTTGCTCTGCGGTCATCGACTGCATGGCAGCAAAGTCATTGCCGATTTCCTTTTTCACTTCCTTGACCGCCAGCATAAACTGATTTTCAATGGTGACAAGGTCAGCTTGATAAACTGATGTTCTCAGATGTGCGATGTCCCGTGCAGCTTGTTCGCCAGCTTCCGTTTTTACCGTTTTCCGCGTCAGGCTACTGATAGTCGTATATAGCTGGTTCTGTGCAGCATACCCGGCGGCAACCGTATCGTTGAAATACTGCTCCAATATGTAGGTCAAATCAAGAAAACGAGGGCTTTCCAGCAGGTAATTGACTACCTGAGCGTTTGCTTTTCCGGCATAGAGGTTTCTTGCCGCCTGTGCAGATAAGCCAAGCTCGTCAATGGCATAATTCTTTTTATCAGGGACATTGGTTATGCCTAAAAGAAAGTCGGTGGAGACATTAAAAGCTCTGGCAATACGGATGATATTCTCGTCTCCGAGCTTGTCCGTCTTTCCGGTCAGAAACCGGCTGAGTAAGCTGTCTCCGCAGCCGATTTTCAGCGCAAGGTCTGTCTGGGATACTTTATGGTATTTCATCAGATCGGCAATGCGCTCCCGGACAGTACCGGGTAAAAAGGTGTTTTCCATTGGTTATGTCCCCCTTTCCTCTGTCGGCTTTTTGATATATTTTCCGCTTCGGATTCTGGCATCGGCAGGCTTTTCTGCATCCGCCGGGATAATCCAGCGGCTTCCTGCCCGCTGTGCGCCGGTGATGCGCCCCTCATTACAGAGAACGTTCACGCGCCGATGGGAGATGCCCCATTTCTCTGCTGCTTCAAAGGTTGACAGGTATTTCATTCGCATTCGCCCTCCTTCCCCAAAACTAACTTTATTATATTCAATAAGTGGAATAATATCAAGGCATATCTTGTGAACATTCGCCGTCCTGTGATTTTTGCATTTTTGCAAAAATTCAGGGCGGCTTTTTCTTTTTTTTGCGGAAATGCCGGATTTTCCGGCTCAACCCGTTTTTCTCCGTATATTCAGGTGACAAGAGGAAATTGTCAAAAAATTACGGAGGTATTTGTATGAATCTTTTTGAAAACGTCAAGGCGGTGGTCACAGTGAGACAAGCTGCCAAACACTACGGTTTGAAGGTCGGGCGCGGCAATATGGCCTGCTGCCCCTTCCACAATGACCACACGCCCAGCATGAAGCTGAATGAGGATTACTTCTACTGCTTCGGTTGCGGAGCAACTGGTGACGTGATCGGCCTTACGGCAAGGCTGTTCAATTTGAGCAACTATGAGGCGGCGCAGAAGCTGGCGTATGACTTTGGGATTGACCCGGACAAGCCCCCTGCTGCGGCAGCACTGCGGAAACCGAAATACCCGCTGGCAAAGGCATTCCAGAGAGAGGAACTGCACTGTCGGCGGGTGTTATGCGATTATCTGCATCTTTTGGAGCATTGGAAGGTGCAGTACGCACCCGAAACACCGGAGGATACTCTTGATGACCGTTTCGTGGAAGCCTGCCAGATGCTCGATTATATCGAGGATTTGACAGATATTTTAACCTTTGCAGAGTTGGAGGCTCGTGTGAAAACTGTGGATATGCTTCAAAAAGATGGCATGATCGACCGGCTGGAAGAACGCCTGAAACGGACGGCAAAGGAGGTGGATGCCCGTGACGAAACGGAAATCGGCTAATTTAGACGCGCCCATCTGGTTTGATGGCACAAATATCAATGAGGCGCTGTTCTGTGATGAATTTCTGAGCAGCCGGAAAATCATCTTTGCCAACGGTGCTTTCTTTACGCCGGACGGCAGAGTGACCGATGATCTGCCGCTTCGTGGCGAGATCTACGAAGAACTGAAATGCTGCGCCGTGAACAACATCCCCCGCAAAATCACAAACATTCTGGAAGTGATGAAGCTGGCGGCTCATGTAGAGGATTTCGTGCCGGAGACAGACAAAATCCATCTGGCAAACGGCACGTTGGCGCTGGACGGCAGCTTTACTGAGGGCAAACCTGATATTGTACGCAGCAGACTTCCGGTGGCGTACCGTCCGGATGCCCCAGTACCTGCCCTCTGGCTATCCTTTTTGGATGGATTGCTGTATGCGGAGGACATCCCCACCTTGCAGGAGTTCATCGGTTATTGTCTGATTCCCAGCAACAAAGGGCAGCGCATGATGGTGATTAAGGGAAACGGCGGCGAAGGAAAATCGCAGATCGGCGCTGTGCTGGGTGCGCTTCTCGGCAGCAACATGAAGGACGGCAGTATTGGCAAAATTTCCGAAAACCGTTTTGCCCGCGCCGACCTGGAACACATTCTGCTGTGTGTGGATGACGATATGCGGATGGAAGCGCTGCGGCAGACCAACTACGTCAAGTCCATCGTGACCGCTCAAGGCAAAATGGATTTGGAGCGCAAGGGCAAGCAGAGCTATCAGGGCTGGATGTTTGCCCGTTTGTTGGCATTCTCCAATGGCGATCTGCAAGCGCTTTACGACCGGAGTGACGGATTTTACCGCAGACAACTTGTGCTGACCACCAAGGAAAAGTCTGCCGGACGGGTGGATGACCCAGACCTTGCCGAAAAGATGAAAGCAGAGACCGATGGTATTTTCCTTTGGGCATTTGAGGGCTTGCAGAGGCTTGTAGCCAACAACTTCAAGTTCACGGAAAGCCAGCGCACGCGGGATAACCGTGAGGCGGTCAAGCGGGATAACAACAATGTCTTTGATTTTCTAGAATCTGAGGGCTATATCCGGCTGAAAGCAGACTGTACCATCAGCTCTAAAGATTTGTACGAGATTTACCGGATGTGGTGTGAGGAAAACAACCTAACGCCGCTGAAACGCCGCAGCTTCAGCGACAGTGTGATTGCGAACCAAAGCAAGTACAATCTGGAATATTGCAACAAGATCACCAACGCCGCCGGTCGGCGGGTATGGGGCTTCTTCGGAATAGAAGCGGTTGCCAGACCCAATATAAACGGGTTTTCCGATGTTTCAGAGCGTACGTACGTACCGGAAGGATGGCGGGATTGATTTTGCCCGCCGCGCCGTGTACGTATGTACGCAGCGTTTTGCCCCAAATACCGCTATATAGGAAGAATGCTGACCGGCAGAGCCTATATTTGGGAGCGTGAATCAAGACAAGTGAAATCCGCAAAGAATTTGACCGTTGACAGAAAT